>Ga0114908_1000003_pt1 | contig 305983 bp, 266 predicted proteins | sample MalvireepMed_s17_FD_87292 | JGI IMG/M metagenome (GOLD analysis project Ga0114908, IMG submission 87292) | Marine viral communities from the Global Malaspina Expedition - Malaspina viral metaG DeepMed_s17 | ecosystem: Environmental > Aquatic > Marine > Oceanic | place: Mediterranean Sea... | reverse complement strand
GACGGTACTCGACCCGGTTCCATACCCCTTCCGAGGATTCGGGCTGTTCGCCATAGATCTGTGCCATGTACTCCACGTTGAACCGTAGAAAGTCCACGATCTCACATGCGGAATCGATCTCGGCCTGATAAATATTTTTGGACTGGGCCAGCATAGTGGCGGCGTTCATCTTTTGTCGGTACGGCCCGGCAATGAGCTCGGCAGCCTTGAGGAAGATGGCGCATCGCTGTTCCCAAGTGAGGTCGGCCCAGGCCTTCCTGGCCTCCAGGCAGTTGGCGATGGCCTGCTCCACGTGGGTCTTCTCGGCCAAGTGGTAGTGCCCCAGAATGTGCTTGTGGTCGTGCGGGGGCGACATGGGCCTGGTGTTGCCCGTTCTTATCTCTTCGCTTCCGATGTAAAGAGGAATGTCAACCTTACTGTCGTAAAACGCCTTGTATTGTTTTAGTACTTCTTCTCGCTCGGGAGTGCCCGGAGCGTAGCTTTTGACCGGCTCATTAATAGCGGTCGGAACATGAAAAAATCCTTTTCCCATACTTGATTAAATTAATTTTTAAATATTTATTTCACAGTTGTAGCAAAGTTACTAAAAGGGATATGCATTTTAAACTTTATAGAGGGTCAATTAAAGGTCAAAGTCTTTATTTTTAGGGGAAAATCAGAGATGAAATGAATTTATTTTGTAATTTGTTGGTGTAATAAATTATGACAGTGAAAACCATTTAATTGATTGGCCTCAATTGGTTTTTTTCGGTCAGGGTAAATCGAAATCAAACTAATATGACACTACAGAAAAATACCACCTAAGAATAGTCTTTTACTTAGGGTATTCAAAATTTAAAATAAAAGGTTTAGATACCACAATACTTATGTATTGATGAATCATTACCTCATGCTCCGTATGTATGGACTGCATCAAGTTTGTAGTGCCTAGGTACGGCACTTGAGGACAAGTAAAATTTTATAGAACCAACCAAAATCAACCTTATCAAATGAAAAATCAATTTTTGATATTGCTCTGTATGGCAATATCCTTTTCGTCCTATGGACAACGAAAAAAGCCGGACAGTGGTATAAATGAGCGACTTTACGAGTCCATGGAATATCGGAACATTGGACCCTTCCGCGGTGGAAGAGCTACAACGATAGAAGGTATTCCCGATGATATCTTTACTTATTATATGGGTGCCACAGGTGGTGGTGTGTGGAAGACCGAGGATGGAGGTGAAACATGGAACAATATCTCCGATGGCTATTTTAATACTACTGGAATCGGAGACATCACTGTATCACCATCGGACCATAATATTGTCTATGTTGGAACCGGTGAGTCTTGTATCCGAGGTGTAAAAACATCTCATGGGGATGGTATGTACAAATCCTTGGACGCGGGAAAAACGTGGGAACATATCGGACTTAAAGAGACGCGCCATATTGGTGAAGTTTACGTTCATCCTACCAATCCCAACAAAGTTTATGTCGCCGCACAGGGTAATCCTTGGGGAACGGACGAATATCGGGGATTGTACCTATCAGAAGATGGTGGGAAGACCTGGGAAAAAATTCTGTATGTTGATGATCATTCAGGAATTGTGGATATGACGGTTAGTGAATCCGACCCCAACTTTATGATGGTAACCTCTTGGGATTTCCAAAGAAAACCCTGGGTTGTACAGAGTGGTGGCCCTGGAAGTAAGGTTTTCAAGACCACAGATGGTGGTAAAACCTGGAAGGAAATCAACAAAGGTCTTCCAAAGCTAAAGGGAAAAATGGGCATCGATATAAGTCCGGCCAATCCAAACGTGGTATATATGGCCATTGAGGCAAAGGAGAGAGAAGGAGGGGTGTATCGCTCCAATGATGCAGGTGAAACATTTTCTCAAACCACTAATGATGCGACAACCTATGCCAGGGCATGGTACTACATGCACATTATTGCGGACCCCAATGATGAAGACGAGCTGTGGGTAATGAACAGTCATGCCATGAAATCCATTGATGGTGGCAAAACCTTTACCGGTAACCCGGGAAGCCATGTAGATCATCACGATATGTGGATCAACCCAAACAATAGTGCCATTATGGCCAATGCGAATGATGGTGGTGCTTCCATCACCTATAATGGAGGTAAAACTTGGTCCACCATTATGAATCAACCCACAGGACAGTTTTACAGGGCAATAACCGATAATGGTTACCCCTACCGAGTGTATTCTGGCCAGCAGGACAATAGTACCATCGCGATAGATAGCCGGGTTATGGACAATGGTATAGGGGAAATGCACTGGGATATCATGCGTGCAGGGGAGTCTTCTACCGTAGCCGTGGATCCAAACAACCCAAGATATGTATACTCCACCTATTTTGCCAGCAATTTTGTGGAATGGGACCGTGATATCGATAATACAAGAATGGTTCGCCCATACCCCGAAAGAATTAGTGGGGAACAACCAAAAAACCTAAAGTTAAGGGCCAATTGGAACGGACCGGTAATGGTGTCGCCACATAACCCTAACGTAATTTATTACGGTTCGCAATATGTAATGAAGTCGACGGATAGGGGAGTTACCTGGAAAACCATGAGTGAAGACCTTACAAGGAACAACAAGGACCATCAAGGAAAAGGTGGTATTCCAATTTCCAACGAACAGATTACTGCAGAGAGCTATAACAATATTTTCAATATTGAAGAATCTCCTGTTAAGGAAGGAGTGGTCTGGGCAGGTTCAGATTGTGGTTTGGTACATGTAACCCAAGATGGTGGTGAAACATGGACCAATGTGACACCTAAAGGTTTGGAGGAAGGAATCATAAATGTAGTGGAGCCCTCCCCACACGATGCCGGCACAGCATATTTTGCCATGGCTGGATACAAGATGAACAATTTTACCCCACAGATCTATAAAACCACTGACTACGGAGCATCTTGGGAAAAAATTGTAACTGGGATTCCGGGCGACACCTTCGCAAGGACGGTTCGTGAGGACCCGGATAGAAAAGGATTGTTGTACGCTGGCACGGAAACGGGAGTGTTCGTTTCTTTTGATGATGGTAAACAATGGCATTCGCTACAGAACAATCTTCCAGAAGTACCCATTACTGATTTAAGGGTGCAGCGTAAAGATTTGGTAGTGACCACACAAGGTAGGGCCATCTGGATTTTGGATGATCTTACGCCCTTGCATCAAATTTCCGATGAAGTGGCAAAATCAGATTACTTTTTGTACCAACCCAATGATACCCATGCGGAATTATCGATTGCCTATAGTTCCGATGGCAGTGGTCAAAACCCTCCAAAGGGTGTTCAAATCCATTACGTGAACAACAAGGAGGTTCCCGCGGATACAAAAATGTCGTTAGAGATTCTGGACAGCGAAGGCGAGGTAATCCATGCCGAATTCACCAATGTTGCAAGAACTGAATGTGATAGCCTGATTAAGCCACAATTAAAAAAGGCAATCGGAACACACCGATATAAGTGGAACATGAGGGAGGGAATGTTCGATTGCCTAACGGAGCTTTATACCACCAATCGAGATTTAAGTGCTTATGATGCAGCTCCCGGTGATTATAAAGTAAGATTGACCATTGGTGATGTTGTCATGACCCAAGATTTTGCCATCACGATTGACCCACGAATCAAGATGAGCGTCGATAATGTGGAAGAAGCCTATGTTGAGCGAGATGGAATTTTCAAATCAATTTATAGTGCAGGTACCGAAATGACCCAAGGGGTAAGGGACCTAAGAAAGGTAAAGCAACAGCTGAAATTTGTGATGGAAGAATCGGATTCCCCAGAACTAAAGACCAAAGGAAAACTGCTCGAAGAGCGTATAGATGATTGGATAGCAAAAATCTTGCAGAAGGAAATGCGGACCTATCAAAGCAATTATATGTTCGAGGCCAGATTGTTGATCAAATACAAAGACTTTCTAAACCGTATTGGTAAAGGAAACCTGCCCGTCACCGAAGGGGTGAGAGAGGTGACCAAAGATTATCTTGATCAATGGCGCAAACTAAAAACCGATCTACAATTCATAAAGAGCAAAGAAGTTGCTGAATTCAACCAGCTTATTGCGAATACGAAGCTTCCCCAGATTTATACCCCTTAACTATTTTTTGCTTCATAGTTGTGTGTTTAGTAGAGAAGGCCCTTTGTTGGGCCTTCTTTTTTGTTTTGTATACATTTTGGTGATTGGTTGGGATAAAATGGAATGTTTTGATGATGTTATTAAACCAGTTTAAGTAAAATCTGTTGCGATAACCGTAATTTTGAATAAAAGGCATTGGAATGAAAAATAAGCAAAAAGTTGTAGTCGTAGGAGGTGGGTTTGCCGGATTGGAACTTATTAGAAAGTTGGGCAACTCAAAAATATACGACGTTGTTTTGGTGGATGTGAACAACTATAATTTTTTTCCTCCATTGATTTATCAAGTATCAACAGGTTTCATGGAACCTTCAGCAATAAGTTATCCCTTTCGGAGAATCCTTCGAGATAAAAAAAGTGTGCGTTTTCGCTTGGGCAGTTTGGAAAAAGTGGTGCCATCAGAGAACAAAATAATCTTGAGCAATGGTGAGTTGCATTATGACATTCTGGTGATGGCCACAGGAGCGGAAAGCAATTTCTTTGGAAACAAGAATATCGAAAAATATAGTCTTCCTATGAAGACCATTAGCGATGCATTATCCTTACGGAATACAATCTTGACACGGTTAGATCGTGCCACCCGTTTGCAGAAAGCAGAGGAACGTAAACGATTGTTGACCTTTGTAATTGCCGGTGCAGGCCCTACTGGTGTTGAGTTATCGGGAATTTTGGCTGAAATGAGCTCTTCAATTCTAAAAAAAGACTATCCTGAACTGGATCGGGAAGATCTAGGAGGTATTTATTTGATCGATGGTCAAAAAGCAGTGTTGTCGGCCATGTCCACCAAATCACAGAAATACACGCACAAAAAGCTTGAACAATACGGAGTTAAAATTAAATTGGACACTTTAGTAAAAGACTTCGACAATGAAAAAGTATTGTTGTCCGACGATACAGAAATCTTTACCAAGAACCTGATTTGGGCCGCAGGAGTCTCCGCAAAGACTTTTGAAGGATTCCACAAAGTAAGCTATGGCAAGGGCAATCGTTTAAAAACAAATGGGGTCAATCTGGTTGAGGGATATACAAATATCTATGCTTTGGGAGACTGTGCGCTGGTATTAGGCGACGAGGCATTTCCGAATGGACACCCCCAATTGGCGCAACCAGCAATACAACAGGCCGAAAACTTGGCCAAGAACTTGGAAAGGAAAGATGACAATTGGAAGAATTTCGCCTATAAGGATAAAGGGTCTTTGGCCATTATAGGCAGGAACAAGGCCGTTTTGGACATTCCCGGGCAAAATTATTCTGTTAAGGGGTTTTTGGCTTGGCTTATTTGGATATTTGTCCATATCATGGGCTTGGTCAATTTTAAGAACCGAATGCGTGCATTTGTTGACTGGATTGGATATTATATTCACAGAGATCAATATTTTAGGATGATCATTAAACCTAAGGAGCGGGAAGTCTAAAAGCTTCATAGAAGCTGAAATGCTTCTGTTTCGCGACCAAGTAAAAGGGTCTTTTAAATAAAGGGTTTTATTGTTTCCGTGACAATATCGGTACTTGGAATTGTATTTCGGTCAAAACTTTAACCGAACCAACCAAACTTATCGAAAGAACAACCTTAAATTTATGTGCAAAGTACTCCAAATAAAAGTTCACATGAAAAACGTTCTAAAAGTTACGATATGGTCTATGGTTTTTGTTTTGATGTTGGGAATGCAGCAATCCTGTGGTTTGGATGATGGGACGGACCCAACTATAGAGGGGCCTGAAGGTTCTGAACAGGGAAATGATGATGACGATGGTGATGATGAGGAGCCAGAAGCTCCAGAGGAAGCCCTGGACCCTGTAGAAACAAATGAGCCGAACACGGATTATTCACCGGCCTTCGAAGGACAAACAAGAATCAATGGCGTTCAAACGGAAACAGCATATACCACTACCGTTTTTGCCACAGGGTTATCCAGCCCTTGGGGTATGGCGCATCTTCCGGATGGTAGAATTTTAGTGACCGAAAAGGCAGGTGTCATGAAGTTGGTGTCCACTTCTGGAACAGTGAGCGGCCCGATTACCGGTGTTCCTGCCGTGAACAATTCGGGTCAGGGTGGTCTCTTGGATGTAGCCGTAGACCCAAATTTTGAAGAAAACAGAATGGTATACTGGTCATTTTCGCAAGATGGTCCCGATGGTACAGCAACCGCCGTAGCCAAGGGAAGGTTGTCGGATAGCGAGGATGAACTGGAGAATGTCGAAGTCATCTACACGGCGATTCCGGAATTTAACAGTACCGCCCATTACGGTTCTCGTTTGGCGTGGGACGGACAAGGAAATTTGTTCGTAAGCACCGGCGACAGATCAAGTACGGTCACTAGACCAGAAGCACAAGAATTGGATGCTGCATTGGGCAAGGTATTGCGAATTACTACCGATGGTGATCCTGTGGCAGACAATCCGTATGTGGGCGAAATAGGGATATTGCCGGAAATTTATTCCTACGGACACCGCAATGTGCAAGGTCTGGCCATTCATCCGGTAACCAGAGATCTTTGGGAATCCGAGCTCGGACCAAGAGGAGGGGATGAGATTAATCTCATTAAATCTGGAGCTGATTATGGTTGGCCAACAATTTCTTATGGATTGGAATATAGCGGAGCGGCCATTGGCTCCGGAATCACTCAGCAAAATGGAATGGAACAACCCGTCTACTATTGGGATCCAGTGGTGTCACCAAGCGGAATGGATTTTTATTCCGGTGATGCCATCCCTGAATGGACAAATAATCTGTTTTTGGCGGCTCTCAGTGGTCAACACATCGTAAGGCTGGTCATAGAAGAAAATGTTGTGGTCGGTGAAGAGCGATTGTTGGTAGACGAGGGTGAACGGTTTAGAGATATTCTTGACGGTCCTGACGGTGCACTTTATGCATTAACCGATGGAGATAATGCAGTGATTTACCGCATAGGTCTCTGATAAAAAATTGAAGAAAATAAATTGTAAAAGGAAAAGATAAAAATGAAAGTAATAATTATAGGAGCGAACGGAAAAGTAGGAAGATTGATAGCGCAAAAAATGAGCGCATCCGATGAATTTGAACCCACCGCTCTTATCCGAAAGAAAGAACAGAAAGCATATTTCGATTCCATAGGAGTTCCTGTGGTTGTTGAGAGTATAGAAAACTCTGAAGAAAATATAGGAGACGCCATAAGGGGTTTTGATGCCGTGGTTTTTTCCGCTGGTTCAGGCGGTGCCACAGGAGCGGATAAAACCATAGAAGTAGACTTGTTTGGTGCAGTAAAAACAATAGAAGCTGCCAAAAAGAACAGTATTTCTCGTTTTGTTATGGTCAGCGCAGCACTTTCCGATGACCCCTCCAGTTGGACCTCGCATGGTATGAAGCCCTATTACATTGCCAAACATATGGCAGATAAAGAATTGAAGCGAAGCGGTTTGGACTACACGATTCTTCGTCCGGTAATGTTAACGGATGACGAGGATGCAGGTAAAATAACCATTCAATCAGAAACCCATCAACTAAATAAAGAAATTCCAAGGGCTGCAGTAGCTGAAACGGTTCTTAAGGTTCTTCCTAACAGCGGTACCCATTCAAAAATTCTAGAAATGAGCGAGGGCTCTTCAGAAATTGGGAAAGCAATAGCGGAATTTGTAGCGTAGTAAATCCGGTTGAATCATCAGATGGAGTGGTGCAAGAGTACTCAAATGCTCTATTGACAAAAAAATAGGCGAAATAGACTTGGAGAATTTGATTTACAAAAGACCTAATTGAGTTAACCCCAGAAATATTTCAAAACCACGAAAAAAAAATAATTTACCATTTCTTATTATACACCTCGGTTAAGATTTCGGCCAATTTTTCTTCGAATACTGGTTTTACAACATATCCGGTTATTTCTTCAAAATTCTGGGCCCTTTTCAGATCATTGGGGTCGTCGGAAGACGTTACCAAAAATATATCCACATTTTGACTGGATAGGGAAGGTTTCATTTTTTTAAATTCCGCTAAAAATCCCCATCCGTCTAAAAAAGGCATGTTTATATCCAGTAGGATTACCTCGGGCAAGGGTACGTTTTCCTTAAGGCACATGGAAATGTATTCAATGGCCTGTTCCCCGTCGGTAAATGTGTTTATGACAATTTCTTCTGATAAATTGCTCAATATCTTTTTGGTTACAAATAGATAGACTTCATCATCATCGACCAATAAAATTCTAGGTTTTTTCATATCCTTTTAAATGTAATTTTAAACGTTGTTCCCACGCCTTCTTCACTGTCCACTTCCAATGTGGCGTCCATGGCCTCCAATTGGGATTTAATTAAGAATAGCCCCATTCCCTTGCCAGATATATTCCGGTGAAACCTTTTGTAGAGCTTAAAAATGTTGTCTCCGTGCCTATCTAGATCAATACCAAGACCATTGTCCTTTACATAAAGTATTTTGTGGTCGTTTTCCCAACTGCTTTCAAAGATTATATGGGATGGGGAGTTTGGCTTTCTATACTTAATGGCATTGGACAGGAAATTCTGTAAGATGCTCTTCATATAAAATTTGGAAGATTTGATGGAATGCCATGCATCCAGCTTGTAAATGGTCTCAAAATTTTGTGCTTCTTTATCCAAAAGGGTTTCCACAAAATCTTTCTCGACTTCTTGCAGCAATAAAAGGAGGTTTACATTTTCTACCTGTAATTCCTTATTGTTCAAAATGGAAATATAGGTGCTTACATCCTCTGTAAGGGTACTGATGTTATTGGAAATGGTTTGCAACTTGGGAAAGAGTTCCATAAAGGTTTGCTGATCTTTGGACTTGCTCAACAAATCTACAATTATGGACATGCTGGTTACCGGTGCTTTTAGGTTATGGGCCACAACATAGCTGAAATTTTCGAGTTGCCGGTTACGTACCTGAAGACGTTCATTGGAATGCTTTACAAGCTCATTGGTTGATTTTAACTGGGCCTGACTGCTCAATAATTGTTTGTTTTTTTGCTGAAGTTGGGTGACGAAATTCTTTTTTTCTCTCTGAGTTCGGGCATAGCCCAAAGCGATCAAGGTGATTACGATCAGGGTAAGGATGTTGAATAGAATCAGATTTTTTCTGATGGTCTGCAGTCTGCCCCTTATATAGGTTGGGGGTATTTCCTGAATTATGGCCCAATCATTATCGGTAACGATTTCGGCCATATCAGTGTAGCGGTTCATTCCAACATCTTTTTCAAAGCCCGTTCTTACATTTTGGTATACCCATAAACTGCCATTTTCCATAAAGAAGGTGTCCCTCGGAAAAATCATTTTTTTGAGTTCGAGCTTCTTTTTTATGGCTGAGTCTGTAGGGCTCATCTGAGCCTGATGAGGTAAAACATTATCAGAAAGATTGGTGGTGATTACGTTTCTACTTTTATCCAATAGATAAAAGTTGTCGCCGGAAATTCTGGTTTTAAGTAAATCAAAAATCTTTTTCATGTTAAAATTGATTACTGCCAGACCGACTTGGGCATTGTTGATATCGTATATAGGGGTCACTCCTCGTATAACTGGTTTATGTGGAGTTTCCAAGACACCATTTTCCCTGTTGAGTTCTATGGGCGAAACATACACTTGCCCTTTTCTTAAAGAAAGTCCTGCCTGAAAATAACCTCTGTCGACTTTATTTTGCAGGTATGCAGGTGGCATACTATCTTGGTTTACTTTCTCATACCTTACTACTTCGTTGCCATGAAGGTCTATTAGGCGGAATTGTTCGTAAACATCCAGCCCCTGCATGGTTCTTATATAATTTTTTAAAAAATCGGGGTTTAATTGGTTTTTATCAGAGAAGGATGCTGGAAATGTAACACTTGACCAAAAAGAGGTAATATCTATCAAAACCATTCCTTGATCTATCAAGTTGTAGCTTTTGCTTAAGATATTCCGTTGCTGTATTTGCCCCATGTTGGTAATCAGCTCTTTTTTTTGGAGGTTTTCCCAAACAAGGGTGAATATTAAGAGGGGAATATAAAGCGCCGCGGATGTTTTGATAATCCTGTTCCACATAAGGAGGTATTTTAACAAATTGATAAAATCAACCCATTGAGGTGTTGAATTTGTAAAAAATTATCTATGTTTTTTGTAGGAGAACTATAATCAAGATACATATATTTTATGTTTTACTAAAATTTCGCGTATATATTTGGTTTTAAAATGAAGTGGTTCCAAATGTTTTGAAAGAACCGATGGAATCGATTTTTATGTGCGGTTACCTATAGATGTTGAGCTGGATAACAATTGGAACAGGTGATAAAAGGGGATTTGGTATTTTTTAGATTGATAGACAAGAGCTCCTTATGCAGCCCATCCAATGTTTCTTTTGCTCATTCACTTCAATTGAAAAGCATCTTTTCGTCGACTCTCACCTGAAAATTTTATGATTGTAGTAGAAAAAGGTAAGGTTGTATCAATAAAACACGTCTCCTGAACGCAGTATGATTAAGTAAGGAACAAGGACATTGATTTACTTTAATTCTAGTTTAACATTTTATTATACAACGTTTTGGTGAGGGAATCTGTTCCTTTGTATATTTTCGACCCATAATACATTTAGCGTATGACGGTTTGGATTATCTTCCTCTTGGGTATTCTTGTTTTTTTAGCTTTGGATTTGGGCGTTTTCAACAAAAATGCCCACGTGATAAGCGTTAGGGAAGCATCACTATGGACCGCGGTCTGGGTTTCGTTGTCCATGCTGTTCTCGGGAGTTATCTATTGGCTATACAGTACCGGTAAAATAGATAATGTTGATGGCCTCGAACCCATGGAAGCCACAATAGATTACATTACCGGCTACCTTATTGAACTTTCCTTGAGCATTGACAACATTTTTGTTATCGCGGTAATTTTCGCTTCTTTTCAAATACCACAAAAGTATCAGCACCGTGTCTTGTTCTGGGGAATTCTGGGTGCGATAGTTTTTAGGGCCCTAATGATATTTTTTGGAGTGGCGCTCATCAAAAAATTTAGTTTCACGACCTATATCTTTGGGGCGTTTTTAATATTTACTGCCATAAGAATGGTGGTTTCCAAAGAAAAGCCCTTCGAACCCAAAAAATCATTCATTTATCGGAATCTTCGAAAGATCATGCCCATCACCTCACATATGGATGGACAAAAGTTTTTTGTGAAACTACGGCACATTACGGCAGCCACTCCGTTGTTCATGGCTTTGATAATTATTGAATTTACTGATGTTTTGTTCGCTTTGGACAGCGTTCCGGCCATATTGGCCATTACATCCGACCCTTTTTTGGTGTTCAGTTCAAATATATTTGCCATTTTGGGTCTTAGGTCCATGTACTTCTTTTTGGCCCATATGATCAATAAGTTCCAATACCTTAAATACAGTTTGGTCGCTATCTTAAGTTTTGTGGGGCTTAAAATGATTTTGGCTCACCATATTGTATTTCCAAAATGGATTTCTTTGGGCTTTATAGCTTTGGCTCTTTTTCTGGGTGTTTTGGTATCGTGGCTTAGGCAGGACAAGACAAGCCTGGACAAATGATGTAAAAACACAGGAAATATTGACCCATAAAAAAGGCCCTCAAAATTTTGAGGGCCTTTTTTATGGAAAACCGGTTTAACCTATAGTTTTTCGATTTCCTTTTTCAAAGTTTCTTTGGAATTTCCTGTCTTTTCTTGAAGTCTTCCCAACATTTGGTCAAACTTTCCTTCGGAATATTTCAGGTCGTCATCGGTAAGCTCACCATATTTTTCTTTGAACTTTCCTTTTACCTGTTTCCACTTGCCTTCTAATTGATCGTTGTTCATATCTGTATAATTTTAAATTAATAATTCTACATCCAATGTATTTCTTTCCATCGCGGGAGATCGCCCCGGAAACTTAAAATATTGACGCAATCAAAAGTTTGATCTTTTTTACGGTTATCAAGGATTGATTATGCCTATAAAGACAATAAAAAAGTCAAATGGGGCAAGCATACCCACTTGATTTTTTAAATTTTGAAGAGGTCAGGTATTAAATCTTACAACAAATCAAAAATCATTGTTATGCCAAATCCACAAATAAAGAATGAAGAACAATATGAAGCTTTGAGGGATAAGGGCTACAGTAAAGAAAAGTCGGCCCGGATTGCAAATACACCGGATTCAGGAAAAAAAGGAGGCAAAGCAAGCCCTTATGAAGAATGGACCAAGCAAGAACTATATAAAAAGGCCAAGATGATAGGTATAGAAGGCCGTTCCAAAATGTCAAAGAAAGAGCTCATAGGTGCTTTGAGAAACCACTGATAAAAGCGATTTCAATTTAAATAAGTTTATGAAATATATCCACCCGAAAATAATCCGCCAGATTTTTATTCTCCTTTTAATTTCATTGATCGGAGGGTTGATCATGTTGGAAATGGCTCCCTATTTTTCGGGAGTGCTCGGAACAATTACGTTGTTTGTATTATTGAAAAAGCCAATGAAAAAATTGGTGGACAAAGGATGGAATCCAGTACTCTCTGCCAGTTTGCTAATGGTAATGTCCTTTTTCATTATACTGTTGCCGATTTCGGGGGCCTTGCTAATGTTGGGAAACAAAATCAGTAAGGCGTTGGATAATTCGGAAAAGCTCACATCCATCATAAAATCACAAATACAGTATTTTGAAAATCTAGTGGGGTACAAGTTCAGCTCACAAGTAGATGCTTCTGCCGTATCTGAATGGCTGTCGGGAAGTCTGCAAGGTTTTGTGGGGGGCACCTTCAATACCGCAATCGCCATATCCATAATGTATTTTCTTCTGTATTACATGCTTACCAATCAAAAAAAACTTTACAAATCTCTTTTTGATTATGTTCCCATAAGCAACAAAAACCTAACGATTATTGGAGAGGAAATACGGGATATTGTCAAAGCAAATACATTGGGAATCCCATTGGTGGCGTTGGCCCAAGGAGTTGTTGCTTTGATCGGTTTCTTGATATTTGGAATAGAAAATCCATTTTTTTGGGCTCTAATGGTTACCATTGGTTCCATGATTCCCTTTGTAGGCAATCTTTTAGGAACCCTTCCGGTCTTTATACTCACATTGAGCGATGGGGAAACTTTTCAAGCTTGGGGGATTCTTGTATATGGGATTGTTGTGGTAGGCCTAACGGACAACATCATCAGATTGTACGTGCTCAAAAGACTGGATGATGTGCACCCGCTGATCACTTTGATAGGGGTTATTGTGGGAATACCGTTGTTTGGATTCATAGGTCTGGTTTTTGGCCCTTTACTGATCAATCTGTTTTTGGTGATCGTAAGGATATACAAAAGGGAGTATGGTAAAGAAGATGTTCAATAACGTGATGGCAAAAGATTGATTGAACTCGATTTTGTTCAAAAAAGACCGATGGGATTTCTTTAATGCAATAGCGTCAAAATAATAAGGTTTTGTGACAAGCGATCTGAAGTGATAAAGGTATACTTAAATAAAAAAGAACGATGACAAAAGAATTGGAACAAATCAGATTAAATAACATAGCAGACACCGATTACGAAATTTTTGCTTTGCTAAAGCAAAGATACAGCCCGAGAACATTTAGGGACGAGAAAATTAAAAAAAGCCAGTTAAATCAACTTTTTGAAGCTGCCCGATGGTCCGCCAGTTCAAATAATTTACAACCATGGCGATTCATCTATGCCGAAAAAGGGTCCGAAGCTTTTGACAAGATTGTGAATTGCTTAAGTGATTTCAATAAAAAATGGGCTCCAGAGGCTCCTTTGCTAATGTTGGCCATTTACAAGGAAAAAACTGATGATGGAAAAGAGAATTTCCATGCACTGCACGATTTGGGGCTTTGTTTGGGCAATATGTCCGTTCAAGCCCAATATTTGGACATAGCACTGCACCACATGGCCGGTGTAGATTGGAAAAAGGCCCAGAAAGAATTCAATGTGCCGGACGGGTACCACATTTCATCCGCTATTGCGGTAGGGTACTATGGCGGGGAACTGGATAAGTTGCCCAAGAAACTTCAGGAAAGCGAGCTGGCCGACCGACAAAGAATACCCCAAGAAGACTTTGCATTTAAAGAAGTATGGGAAAGTTGAATCAGTGTTAAGCTTGCTCTTTGCAGAATATTATGATATCACAATGCTAGGAGGAAGCAAGGTCCGGTGTTTCAAAAAAGAGTCCCGAAAGCACAATTCCAAATACGATGAGTATGAGTATTGCCAATATGATTACAAATCCTAGTTTGGTAATACCACTTTTTTGGAAAATATAGTTTCGTTTGGGGCTGTTTTCATCCTTAACGAGTTCCGTGTTTTCTTGAGGCTGTTTTTGATCCTTCTTTTTCATAATGAGTCACCTTAAAGTTGATGGCTAGGTTATTCCAATGATTAATCATTGGTTTGGTGAAACTATAGGTTTTTATTTTTTTGCCTTAGCATATTCAAAAAAAATATTGACTCAAAAAGTGGAGATCAACCCCTGCGTTTCCATTAAGGCAGCAATGGGCATGTTTTTGTGTTCTTTGTACAGATATGTTGATCAAATGGGTCAACAATCATTTTTTCTGAGATAGTCGCTGAACTTTATTTTGAAGTATCTTTAGTTATAAGGATGAATTCTTACTCCCCCGATAAAGCCATCCCCCTTAAAATCAAAAGTAAATGAACTATTCTCGATCACTGGGGAAGAAACTCAATAATCTTCTGGAAAAAATATATATTTCCGAAAATGAGTTCGAAAGGGCGGGGAAATTAGCCGATAGTCCCTCTTTAAAAAACTTTTTTTTAGAAAAGGCGAAGGAACGCTGTCATTTTGGGCATGAACTGAAAATAGAGATGATGAAGTTCAATCAAGAAATAAGGGAAAACGTGGGCTCCGCAGGAACATTGCAACAGGGATGGATGGATTTTTCCATACACAGGAACGAGCCTATGTTTGGAGGAGCCATAGAAGCCGAGGAGGCAACGCTTGATAGTTATAGAATGGTATTGCAGGAAATAGATCTGCCTTCCAGTGTAGAGATGATTATTCGGCAACAAATGAACAAAATGTCCAATGACTTGAACATCATAAAAAGATTGGGAAAGATTGCACAATCATAAAAACTGTACAAGTAAAGATTAAATCAAAATAGAAAATTATTTTGAATGGCCATTTTTGACCTGAGTGTGGTATTCCTTTGGTGTGATATTGTACTTTTCCTTAAAGAGCTTCGAAAGGTAACTTCTGGAATTTATTCCTACCTTGTAACTTATCTCAGTAATGTTCAAGTCGGTATTTTCCAGGTATTCTTTGGTCTTTTCAATCCTGTAATTTCGGATGTATTCGTTTACCGATGCATTGTAAAGCTTTTTAAAACCAAGTTGCAATGTGGTTTGGTTCAATCCCACTCTTTTGGCCAAACTGACAATATTGTCCATTCTGTTTAGCTCATCATGGATTATTTCTGCAGCTTTTTCAATTTTGGACAGGGTGGCCTGTCTGAGTATTTTATGTTCTCCAGATCCATTGAGGTCATCCAGATATTGTTGTAGTTGATGGGATAATATTTCATAGGCCTTTCCTTCCTGGTACACCGTCTTCATAAAATCCGTAAGATCGCACTCTGTAAACTCTTCCATAAACTTTGCAATTTCCAGACTGTAATGGGATTTGTGATAAAACAGTTGGGTACCGTTCAGATCGCGGAAGAGATCCATTAAATCTGTATTCATTTCGGGAAGAAACTCACTGATCTTATCCTCAAAAAGCTTTCTATTAATCTCCAAACTATAAACACAAATGGGTTGATTGGGAGGAAAACTGAATATATGGTTGTTGTGTGGCGTGCTCGATAAAATAGCGTTCTCCAATCGTTGTATTTCATGCTCCCCATCGATTTCATCGAACCTGTGCACAATAGGGGATTCCCTGTTAAAAATAAGTTTTAAAGGGTGTACCAATCCTTTTTTGTATTCCAGGACCAGTTCTTTTTTTAGTTGGCAATCAAATTCCAAAACACCCACCCCGTTTTCAAAGCAAGTGCCCTTAATGAACCCCGAACCCAATTTGGAAGGTAAACGTAGGCAGTGTTCGTTGTTCTCTTCCTCAACATTTATTTTGAGGTTGTCAGCTAGGTCATTAATGAATTGTTTGGTGTCCGTATCACGTATTTCAATTGTAACGCTCATTACTATAATCTATAAGGCAGTAGGCTATGGCCGGGCTATGATCAACTTGTAAAAAGAAGATAGCCAAAGACACTATTATTTAGTTTTAAACTGTTAATTACGTATATTTTTCAGTTATGTGCCAATTTTATTTTTAAATGGGTCAAGAATGTTAGGTAATGTGTCAACCAAAATAGTTGCATTTCCCCATATTTGATAAAAATAGCATCAGGGATGGAAAATGAAAACGCAAAGCACGAAAAGGATTATATAAAAGCATATCAAGAAAAGGGATATACTGCCAATTTTAGGTTCGAGGAAGGAAAACTGATTGCTTCCGATTCTAAAACAAGCTATTCCCCGGATGACGTCCATATTGTTGCCGACCATCGTTATGAAGGTATGAGCAACCCGTCGGACATGTCAATTTTATATGTTTTGGAAACCAATGATGGAAAAAAAGGAACCCATTTATTGGGATATGGGCCTAATGCGAATCTGGATGCAGCCGAATTCTTTAAGGCCATTCCCGATGAGAATGTTTCCGATAAGGCAAGCATTGATTCTTGATTTTTCCATTTAATAAACAACGAATCCGCAAAATTCATTTAAAAAAATCTAGTGCCCTTCTACTAGATACAATTATTTATTTTCTTCTTAACGGTAACGTGGACGTATGTTCCATTAAACAGAGGTTTTTTTTAAGGAAAGACTCTGTATTAGAGTATTGAATAAGTCATCAAGACATTCTTTCCTTCATTCATGCGGTAAGTTCAATATTGGCCAAAAACACCACAATTGTGTTAAATAATTATTTAAATTTAGTCTATACTTGCAATGGCTTGCCCCGGCCTTAAAGAGACTTTGCCAAATTATGCAGGAGAAGGATGAAAATTAGTGTCAAATATGATTTAAATATCACTTGTAAAACCATTTTAAAGGAGCAATTGGATAAATTGGATATTCCCCACCTGCTTCATGGTACTGGTGAGATAGAGATAAAGCGGGCAATTTCTGATGAAGAGATGCAGGAATTGTTCAATAATTTAAATGCATATGGCATTTATGTCCTGAACGACCAGAAAACAGTCTTGGTGCAGCGCATAAAGAATACCATAAACGAAATGTTGGAAGATGACCAGTTAAAATCGCAAAAGGTTTCCGAGTATCTTGCCGACAAATTAAACTATTCCTATACATACCTCTCCAACCTTTTTTCTGAAACCACCTATACATCAATAGAGAATTTTGTGATTCTCAGAAAAGTCGACCATGCCAAAGATCTTATGGCCGACACTGACCTAACATTAACAGAAATAGCCTATCGTTTAAACTATAGTAGTGTAGCACACTTGTCCGGGCAGTTTAAGAAAATAACAGGATTGACACCTACAAAGTTTCAAGAGATATTGGAAAGACGAAGAGGTACTAGAACACAACAAACTATATGAATAAATTTCCTTCCAATTCAGGCAAACAGATTTTAAATGTAGCCCTTGCCGATGATGATGAGGACGACCGCTTATTTTTTCAAGAAGCTATTGAGGATATTTCCATCCGAACAAAACTATCGTTGTTGAGCGATGGACAGAAATTGATGGACTACCTGAACCTTCCTAACATTATTCTGCCGAATTTGATTTTTTTGGACCTGAACATGCCCATTAAAAATGGAATGCAGTGTTTAAAGGAGATTCGTTCAAACCCAAAGCTCAATGATGTATGCATTGCCATATATTCAACTTCATGTTCCGAAAACGATATCGAGGAAACTTTTGTCAATGGAGCCAATGTTTATTTGAACAAGCCCAATAACTTTAGTAAATTGAGGGATTCCATAGAGAAGGTTTTGCAGATCAATTGGCAGTACCACACCTCTAACCTCAATCGGGATAATTTTTTGTTGCGATTGTGATCAAAATTGAGCAGCATATGTTTTAATTATGTGCTACTTATAATAAAACCTTAAAATAGGTTACTGCAACTACTAATGGATTTTAAGATTTTTCGTCGCATAGCCCAATCACCCGTAGTGGACAGAATTGCCTTGGCATTGGCCATAGTATTGCTTCTTTTTATTACCACCGTATTGTTCAAGCAGATAAGAGATCTGGAAGTTTCCGCAGAGATGGTATCCCATTCCTTAACGGTGGACAAAGAAATAAATAAGTTGTTCACCCAATATGACCTGATGGAGTCTGCAGAGTTCAGATCTGTGATTTTAAAGGATTCAACTTTTGAAGCATCGTACATAGACCATAAGTTGCAAAATGATAGAACCTTTGATAGGTTGTATGGACTGGTCAAGGAGATGCCCTACCATCGGAGAAATTTGGATACGGTTTCAAAGTTAAAGGATAGCCTACATACGACCCTGACCGCATTACACGGTAAGGTAAAACCAATGGAGGCAGATTCTACCGCCATGGTTTATGTGGAGAGAGCAGCTTCCATCCTAAAAAAGCTTAGGGGATTCAAGAGAAATATGCTGGCGAATAACGAGAACTTTCTTCAGGACAAATTGGTGACCTATAGGAGGCTTACCTTTCTTACGCCGCTAACCACATTGTTCCTTGCCCTTTTTTCCATTGTTATGTTCACTATAGCATTTTTCAGGTTACGGAGGCACAAAAACAAAATTCAATCCTCTGAGGCTTTGTTGCAGAACATTGTTCAGAGTACCGATAACATAATGAACTATTATGAGCCCATTTACGATTCCAATGCAAAGGTGGTCGATTTTAGGGTAGCCTTCGCCAATATATGCAATAGGGACTATTTAAACCTAGAACCGGATGAACTTCTTGGAAAGCCCATAACCGATGTTTTTCCGTTTGTTCTCAAGAACAACGAACTGCAACGGATGATAGATTGTTTTCTTGAAAACAAGACCATAGATTTCGAGCGTCAGGTTACCGTGGAGGGCCAACAATTTTGGTTCCACACCTTTGTTAGGGCAATGGATGGTGGAATATTGGAAGTTGTGCGAAACAATACAGAGGAGTACAAGGCCAAGGAGAACCTATTAAGGGCCAACCAAGAATTGGAGGTTCAGAACTTTATTATGTCCGAGGCCAAGAAAGTGGCGAAAATTGGAAGTTATACATGGTACTTGGATACCGGAGAGGCAGAAATATCCGAAAACTATTACCGAATATTGGGTTGCGAACCAGACGAGTTTAAACCATCACTGGAAAGATACAGGAGTTTTGTGCACCCAGAAGATTTGAAGCAATATGATGAATACGGGGAATGGCATAGGGCAAAAAAAGAACCACGGGACCATACATACAGAATCATATCTAAAAACGGAGAAGTAAAACACATACGTACCAAAGGCCAGTTTATACAAAAGGATGGGAGAACTGTACTGATCGGTGTAGTACAGGACGTATCCGACCAAATAGCGGCAGAAAATGCATTGAGGATAAAGAATCTTGAACTAGAGCGCAGCAATGTGGAACTGGAGTCATTCAATAGGGTAGTAAGCCATGATTTACAGGAGCCCTTGCGAAAAATCCAAATGTTTATATCCCGTATTGATGGGGAGGAAAAAAATAAATTGTCCGAAAGAGGAAGAGTATATTTTGATAGAATAGACAAAGTAGCGGCCAGGATGCAATCCTTGATCCGTAACCTGTTGAACTATTCTCGAATAGATAGCACTCATGATGATTTTGAGGTAGTCGACCTTAACAGTGTCATGAAAAAGGTCAGCGAAGAAAATGCAGAGCGCATTAAGGCCGAGGAAGCAGAAATTGTTTGGGAGGATCTACCCATGGTACACGGAGTAGGCTTTCAACTCGAGCAACTTTTCGGTAATTTGGTGTCCAACTCCTTAAAATATCGTAATCCCAAAGTAGCTCCCAAAATAAGGGTAACATCTGAAATGGTTGCCAATGACCAGATTACTGAAGAGTTCTTGAAACCTTCAAAGCATTCTTTTAAAATAACTTTTACCGATAATGGGATAGGCTTTGATAATACGAATGCAAATAAAATATTTGAAGTGTTTCAACGCCTTCACTCCAAAACCCAATATTCCGGTACCGGCATCGGATTGGCCATTTGTAAAAAAATAGTCGAAAACCACCATGGCTATATCCAAGCCTCAGGTGAGAAGGGCAAAGGCTCTGTTTTCACCATCTACCTTCCTGTTTAGTCCGGAACTTACTCAAAGACGCTATCAAAAAGCTTTTTTAAGAGCTTTTTAACACTATTTCCGGGCATATCAAAAAGTTCTATAACAGAATCCAAAAGTTGTATAAAATACTTTGTGGCTTAGTAGGTGATCTTTACAAAACAAGATTTTTCATTATCAATCAGTAATAGAAAAAACAACCTAAAACACAATAAGCCATGAAAACGATATCCCTCAAAACAGCAAAAATCCATCAAGTGTTCGAACAATTGCAAGCAGACTTTGCAGGTAACCTAACACATGATACGGAGGAGCATATTCTCGAAATAGACAATCCATTAGGGCAAGGCCTTATAAAAGGCATTTCTTTTAAAGGAGGCATATCCTACATGGAGTTTGACATGGAATTCACGGAAGATGTTATGTTGGTGGCAAGTTCCACCCAATATACCCCAATTTGTTTTGCCTATTGCTCACAAGGTCAAGTGTCGCACAGCTTTGGACGCAAAGGTGAAAAGCATGATTTGGAAAACTTTCAGACAGGTATTCTAACAAGCAAAACGTTACAGGACAATGTTCTCTATTTTGAGAAGGACATGCGCCTTAAAATGATACTGGTTATTGTAAGCCCTACCAAAAGAGCGGAAAACGAGAACCATTTAAACCATGAACTTCAAAAACTGTTCTTCAAGGATAATGTTGTGGACAATTTTGCATACATAGGTTCTTACAACCTAAAAGTAGCGGAAAAGGTACGTCAAATAAATACTGTATCCGTGACCGGGATTGCTAGAAAGTTAATGATAGAAGGGTTGGTACATTTGATCTTGGCCCTGGAGATACAGCAGCATTCCGATGACCTTAAGAACGCAACGGTACAAGAATCCTCGTTGACAAAAAAGGAAAGAGAGATTGTAAGGGAACTGTCCGTCTTTATTAACAACTATCCCGAAAAACAGCTATCCGTAGCATATCTCTGTAAAAAAGGAGGTTTATCACCTTCCAAATTGCAAGAAGGCTTTAAAATGATGCATGGCACAACGGTAACGGACTATATAAGGGATGTAAGGGTACGATTGGCAGAGAACCTAATCAAGACCACCGATATGAACATCTCCGAGGTTGTTTACAGCATTGGTTTTATCAGTAGAAGCTATTTTTCTAAAATCTTTAAAGCAAAATATAACTGTAGTCCCAAAGAGTATAAGGACAAACAGAGAAGCTTTGCTATTTCAGCATAAAATAATTGCAACATTAGTGTTGTATCTCTATATATTCATAACATAATTATGTTATCCATTTATTAGTATAGTTTCCTTGCGGGACTTATTATCATTAAAAAAGCTCTCTTTTACGAGAGCTTTTTTTCTTAATCCACTGCAGTTATTTTTATTATTCTTTATTCTGCTGTTCTTTAATGGTATTCTCATCAATATCAAATTTATTCGTATCAATATTGGTGTTCCCGGTAGGGTTTGTTGGATTATTCTGTTTTACTTTTCGTTTAAATTTTCTTTTATCTGCAATACTCATAGTTATCTTTTTAAAGGTTAAAAGTTCATTTTAATGGTACCGTTTCCCAGGCACCGTTCATCATCAATATCAATATAAAGCACAGACGACGCATTCTTTGACATTAATGGTTGAAAGGTTGCCGTATATGGTGGATGTGTGTGGGCAACATAATGAATATGAGTATGTTGAATCGTGAATGGGAATATTACGATTTATTTGATTACGTCCAACATATTATCTAATGAGCAAAGCCAACAGTTGTATTTCGGTTAGATTTATGAAATCATCCAAATGCAATCATCAAACTAAAGTAGATGATGGTCAGAGTAGGGCCAGTAGATGAAAATATAGTAAGAACACTTCTCGGCCGGATGATATAACTGAATCAATAATACATAAAAACAAGAACGATGAACAAGAGAAATTATATGAAAAATGAAGAAGGCCTCAGAAAAGTGAGGACTTTGATTGATGAACAGAAAACTGTGATGATGGCCAGTAATTTAAATACCATCCCATTTTCGGTCTGCCCGATGACCGTCCAACAAATGGATGAAAAAGGAGACCTTTGGTTCTTTGTTTCCAAGGATAGTGGACTTTTTAAGGATATCGAGGAAGATAATCGGGTTCAGATAATCTACAACGATGATAACAAGCAGCAATACTTGTCCATTTTTGGAAATGCAACACACATTATAGCCGAACAGAAAAAAGAGGAACTATGGAACCATCATTTGCTCAATTGGTTCGAAGGTAAGGACGACCCCGACCTTACACTCATCAGCGTTAATATGGAAAATGCCTTTTTCTGGGATAACGAGAACAGTAAGTTGGTGCCCTTCTTTGAAGCAGGGGAAAGCAATGTGTCTTCCAGTGAAAAGGGATTTGTGAACTTATAGAACGTATATTCGGATGCCAAGGTCAAACCATAAGGTTTGATTTTAGGTAATAAAAAAAAGGTCGGTAGAAATACCGACCTTTTTTGTTAGCTATACCTTAAATCCTATTGAAAAGGAACATATTCAAATTTTTGGCCACCGATAGAGGCATCTGCCATAAGTCCCGCTTTAGGCATGGCAAATACTACAACCCCATCGTCATAATCTGCGCTTTTGGAGACTCCGGATTTTACGGCAATGGCAGAAAGGTCTCCCGAAAAAGCATAACTTCCGGTTTTAAACTCGTTTAATGCGTCTTCGGTTTCAAAAAAGATAACCTCGGTCAAAGCCTGGCCTCCTGCTTGGAGCCCAACATCAATCTTTTTCATGTCGGCCATTCCTACTTTTTTCCCGTTCTCATATACCACTCCGTTTCCCGAAGCACCACCTAAAATAAAACCACCTTCACCAACATTTGGGAAAATTACATAACCTGTGGATGTCTCAAAGAATTTTTTAAGTCCAGCATCTTTTGCAATGAGCTGTTTTTTAGCCTTTTTGGCATCTTCAATAATTTGTTTGTCCTTACTGTTTTGGGCAAAAGTTCCGAAAGCAACAAAAAAAGTTGCCAATACGGTTATTGTTTTCAAAGTTTTCATAATGTGTGTTTTTTATTAATATTTCTTTTTAAAATAAAACTGGAAACATCCAGCTCTTTTTCCACTTTCAAGATACTGGGGATTGAAGGTGGGTATTTGCTTTTTTCAAGAAAAAATTGATCCATTTCTAATTGACTAACAGTAGTTTATGTGGTTATTTGAATCAAGACAATTTTCGAACGGATAAGAACCATGTCCAAGAAAAAGACATATTATTTTTCTGTACAATCTTAAAAAAACATAATCATGAAGAAGTATGGTTTATTGCTAGCATTATCTCTCTTGATGGCTCTTGCCACTTCCTGCCGGGAAAAAAAATTGAATCATCCAAAAGAAGGAGAAGAACTTAAGGAGGTCAAAGAGACCCAAAATGAAAGTATGGAAAAGTACAAGGAATGGTCCGAATCCAATAAAACAAAAGATAGTGCCGCCATAAAGACTGATTCTACAAATCAAGACTCCATTGATTAAATGGCAGCTTGTTTGCCAAAAATGGTCGTTGTTACGCCTTGCCGTTCTATTTGCTTTATTGATTAGAGGTGACTATTTCCCCTGTATCATCACGTTTGGAGACTTTACTGGCAACAATACTGATGATGAAAATCTGTGTCACGTGAAAAAGCATCAACGGCAATAAAATTATCCCTATCGAAAAAGAGGCAGGAAACAGGATGCTCGAGAAAACGGTTCCATGTACCAAGGATTTTTTGGTGCCGCAAAACTGTGCTGTAATATTGTCCTCTGTTGAAAACTTCAGTAGTTTGGAAACCCGGCCTATGATGAAGAAGACCAAGAAGAATAGGGCAAGTACCCCTGAGTAGATCAGGGCCAGCTGTTCCAATTTCACTGAGTCAAAGATTCCATCTTCAAAAGAGTGCACAAAACTTTTATATATGATCAATAGAATCACCAACTTATCAAAAAGGGTCAGATAACTACTATATCGTGTGGCAAAACCGCCCAAATATCGATGTAGTAACAATCCAAGAAATACGGGCAATAAAATCTGTAACATCAAACTTGTATAGACATCCAAGAGGCTAAAATCACCTGATTGATGTTCCAAGAAAATGCCCATCCACAATGGCGTTACCACAATACCGATCAACCCCGATATGCTCGCATTGAAAATTGCCGCGGGAATATTCCCCTTTGCAATGGACACCATCACCACCGAGGAGGATACGGTAGAGGGGAGGGAGGCCATAAACAAGAATGCAAGCCAGATATGTAAATAATCGCCCGACTTGAACAGTGGGTAGAAAACTATCACCAATAATGGGAAAATTAGGAACACGAAGGATTGCACCAAAATGTGCAAACGCCAATTCTTTAATCCGTGCCTTATTTTTTCGGGATTGAGTTTTAGTCCATAAAAAAAGAAAATGAGCGATATCCCGATTCCTGAAATAGTATCTAAAGGAACCGCACTCTCTCTACTGGCAAGACCCGGAAAAAAGTAGGCCAAAACTATTACTAGGATTATACCTACCACAAATTTGTCAATTTTGATTGATTTTTTCATACGGCCCTTTGGGGAAGTTGGCTATGGATGCTTGATAAACGGGTTTCCATGCGTGATTTTAAAAGTTGGTTTCAATTCTTGACTACACTTTTTGGTAAACTACAAGGAAGATGTTTTGGCGACTTTAGTGCTCTTATTGATTTCCTTCATGATTTCTGCGAACAATCCAGCCGATTTTATACGGTCATCGCTATCATACATCATGGATGAAACAATTATTTCATCGACCTGGGTTTGCCCAATAAATTCTTTCACCTGTTTTTTTACGGTTTCTTTGCTCCCAACAAAACTGTAGCGGGTCATTTGCATAATGGCCGGGTGTTGTCTTACTTCCTTTAGACTGGTGCTCATCTCCGTAGGAGGTTCTATAAACTGTGTTTGTGTGCCGGATAATATATTAATGACCATCCTTAGCGCAGAAGTATATAAACGTTCGGCCTGCTCATCCGTGTCCGCAACCACTGCATTGATGCCTGCAATTACATAAGGTTTTTGTAAAGCTTCAGATGGTTGAAACTGGTCTCTATAAATTTCCAAGGCATTGAAGAGCTGTGCCGTTGCAAAATGACTAGCAAAGGCATAGGGCAAACCTTTCTGGGCGGCCAATCTGGCGCTACTGGTGCTTGAGCCCAAAATATAGATGGGCACATTCAATCCTTCAGCCAAGGGCACCCTGATTTTTGAAGTTTTGTTATCGTTCGAAAAATAGTTTTGAATCTGTTCAATATCCTTGGGAAAGGAATGAGTGGCTTCTATAAAACCAGGATTTATGGCATGTGCGGTAGGTTGGTCGGTACCGGGAGCCCTACCCAGACCAAGGTCAATACGATTTGGGTATAGGTTTGCCAGTGTTCCAAAACGTTCGGCAACAACAAAAGGGGAGTGGTTGGGCAGCATTATGCCTCCAGAGCCCAAGCGCAGACTGGTGGTGGCCTCTGCTACATGGCCAATTAAAATTTCGGGTGCGCTACTGGTAATCGCGGGCATGTTGTGGTGCTCTGCAAACCACATTCTTTCATAGCCCAACTCTTCCGCTTTTTGGGCCAGGGCTACCGTATTTTTATAGACTTGGTTGATGGTGCTTCCTTTTGGGAGAACAGCCAGTTCCAAAATGGAGTAAGCAATTTTTTTTGAATCCATATATTTATATGTATCGATATATTGTTGAAATAAAAAAATTATAGCTTTTTGAGTGTCGACAAATAATTGTCCATAACCTCGTGGTTGAGCGTGTAAAAGTAGAACCTACCTTCTTTTTGTGGTTCTATTAAGTCGGCGTCCACTAATTTTTTGATATGATGGCTAACCGATGGTTGTGAAAGGTTCAAGGACGCTGTAATGGTACTACATTCAAGTTTACCATCGCAGGACTGTATGGCTTGGACAATCTTTAGGCGATTAACATCACTGAGCGCTTTCGAAATCCGTTCTATTTGTTTTAAGTTCAAAATGCTATAATATATTGAAACATGCAAATATATCAATAAGTATAAAAACAACAAATACTGGTCAAGGTTTTAGCATAACCATAACTTTTGGTGGAGACAATAAGCTAGCCCAAACAATGATAAAACGATCAGATATACCAATGAAAAATTAACTTATTGTCTCCTTTTTCCTTCCAAAAGATGGTGGGAAATTATTTTATACCAATTTCATTTTTGTGGGATCCCATTGTATGATTTTCTTATCAAAATAGCTCGTGTTACAAGCTAGTGCAGGTGCTGCGGCCCTAAAGCCAAATTCGGCATCTTCAACTACTTCTTTACCATCCCTTATGGCATCGAAGAAATTGGTGAAATGGTCCAAATGGTCACTATATCCCTCAGGTGCTTTATGGATTACATCACCTTTCGGATGTCTTTTTTGCTGTGCCTCGGTCCATTTGGCGTTGTATTCGGTCTTCATGCGTTCTTGCATAGCCTCTGGAAAAGTAAATACGGAATCGTATCCTCCAAAACCTGGAGCCTCAGGCATTTTGCTGTAACTTACAATAATATCATTACGGTCGATGGTAATGGTGCCCTCAGAACCTATCAACTGGATTACTTCCTGACCTCCCGTACCACTGATAAAGTTTACCCGAAGGTTTAATTGAAATGCCGGGTGCTCTTCACTTTTTGGGTATTGCATTACCCCGGACATAACATCGGGCATGTTTCTGCCATCGTTCCAATAGCTGAACTGTCCGGTACTGTAGATGCTTTCCGGTCCTTTGGAATTGGTGATAAAGTGGGTTCCGCTCAACAAATGGATATATAGGTCCCCGGCTACACCCGTACCAAACTCTTTATAAGCTCTCCACCAAAAGAATTTTTTGGCGTCAAATTCCATTTTGTCCGTCACCTCGGTAAAGGTATCCCAATCGGTAGTTTCTGGACTGGCATCATCCGGGATGGTATATTCCCAAGCACCAATGGAACTTTGGCGGTCCCAAGCTGCCTGAACCATATTTAGGTCACCGATTTCACCGGCAGCCAAAAGCTCTTTGGCCTTTGCATATCCAACGCTGCTCACTCGTTGACTGCCCACCTGAAATACTTTTCCGGATTTTTCCGCGGCTTTCATCATTGGGTAACCTTCCTCAATTTTGTGCATCATCGGTTTTTCCAAGTAAATATGTTTGCCTTTGGCAAGGGCATCCAATGTAATTTGGGAGTGCCATACATCGGTGGTGCATATCAGAACGGCATCAATATCATCCTTGGCCAGAAGTTCCTTGTAGCTTCGGGTTACGAATACATCTTTTCCAAATTCCTCTTGGGCACGAGTCAATCTACTTTTGTAAATATCACAGATACCAGCAAGCTCAACACCGGGAACCTGTAGGGCGGTCCTTAAATCAAAATGGCCCTGTACACCGTATCCGATGACACCGATTCTTACAGTATCGTTGTTGGAGAATGTCCTGTTGTATCTCAAGATTCTCTCCTCTGCTTTTTCTTGGGCAGCAAAAGAAGCAAATGGGGTAGCGGCAGAAGCCAGGGTAGTGGCTCCAATTTGCCGTAGAAACTTTCGTCGTTTGTTCTGATCGTTGTTTTTCATGTGCTTTGATATAATATGTATGGTTTAGTTGACGGAATAGCTCACAAAGGCCAATTTTTTACTGTCCGGACTCCAAGAGGGCACATTTATGGTACCCTGTCCACCGAAAAATACAGGTGTAATATCCTTGATTTTCTTTGCTTCAATATTCATAAGCCTTAGTTTGACCTGCTTCCCGAATAAATGGTTCTGTTTTTGGTCAGACGTGTATGCAATATACACAATCCATTTTCCATCCGGAGATGGGTGCGGAAACCAGTTCGAGTTTTCATCAAAGGTCAATTGTTCCTGTTTTTTGCTGTTGGTCCGCATGCGCCAAATCTGCATATGTCCGGATTTGTACGAGTTGTAATAAATATATTTTCCATCTGGAGAATACTCGGGGCCATCATCAAGTCCTTCGGCCGTGGTCAATCTTTTTTCCTTGCCACCATCAACGCTAATGGAATACACATCATAATTGCCGTTTCGCTCGGCACAATAGGCCAATCGTTTTCCATCGGGTGACCAACCGTGCCAAAAGGACATCACCTCAGAGGTGACCCTTCTAGGTTTGCCACCTTCAATGGGCAGCACATAAATGGCCGATTTATAGGACTTTGGTGAGGGGTCTGTTACATCATTATGACTTATGGCCAACCATTGGTTATCTGGGGAAATACCGTGGTCGTTATTGTTCTGATCGGCAAAACCGGTATCCAATAGCTCTAAATCCTTTGTTTTTAGGTCCAATGTATATAGTTTTCCTTTACTGTTGACTATCAGATAATTATCAGGATGCCAGTTTGGGGCTTCAAAGTGGTCGTCAATAGTTAGAACCGTCTCGATTCTACCGGTTTCAATGTCCACTGTTTGAATGTAACTGGTGGTATCGATTTTATTTTCTGGGGGATGATCATAAAAATGATTGGATTGCCCTACCAATTTCCAATCGCCATCAAATTTTTCCAGAAACCGGACTTCGTTGGATAGAGTTTCTTTGCCATCGGTACCAACCGAAACTTCATCGTGGGCCACCCATGCGATATTTTTATCAATCCTCATTTTATGGTTGGTATGGAAGGCAAATCCTCCCTTTCCTATCATGCTGGACGGTGGGTCAATAATGGTCTTTGTTGGGACATCGATGGTTCGACCATCCGCAGTGGATACCAATATGCGACTGTAGGGTCGTTCCATCCAACAATCCGAATGGGCCTTTTTATCGCCCATACGCCAAGTAAGCCCTTCCTTTTCCAATAATTTGATGATGGCAATGGAATCGTTCTGGGAATGCATGGATGAACTTATAAGAAGCCCAAGAAAAAACAGGAAATACCTTTGGAACAGATGCAGTATATTGCCCAAAGCGTATTCCCGAAGTTGAAAAAAATGCTTCATGATTACTTTGTTTAGTTTTGTGTGCATGATAAATATACATTTTATGGAATAGTTTTAGGGTTGTTGTTTTAATTGAATTAAGAGGAAATCCAGCTTTTATGGCAAAACTGATTTTGAAGGAATCCTAACCGACAATGAGTGGTTTTTTGGGACAGGATTGTATATTTAAGGGATAGCAATCTCTTTAGTCAACAAAGATTGCCCATAAGGAACAAACATAATTTAAGCACATAAAAATGAAAACAAGATTAATGTTACTAATTGGGGTCTGCCTTATTGGGCAAATCGCAATGGCACAAACCGAAGTTGTAACCGGAGCAGATGTGGCCGTTACCGACACCGAATCCGGAAAAGTCCGCGGATTTATCCAAAACGGAATATACACTTATAAAGGGATTCCCTACGCGACAGCAGAGCGATTTATGCCTGCAAAAAAAGTAGCACCTTGGGATGGAGTCAGGAGTTCCACTATGTATGGCCCGGTAGCTCCGTTGATGACACCTACCACACAGGTGCAAGATGAATCAGAATTCGTTTTCGACCATGATTGGGGATACACGAGTGAAGATTGCCTTCGGCTTAATGTTTGGACACCTAGTATTGATGATGGCAAAAAAAGACCCGTACTTTTTTGGATTCACGGAGGCGGATTTACCGCAGGCTCAAGTCAAGAACTCCCATCATACCACGGGGAAAATTTGAGCTCCAAAGGTGATGTGGTCGTGGTTTCTATCAATCATAGATTGAATATTTTGGGTTTTTTAGATCTTTCCGCCTATGGCGACAAGTACAAACATACACCCAATAATAGTATGTTGGATATTGTAGCTGCCTTGGACTGGGTAAAGAGTAACATCACCAATTTTGGGGGAGATCCCAACAATGTCACCATTTTCGGTCAGTCTGGGGGTGGGGCCAAGGTCAATACGCTTATGGCCATGCCAAAGGCCAAAGGATTGTTTCATAAGGCAATTAACCAAAGTGGCTCCTTTAGGGGAAGTCTTTCCAAAAAGGAAACAACAAGAGCCATTGCAGCCGAGGTACTAAAGGAACTTTCACTATCGGAGGACCAAGTGGATAGTCTACAGACTATTCCATTTGATAAATTAAGTGCAGCGGGGAGCGCAGCATTGCAAACAGTGGCCAAACAAATGAAGGCACAGGGTATTGTTCCCGTGGGAATGAGCCTCAATTGGGGGCCAAGCATGGACGGCACTGTACTTCCTCACGATTTGATGTCCGATGAGGCATTCGAACTTTCCAAAGATATTCCTTTGATGGTGGGAACTACCAAAAATGAATTTACCCCATTTATGAATGGTCGCTTTTTTAACGCATCTGAAGAAAAAGTGATGGCACATATCAAAGAAACATACAAGGAAAAGGCAGATGATTATTTAGCAGCAGTCAAAAAAGCCTATCCAAACGACACAAGACCTTCGGACCTTCTGGATATCGACGCTACCTTCAGACCTGGTGCCGTTTTCCAAGCCAATAAAAAGTCGCAATTGGATAATGGTGCTCCGGTGTATATGTTTATGTTTACATGGCAATCCCCTGTTTTTGATGGCAAGTACAAGGCACTTCACTGTATGGAACTGCCGTTTGTTTTCGATAATGTGGAACGGGCCAGACAAATGACCGGGGGCGGTCAAGAAGCCCATGTTTTGGCGGATAAAATGAGTAGTGCGTGGATCAATTTTGCCAAAAAGGGAAATCCTAATCATGACGGATTACCACAATGGCCGGAATACAATCCCAAAAATACAGCTACCATGTTTTTTGATAATACATGTGAAGTTAAGCCACAACACGACAAGGAATTCTTGGCTTTGATGTCTGAAAAATAATCGAGCTCCCTCACATAAAAACTAAACAATGAATTTTTTTCCAAGAACAATGACCGCCTTTTTATGGGGCTGTCTTTTTATAGTCGTTTCGTGCGGTGAACCAAACACCGAGATACATGGATTAAAAGTAGGTTATGCTGCAATCCCCTTGGCCGTTGAAGATGAAAACCCCTTGTTTGGATGGCAGATGAAATCCGAAGTGGTAGGACAACAACAAAAAGCCTATCAAATAAAAGTTTCTAAATCCGATGGCAACCAAGTTTGGGATAGTGGAAGGGTCGAGAGCGGTATTTCCAATAACATCTCTTACAAAGGGGAACCTTTGGAGCCAGAGACGGCCTATACTTGGGATTTAACCGTTTGGGATGACGAAGGGAAAACCTATAATCAAGCATCCAGTTTTGAAACCGGGTTGATGAATCCTGAAATATCCGCTTGGGAAGGCGCTCAATTTATCGGCACCAATACTTTGACCTTGGACGCCACGTCTGCATTGCTCTTTGATATAGAAACTGACTTTCAGATTGTGGAAGGGAATACAGCGTCTCTTATCATTGGTGCCAATGATTTTAGGTTCAATGATAAGTTTCAGAACATCAATAACATGGGAGGTGAAAATTACCTCCGATTGGAAATTGATATTTCAGGGGTGGGCAGTTCCAAGGGTGCACTCTTGAACATTTATCGCGTTGGTTTTGATAAGGACGATTCGGCCAAGAAACCTTATATGACCATTTCCAAGGCCAACTACCCTCAAACCAATATTAATGCATTGATTACACCGGGCAACAAATCCCAAATGAACAAACTCAAAATCGGAGTTAATGCCAGCAATATTGTAATCAAAATTAATGGGGAAATGCTGCTTTTGGAACCTGAAGACCCCAATAATCCCATACCTCCTCAATTTAGGGAAGTAGGTTTTTCCGTTACAGGTGTCGGTGGCGGAAACTTTTTGACATATCCCCATATAAATTCAATTGGTTTTGCCGCAGAACCGGGCACAAAGGCAATCTTTAAGGATTACAAAATTTTGAATGCTGGAAAAAGCGACCCAAACAATAATGAGGTCTTTGGAAAAGGTGTAGGGGCTACTTATGCCATATTCGAAGACTTTGAAGGTGTTTCCTTTAATCAAGACGGCATCATCGAACTTGGTAATACTACTGACACAACCTTGATTCAATATGCAGATCCAAGTCATGGCTCCGCGACCATGTTGCGCTCAGAATTTAATACAGGGAATAAGAATATCGCCAAGGCAAAACTGTATGTTACTTCAATGGGTTCCAACGAGGTATATATCAATGGTAATCGAATTGGTGAAGATTGGTTTGCACCTGGTGCTACCCAGTTTCGGGAAACCTTGGGGTACTACGCCTATGATGTCACCAAAAACATCAATCAAGGGAAAAATGTGATTGGAGCATTGGTTTTTCCTGGCTGGTACACAGGTTATATGACCTATACACCTGCAAACTTCAATTTTTTTGGAGATACCGAAGCTTTGTTGGCCAAATTGGTCATCACTTATGAGGATGGGAGTGAACAAACTGTGGTTACTGACCCAGATACTTGGAAAATATTTACCGAAGGTCCAGTGGAATACGGAAGTTTTTTTCAAGGGGAACGCTACAATGCCCTCAAAGAAGAACACATTGCGGTTGATGGTAAAATAAATGGCTGGGCCACCACGGCATATGATGATTCAAAATGGTCCAACGCCGAAGAAGTACAATCAAGGGATTGGATAGATTTTGAAATCGTGTCCCGCTACGACCGACCTGTACGTGTTGTGGAAAACCTTCAGGCGACGGAGGTGATGGAAGTGCATAGTGAAGATGAAAGGACATACACTTACAACATGGGGGTCAACATGGTGGGCGTTCCCTCCATTACCGTTCCCCAAGGATGGCTCAAAAAAGGGGATACCGTCATATTGAGGTATGGGGAACAAGTTTACCCTGGACTAGAAGGGGATGAACCTCAGTACATTGATAGGTATGGGTATAAAAATGGTAAGGGCATTGCAGGACGTATCCTCACAGAGAATTATAGAGCTGCAATGGCAACCGATTTTTATATAGCCAAAGATGATGGTCAAGTAGTCATTCAACCAAAAACAACTTTTAGGGGCTACCAATACGTTCAGGTCACTTTGCCCAATCATACAGGGCCATTGCCATTGGAAAACGTAATGGGACTATCGCTATCTTCGGATGAGCTACCTTCGGGGACCTATGTGGCCACTACTACGGATGGAGCCACCGGAGAATTGGCCAATCAACTCTTTAAAAATATACAGCGTAGTCAATTGGGGAATTTCTTCACATTGCCCACCGATTGCCCACAACGAAACGAGCGTATGGGTTGGACGGGAGATGCACAGGCCTATACAAGAACGGGAACCTATAATTCCGATACATACAATTTTTTTAGGCAATGGATGGTTGCCCTGAGAGACGACCAAGGTGTTGGTAGTGAAACGGAGGCCCCAGGAGGAATCGGAAGTACGGTACCCACCTACAACATGACTGATGATACGAGCTTTGCCAATGGAACAACATGGGCCGCAGCTGTTTGTATGGTGCCTTGGCAATTATACACCCAGTACGGGGATACCAAGGTCATAGCAGAAAACATGGAAACCATGCGACTTTGGTTGGATGGGATGGATCATTATGATTTTAATGGGGAGTATACGTATTTATCCTCTAAAACCGATGGATTGGCCGATTGGCTGGCCATGGACAACAATACGCCGCCCGAGTTGGTAAACAATGCCATTTACATTTATATGATGGAGGTTACGGCCATAATGGCCGATGCCATAGGGGAAACCGAGTATGCCGGTGCATTACGCGACAGGCATCAAAAGGCAAAAGAAGAATGGAACCAATTTTTTGTCGATCCTGAATCTGGAAGAACCAAAAACCTAGAGGGATTGATAGTGCATTCCCAATCGTCGTATGCCACCCCGCTTAATTTCAACGTTTTCAGTGAGAAAAATAAACTAAAGGCTGAAGCCTATTTGGCAGAACTGGTAAAAGAGCCCTCCACCAGTAATACAAAGCCTGATGGAACTAGGGTAACCTATCCCATGAGGGAAGGCGCCCTAGGTGGTTTTGGTATGAATAGCGAACAAGTAACCGAAGATTTTTCACCCTATACCATAACCACCGGCTTTTCCGGGACACCGAATATATTGCCATCATTGAGCAGGGGAGGCAAGGTTGATGAAGCATATAAATTGTTTTCAAGTACAGATTACACTTCTTGGTTGTATCCCGTTACTAAAGGAGCAACCTCTATTTGGGAGCGTTGGAACGGGTTTAAGGCAGCTTTCAAGGCAAATAACGAAAACCGAATGAATTCCTTTAACCATTTTGCTCTGGGCGCTGTTGGCCAATGGATGTACGAGTTTCAATTGGGAATCACCACCGATCATCAAAAAGGGGAGGCTGGTTACAAGCATTTTGTTTTACAGCCACAAGTAGCAGGTACCTTTGAGTCATTGTCCGGAAGTTATCAATCCAACTACGGAAAAATAGTTAGTGGTTGGACATCTGATGGTCAAGGCAATATGCAGTCATATCGTTGTACTGTACCTGCCAATACTGCATCGACTCTTTATTTGCCAATGGGAATAGAGGGAGAAGATTCCTTTGAACCGATCAAAGGTGTTGAATTTAAAGGAATAGGGCAGCGCAATGGAATCAAAGTTGGCACTTATGAGCTTAGTTCCGGTACATTTGAGTTTAATTTGAAGGATGGGACTGTAAAAGTCAAGACTCTTTAGGATATTCAGATAACCGACGAGGCGCAATATCAGCATAAAGGGAATATGGTCATTTTACTGTATTCACCTTACAAAACGTACATATATAAAGGCTTGGCATAGTGGCCAAATTCATTCCTATATCAAAAAAAATCTTTAGTAGTAGAACTATTTAAAGATTTTTTTATAATTTGTTAATGTTTTTTGGTACAATTTCAATTGGTTTTTTACTAGATACAAAAGGTAAAACAACTCTTCTTTTATAGAGAAGACCTCTTTTGGGAGGTTTCCATCATATGGCACTTTCGCGTTTAAGGTATTCGCTACTTGCTTTAGTTTGACCAGTAGCGTTTCTGTGGAGAAATAGAAAAGGCACATAACTAAGTTTATGTTGATTCTTTTTTGCTTTTCCACATTAAAATGAGAGGCGAAAAAATGGACCAGGACAATTTCAAAAATGAATCTTACCTAATTGCGCAGTTAAAGAATGGCTGCAAAGAGGCCTATGGTCACCTTTTTAAATTGTACCATGGGGAGCTTTGTAATTATATGACAGCGATTTCCGGGAATCCAAAGATTGCGGAAGATATAGCACAGCAAACCTTCATTAAAATTTGGGAGAACAGAAAAAAACTTTCCGTTTCCAAAGATAAGCTGAAAAGATACCTCTTCAAGGTAGCTTATAATCTGTTCATTGATTCCCAAAGAAAAAAGAAAAAAGAATTTGAATTGCTCGAAAACCTTAAACAAGAAGCCTATTTAGAGCTGGTCGATGCTGATACATCCCTTTTTGAAGAACGGCTCAAAAAAGTTGAGATGGAAATAGATAATCTGCCCGAGCAGTGCAAAAAAGTCTTTATAATGAGTAAAAAAGAAGGACTCAAGTATAGGGAAATTTCCGAGCAGCTGCATATTTCAATTAAAACGGTAGAAGTACATATGGCTAAGGCCATGAAACGCTTGAGAGCACAACTCACCTCATTTTTATAAGACTTTCCCAGCCCAGAATATGCTCGGCATGTAACATCTGTTATCTAAAAATTCTTCAAAATAGCAGGTTACTTCATATTTAAAATGTTAAAAAAATAAATTTATGTAAGGGTTTTTTGAAAAAGTTGCGTCTCTTTTAAAAGTGACAATATTTTTCAAATGACCAAAATTGATATCAGAAGAATAATTACCAGGTATATCAACCAAGAAGCTTCCCAAGAAGAATTGGCCATTTTATATGAATGGGTAAAGAAAGGAAACAATAAAGAGATTTTTCAAAAATTAGTACAAGCAGATTTTTTGGTCAACTACGAGGATAAATCTTGGCAGACTGAAGAAGCTTTTGAAAACTTCCTGCATACGATCAAGAAAAAGGAAAGTTTGAAGGTTAGGTCCTTATACGCTCAAAACCATATTTGGAAGTATGCTGCCGTAATAATGATCACTGTTGGTTCCTCGCTGTTCTTCTTGTTGAACCAAGGAACGGTAAGGGACATTCCGCTAGAAGTAGACCCGAACCAAATAACACTACAATTGGATAATGGGGAAGTACTTACCATTGACCCTGAATCCGATGCCACCATACAGAGTAAAAATGGGAGCACGGTGGTATCTATGGTGAAAGGTATGCTGTCCCAAAAGCAAGAAAAAGGAAAGAAGGATAAGGTGAGTAATAATACGATCAAGGTGCCATTTGGAAAAAATTTATCCATAACCCTGCAAGATGGTTCTGTTGTAATGCTCAATTCAGGGTCCAGTATCACTTATCCATCAAGCTTTGAGGGTGCCGATGCCAGAGAGGTGAAACTAAAAGGCGAGGCATTTTTTGAAGTTGCCAAAAATCCACAAAAACCATTCATCGTAAAAACGGAGGACATGTATACCCAAGTATTTGGGACTGTTTTCAATGTTTCCGCATACGAAGAGGATGGCCCGGCAGAAGTAGTTCTGGTAGAGGGTTCCGTAGGTGTGGGCAATCCAGCCAACTTAAGTTCAAGGGATATACAAATGCTCAAACCTTCGCAAAAGGCAACCAGTGTAGTTGGAGGCGATACGGATTTCAAGGTTGAAGATGTTGATGTTGCCCCATATATATCATGGACCAAAGGAATTTTGGCGTTTGAAAATGAATCCATGGTACAGATTATAAAAAGGCTACAGCGCCAATACAATATAAAAATTCACAATACATACAAGGAGTTGGATGAGCGGAGGTTCACGGGAATGTTCGATGAAGAAAACATAGACCATGTGCTGAGAACCATACAAGCCCATACCCACTTTAGTTATGACAAGAGTGATAATGTAATAACAATTAAAAATCCTAATAAACAGTAGTGCCTATGATGTGAAAACCAATTAAACCAAAAAACAATTACTAACTAACTAGACTTTTCAATTATGAAAAAAACCAAAACTAAACCTGCCATTGTACCAAGGCTGGGCAAAAGATTACTGTACGGATTTTTCTTGCTTTTCATGTTCGGCCAAGTAAATGCCGCATCCTGTGCTCAATACGATAAGGTAGAGAAGAGCTTTTACCAAATCAAGTTGGGCGAGGTGTTCGAGACCGTTACCGAGTCCACTGGCTATAAATTCTTTTATGAAGCCTCTGAGGTAGATGTTGACCGAAGAGTGACCATAAACGGGAAGAACCTTTGCATACAAGATTTTTTGAAGGAAATATTCAAGGGAACCGGCTTGTCATTTGAGATAATCGAGAGGCAGATTGTCATAAAAAAGAATAGAAAGTCACTACCAAGCTTAACCCCACAGAGCAAGGTCAATGCAGAAAATCCTCAGGCCAATCTCACAGGAACGGTATTGGACGAGTCGGGAATACCGCTTGCCGGGGCCACAATAATAGCCAAAGGCACAAGTGAAGGAACAACCACTGACTTTGATGGAAATTTTACCATTAACCTGCCTGCAGGAGTTACAGTGATCCAAGTTACCTATATCGGTTATAAGGCCAAAGAAGTAAATGTGTCCGGGCAAACCTCTATAACCATTTCTATGGAGCAGGATGCCGCTGCCTTGGAAGAGGTTGTGGTAGTAGGTTATGGTACCTTGGCAAAGAAAAAGGTGACCGGCTCCGTAGTTTCCATTACACCCGAGACCATTACAGAAGTACCGGCACTAACTCCAGAAAGCGCACTTATTGGCCAAGTAACAGGGGTACAGGTACAAGAAGTTTCTGGTGAGCCAGGAGCTGCACCGAACATTCGTGTGAGAGGTTCGGGTTCCATATCTGCAGGAAACGACCCATTGTTCGTTGTGGATGGAATCCCAATTTCCCGTAACCTTACATCTTCAAGTCAATTGGGGGGTGTAGCCAATAGACGTTCCACGTTTCAACCACCGACCATAAACCCTTTGGCTACCTTAAACCCTAATGATATCGAATCCATTCAGGTTCTAAAAGATGCCAGTGCGGCTGCCATCTATGGTTCTAGAGGTGGTAATGGAGTGCTTTTGATCACCACCAAGAAAGGTTCAAATGGGGAAGAAGGTGTTTTTTCTTTTGATTCTTACATGAGCATGCAATCCGTTGCCAACAAATTGGATTTGATGAACGCCCCTGAATTGATAGATTTTACAAGGGACGCTAGAAACAACGCTTATCTTCAGGCAGTTGATGGGGCTTCGGTAGACGACTCTATTGGGCCTGGCGACAGGGGCAACGCTAACTATGAATTGCCAGAATCGTTCTTGAACTGGGACGGGACGGATACCGATTGGCAAGACCTTCTATTTAAAACAGGGGTTGTACAGAGTTATAATTTCTCCTATGCCTCACCACTAAGAAACAGGACCAGCTTTTATGCATCTGCAGGATATTTTTCCCAAACAGGTGTTATAGACAAAGCAAAGTTTGAGCGCTACTCGGTATTGTTGAACTTAAATTCGCAATTGACCGAAAAATTAAACCTGGACTTAAGATTGGCACCGACCGTTACCGAAAATCAGAGGGTGCCGGCATCTTCCCCATATTTTGCCACACCTCCGGGAATCGTGTACTCTGGAATAGTACATTCACCTACGGTCAGCCCTTATAATCCAGATGGAACGATCAACCAGTTGAACAATCAATCCTATTTGGGCGGTGGTACCACAACGGCGAGTAATCCGTTGGCCATTATCAAAGCGGTGGATGATCAAATCTTTCAATTTCAGACTAGGGGAAACCTCGCGTTGACCTACGACATATTACCTGGATTGAGTTTTAAAACATTTGGAGGCGTGTACATCAACCTGTACAACCAAGATTTTTATAGATCTAATACATTGTTGTACAGGAACAATGCTGATGGAAACCCGTATGGTCAGGCTTCTTCTTCCACGGAGACCAACTGGCTTTGGGAAAATACGTTGAGCTGGACCAAGGAATTCGGTGATCACTACATCGATGCGGTGATTGGTTATACCGCGCAAAAGGACAACTTGTCCCTAAAACAAGTATTGGCCAATAATTATCCAGATGACCTTGTACCTACGGTTAGTGGAGGGCAAGTATTTGGTGGAACATCTGTTAAGGAACAATGGTCCTTGCTGTCATCGCTATTTAGGGTAAACTATAGCTATAAGGATAAATATCTTTTTACAGGAACTTTCCGATCGGATAAATCTTCCAGATTTGGAAAGAATAACCAAACAGGTTATTTCCCCTCTTTTTCTGCAGGATGGAGAATGAATGAAGAGGAGTTTCTAGCTGATTCTGAAACCATATCTGAACTTAAACTTCGTGTAAGCTGGGGACAAACAGGAAATTTTGAGATTCCAAACTATGGTGCCGTAGGATTATTATCACCTCAGAACTATAACCTTGGAGGAAACGAAATCAATGGACTTGTACAGAGCACAATTCCGAATCCAAACCTTACTTGGGAGAAATCCGAGCAAGTTGATGCAGGTATTGAGTTGGGTCTTTTCAACAACAGAGTATTCCTTTTGGCAGATTATTACGATACCAGAACAAGAGACCTGTTGCTGAATGTGGCCATATCATCAGTGTCTGGATTCGAGACAACTTTGCGGAATTTGGGAGAGGTGAAAAATACAGGTTTGGAGCTTGCGTTGAGCACCAAAAACTTTGTAGGGGATAACTTCACTTGGAACACGGATATCAACTTTTCTACCAACAAGAATGAAGTTCTCTCCCTAAATGAGAGCAATGAACCGATTTATTCTTCTGGAAGCGCGGGTGTAAGGCACGTAACACGGGTCGGAGACCCCATAGGTAGTTATTATGGCTACGTAGTGGATGGTATCTATCAATCTCAAGAAGAAGTAGACAATGCTCCGTTGGATACCCAAGCGCCCGATCCGGCACCTGGAGACTTCAAGTTCAAGGATGTTGATGGTGATGGTGAGATCACACCCGATGATAGAACAGTTACAGGGAGTTACTTTCCGGACTTTACATGGGGCGTCAACAACAGGTTGACCTTTAAGAACATCGATTTTAGCTTTTTGATCCAAGGAGTTGAAGGTAACGAGATTCTTAACCTTACTTCAAGACACATGAAGAACGGAGAGGCCAACTTTAATTCCTATGCAGTTTTCAACGAGCGTTGGAGGTCTCCATCAGAGCCCGGCAATGGATACATACCAAGGGCGGATAGGGAATCCGGAAACCATGGCAATAATAACAGGCCCTCCTCTTTTCAAGTGGAAGATGGTTCTTATATACGTTTAAGAAATGTGACCTTGGGCTACACCTTGCCGACCGACAATCTTTTTGGAAGCAAAATCCAAAAACTTAGGTTCTATGTTACGGGAACAAACCTCTTTACCATTACCGATTATCTCGGCTATAACCCCGAGGTCAGTAGCATTACCACGAATAGTTTAACACCTGGAGAGGATTATGGGGCGTTTCCGCTTACCAAGTCTTTCACACTGGGATTAAACCTAAAGTTCTAACCTAAAAACGGAAAAAAATGAAACGAATTCTATATATAATGCTATGTACGGTGCTAGCTGCCGGATGTAGTGAAGACTTTACAGATCTCGCACCAATTTCCAATAGAAACGAGGCGGACTTTTACAACGATCCCGAAGATTTTGAAGTGGCCATAAACGCCAGTTATGCAGGATTGCAGAGCACAGGAACATACGGGCGTGGCTATTGGACAATGTTCGAAATGCGAAGCGATAATACCGACCAAGGACCCGATGCCACCGGATTGGCCCGTCAGTACACCGAGATAAATTCCTTTACAGAGGATGCGTTGAACGAGCAGATAACCTCTGCATGGAGCGACTCCTATAGGGTGATCTCCAATTGTAACGTAATCTTGGATCGTATCCCGGAAATAGAAATGGACACTACTTTAAAAAACCGGGTAACCGGTGAAGCCCTGTTTATCCGTTCCTTAGTGTATTATCACTTGGCCATTGGTTTTGGAAATATACCGTTGCAACTAACCCCCTATGTATCAGGTGACGAGCTTGTTCAGGTGGATCAAAACACTGTATTGGAGCAACTGGTAACCGATTTAACCACTGCAGAAGGCAACCTTCCCGTGTCATATTCAGGAAGTCAGGTCGGCAAGGCAACAAAAGGGGCTGCAGCTACCTTATTGGCCAAAGTACTGTTGACCATGGGGGACAATGGTGCCGCAGAAACCGTTTTGAGACGTATCATTTCCGATTATGGTTACGAATTGTTGCCTAATTATTCGGATTTATGGGGCGTTGCCAATGAGAACAATGCAGAATCCATTTTTGAGGTCCAGTATATCAGTGGAGGTATTGGCCAAGGAAGTCTTTACACCAATGATTTTTCACCCAGTACCGATTTACAGACAGGTTCCGGGTTTGGAAGAAACCGTCCAACAGTTTCTATGTTAGAAGCTTACGAAGATGGAGATTTAAGATTTGAGCCCTCAATGGGAGCTACGTACGTCAATCTTGAAGGAGAAGTTGTCGAGGCAAGACATGTCAGAAAATACCAATCCGATTTGGCCATAGAGAACGATTCCGACATCAATTTTGTGGTGTTCCGGTATGCCGATGTTCTGCTTATGCTAGCAGAAGCCTTGGGGGAAACACCAGAAAGTTACGACTTGATCAACGAGGTAAGGAACAGGGCCGGATTACCGGATATCGATGCCGCTACACCAGGAACCTTTGAGGAGAAGTTGCTACATGAAAGAAGGGTGGAGCTTGCCTTTGAGAACCATAGGTGGCCCGACCTGAAGCGCTTTGGTGCCACGGAAAAAGTTATAGAGGCAGAGGATTTTATAACAAGTACAAAAGAGTTTTTCTTTATCCCGCAGAGGGAAATGGATATCAATCCAAATTTTAATCAGAATTAGTATCAAAAATTAATGTTTTCATTCATTAGGTTAGTTTGATTGATCAGTGCACCCAAACCATGGATTTCCTACTTATCACTATGTGCGATAACTGACCTATAAATGGAATGTTTTTAATGCAAAAGTTTGGTTGCTTCACCGGAGGTGACCAGGACCCGAATTGTAAAATTTTAAAGAACCAAATAATAAAATAGAAAAATGAGAAAGTTGATAATGGCAGTTTGTTTATGCTTTGCATTTACAACAATTCAAGCACAACAGAAAAAGGCCTTGAATATTCTAGCAATTGGTGCGCATCCCGATGATTGTGATTCCAAGTTCGGGGGAACGGCGGCACTGTTTGCAAAAATGGGGCATAATGTAAAGTTTTTGGCTTTGACCAATGGAGACGCAGGACATTATGCCATGGGCGGTGGCGTCCTTGCCAAAAAACGTCGGCAAGAAGCCAAGGATGCGGCAAAGGCACTTGGCATTGCAGAATATGAAGTGTTGGACAACCACGATGGGGAGTTGTTCCCCACCTTGAACGTACGATTGGAAGTAATCCGTAGAATCAGGGAATGGGATGCAGACATCGTTTTGGGATTGAGACCGAACGATTATCACCCAGATCATAGAAATGCCGGCTCTGTTGTACAAGATGCCGCTTATATGAACATTGTACCAAACGTGGCCCCGGATACGCCGCCATTGGAAAAGAACCCGGTTTTTCTTTATATGAGCGACCATTTCAAGAAACCATACCCTTTTCAAAAGGATATAGCCGTGATTGTTGACGATGTTATAGATACCAAGGTAAAAGGCCTGGCAGCCCACGATTCGCAAATGTTCGAATGGTTGCCATGGACCAATGGGGTAGATGTTTCAACTATTCCAACCGATGAGCAGGAACGTTTAAAATGGCTCAAAGAAAAGTGGATGAATAGAAAGCCGGATGCGAGCACTTTGGAAGCCGTTAAAAAATGGTACCCTAACGTAGATACATCAAAAGTTAACCAAGTGGAGTTCTTTGAAATCTGTGAATATGGAAAACAGCCTACGGATGAAGAAATCAAACAAATGTTCCCAATGTTGGGTTCCAAATAGGCAAATACCACTGACCGCCCAGGTAGAATCCAAATTAAATAACCAACCAATTATATAATGGAGACCAGCAAGCCCAAGACCAAAAGATACATCCACATTATAGGACTGGTAATGATCGTATTCTTTGTGATTTCGTTCATAACCAATATCCTAAATTCCATAATCGTGGACGTTAAAGATAGTTTTGACCTTAGTCTTACTTTAACAGGCCTATTGCCGTTCACCTTCTTTATAGCGTACGGCATCATGTCCATACCGGCAGGTTTTTTATCCGAAAAGTATAGTGAGAGGACATTACTTTCAGTTTCATTTTTGGTCATGGCGCTTGCTTCCCTGGGTTTTGCCCTATTGCCGCAGTATGGTGTTTTTAGCATAACCTTATTTGTATTGGGATGCTGTATGGCTGTGCTACAAGTAATTATAAATCCAATGCTTCGGGCAGCTGGTGGAGAGGAACATTTTGCATTCAATTCCGTGTTGGCACAACTGGTTTTTGGGGCTGCATCGTTCCTGAGCCCATATTTATATAAATATTTGGTGAGCAAGAACAATACTGGGGATGTATTTGCGGAAACATTGCGCGGATGGGTGCCACAAACTTTGCCATGGGCATCCCTCTACATAGTTTTTGCCGCAATCTCGCTGATATTGTTTTTCTATGTTTTTTTGACCAAGTACCCAAAATTTGAAAAGACCGAAGAAGAAAAAGCAGGAGATACCAGTTCGTATTGGGATTTGTTGAAGAACAAATGGACCCTACTCTATTTCTTGGGAATCTTTTGCTATGTAGGTACAGAGCAAGGTGTTGGAAATTGGATTTCCCAATTTTTGAATCAATATCACGGACTGGATCCACAGACAGTAGGTGCCAATACAGTATCTTATTTCTGGGCCATGTTGACCGTTGGTTGCCTATTGGGCCTATTGTTGTTAAAGTTTATGGACAGTAGAAAGCTGTTGATTTTGGCAACTTCCATCACCATCATAAGTTTAATTTTGGCACTTACCGGCTCGGAGCAAATGGCATTGATAGGTTTCCCAATGGTAGGATTCTTCATTTCCGTGATGTACTCCATAATCTTTTCCTTGGCACTCAACTCGGTAAAGGAGCATCATGGTTCATTATCAGGTATTCTTTGTACCGGTATTGCAGGAGGAGCAGTGATACCATTTATCGTGGGAGGCTTGGGTGAACTAATGTCGTTAAAATCAGGAATGTTTTTTTTGATAATTCCGTTGGCGTTCATTCTATCCATAGGATTTTGGGCCAAACCCTTGGTGAACAATAAAACCATAAGCTTAAAAAAGGACTAGTGGACAAAAAAGCAAAAACGGTTTTGGGGGTTGATATTGGCGGAACCAAGATAAAAACAGGTAGAATCTTTGGTGAAGAGGTGGTGCAGACCAGTCTTTCCAAAGTAAACCAAAACGACTCACAAGAGGATTCGCTTTCCAGATTGTTGATGACCATTGATGAAGTCATGACCGCCGACGTTGAGGCCATTGGTATCGGGGTGCCAGCGGTAGTGGACCCGGATTCTGGCATGGTATACGATGTGCAGAACATTCCAGCATGGAAAAAAGTCCCACTAAAAGAATTGGTGCAAAAGCAGTTCAACGTCCCCGTACACCTGAACAACGACGCCAATTGTTTTGCATTGGGAGAAAAATATTTTGGCAAGGCCAAACCTTATAAAAATTGTATTGCACTTTCATTGGGAACTGGACTCGGCATGGGGATTTTAATAGATAACAAACTCTATAATGGAGTCTTGTGCGGTGCAGGGGAAATAGGTATGCTACCCTACAAAGACGGAATTCTGGAACAATATGCAGGAAGCTTCTTTTTTGAAGAAACTTATGGGGAATCCGCTAGGGCTCTATATCAAAAAGCCATTGACAAAGACACCGATGCATTGTCCGCCTTCAACGAGTTTGGGGTTCATTTGGGTGTTGCCATAAAGGCAATTCTCTATCTGTATGCACCAGAATGTATCATTCTGGGAGGATCTATTAGTAATGCCTATCCATTTTTCAAGGCCTCTTTGGATGAGGCCCTGGATTCATTTGCCTATCAAAAACAATTGGAAAACTTTAAAATCGAAACATCGGATTTGGTGGATTCGCCCATTTTGGGTGCAGCTGCACTATGTCTGTAAAAAATAACCTTACTACACTATACAAATGAGAATAATACTATCACTACTGCTGGCATGTTTTCTGCTCAAATCCTGCTCCCAACCCATAGAGAAAGGGAAACAGGTGACCATAACGGTAGAAAACAATAAAAAGGGCGCTCCTATAACCTTGGGAATACCTTTCCCCAAAGGAGAATTGAATTCCGTAGATCATCTACGCTTACTCACCGCCGATGGCACGGAAATACCTTGTCAGACCACGGAAGTAAGCAATTGGGGACCAACGGACGACAGCATCAAATGGGTATGGGTGTTCTTTTTTTCCGAAGATACACAGGACTATGTGCTGGAGTATGGGGATGGCGTGGTGCCCATCCTTCCAGAGAAGAAGGTGGTTTCTATGAACAACATGAGACCTCAGGGCGGAATAGATGTAAATACAGGACCACTATCATTTTCAATACATAAAAAAGGAAACGGTTTTTTGGATGAAGTCTTTCTTGATTCCAACAAAGATGGAAAGTTTACCGAAGAAGAACTGATTGGCTCATCACCCGAAAAGAACCGAGGCTCCTTCTTTGATCTTTTGGACGATTCGGGCATAGATGCATCCAAAGCTGTCATCAATGAGGTTTTTAGGGAAAAAGGGTCTGGTCCTATGCACACCATTTTTAGAATAGAAGGGACTTACACTTATGGTAGGGAAGACAATAATCTGTCACCATTTACCATTTGGTTGCACGCCTATGCCGGTAAGAGCTATATAAAAGTATTGCATACGATGACCTACACAGGCGTTCCGGACAAGCACAAACAGCAAAAGGGAGAGCATGCCAATATAGCAACGCAGAACCAGGAAATCATATCCGAGAGTACCGAAGATGATATGGGCTGGATACAGCCGAACGATCAGATTGCCGCTATTGGACTCCAGCTAAAATATCATTTGGATGATAATGTGAGCGTTTCGATGCCACTTTATGACGGGGCTTGGAAAGATGATGAAGCAAAGACAGTATTGGAAGAAGTGACGGTGAACGATGAAACTCCTGTTCAATTGTTACAAAAAGGACCGGATAGGCGCAAAAGCACCAGTTTAAGAAGTCTTTACCTGAACGATTTTAAGAAAGAAGGGACAAATGATGGCCCTGAAAAAGAATTGGGATTTGAAGCAACTGTGTCCAAGGGAGAAGACAACATTGCTACCGCACAAAGGGCCAATGGATGGATCAACATCACCGATGGAAAGCGGGGCGTTGGTCTGGGCATTAAGAATTTCATGAAAGAATACCCAAAAGGGATAGAAGTAGATCCCGCCAACAATATTCTGTTGGGAAGTATTTGGCCCAAAGAAAACGGCCCAATGAACTTTGCCAGACACAATACAGAGCCAGATGGGGGCATGTTGGACAATTTTGCACAAGGTATCACCAAGACCACGGAATTTGTTTATTATTTCCACGATAATGACGCCACGGAATCCGTTGGGGAGAAAATGGAATATGTTACCGAAAGCCCGGTCGCACATGCCACACCCGAGTGGTACGCCAACTCAAAGGTTTATGGGAACATGGCACCGGCTTCCCAAGCACATCCAGAGTTTGAAAACGCATTGCAATACAGATACCAATGGTGGGCCTATAACCAAAAGAACGAACCATGGTATGGCATGTTCAATTATGGTGATGGAAAAAGCTATTTCTTTGATGGAAGATGGGTGCAATGGACCAACAATGAGCCTACTGTAGATTTTATGCTATGGACTAATTTTATGCGTACCGGTAAACCGGAATACTTTAAAATGGCCCAAGCGATGAGTAGGCATACGATGGATGTGGACAACATCCATTGGCCCAAAAAACGAACGTATTACGGAGAGATCAACGATGCCATTGATTTTTGGAATTATGAAGATGAGCCAGAATCCACACCATACCTTGGTATAGGGCGACGACATGCCAACGAACATTGGTACGCACTTTTAAGTGCGCATGTTTGGATCCAAGGGTGGATAGCCGATTATTATTTAGCCGCAGACCACAGAGCGTTGGAGGTGGCCAAAATGACCGGTGACACCTATATCAAAAGAATTTGGGGCGATCATGACCTGAGGGGACGAAGGTTATACCTTTCTGTGCTGAACTTAGTGGAGTTGTATGATGCCACCAAGCTTCAAAAATATAAGGATGAACTGGACGATAGGGTGAGCCTTATGCTGGAGTTCCAAGAACGACAAGGGGGCAACTTGCTATTGGATAGATATGGATACAGCCAGACCTACGTGGCACAAGGACTTTATAAGTATCAGCAAATAACAGGAGATGAAGAGGTAAGAAAGGCATTGTTGAAGCATGCCAGATGGGTCAGGGACGTACCTCCATTGAACCATGAAATGGAATCTTATCTGGCGACCATTTACCCATTGTTGTTGGGTTACGAAATAAGTGGTGAAAAAGTATATTTGAACGAAGCGTTGACAAGAGCAGAAATGTTGAAAATAGGTGAACTGCCAAAATCACCGGAAGACTATCAAAATGCTGAAGCCTATAGCGAGGACCTTTTGGAAATTTCCAACCTCCCCATGAGCAAAAAGCGGTTTACCAACTGGCAAACCAATCAAGGGCTCCGTGTATTTGGTTGGACCCACGCATATAATATTCCTTATTTACTTTATTGGATGGATAAGGAAAATATCGACTAAATCTAGTAATCTTCAGAAAGGGATGGTGCGCCGCACATGGCCACCGTCCCTTTTTTTGCACATAACTAAACAACAACGATATGTCGTACAAACGGTTCGGGGCCGTATTGGGGCCTCTTCTATTTATTTTGATTCACCACTTTTTTAATGGGGAAGGACTTTCACCTCAAGGGCGGGACATATTGGCAGCAACTGTTTGGATAGGGGTTTGGTGGGTCTTTGAAGTACTTCCCATAGCAGTTACGGCATTGTTGCCGATTGTGCTTTTTCCGTTGTTGGACACTATTCCGTTGGGAGATACCACAGCCAGTTATGGGCATAAGTATGTGTTTTTGTATATGGGGGGATTTATGTTGGCCATGGCCATTGAAAAATGGAACCTGCACAAAAGGATAGCCCTCCAAATTATAAAGACCATCGGTACAAATATGTACACAATAGTTTTGGGTTTTATGGTGGCCACAGCTTTTCTTTCCATGTGGATTTCCAACACCGCGACCACTGTAATGGTGTTGCCCATGGCTATTTCCATAGTAAAGCAACTCAAGGACAACCCCGACACGCCCGAAGATGAGAACAAAATCTTCAGTAAGTTATTAATGTTGGCCATCGCATATGCCGCATCTATCGGGGGAATCGCCACATTGATTGGAACACCGCCAAACTTGGTCTTTGCAGGGTTTGTTCAAAAAACCTACGGAGTAGACATCAGTTTTTGGCAATGGATGAAATTTGGATTGCCCGTAGCATCCCTACTTTTGGTATTGGCGTGGCTGTACCTCACAAGAGTTGCCTATCCACTGCGTAGGTCACGTTTTCCTGGTGGTAAAGAAGAGATCAATAGACTTTTAAAGGAACTGGGGCCCTTGGGAAAAGAAGAGAAGATGGTCCTCTTCATTTTTGTTTTGACAGCTTTTTGTTGGATATCCAGATCATTTCTTTTACAAAAAATTATTCCAAATATAGATGATACCATTATAGCCATCGGGTCGGCCATTTTACTTTTTATCATACCTGCGAACAAGTCAGGAAGGCCATTGATTCAATGGAAAGAAGCCGTACAGATTCCATGGGGGATAATTTTATTGTTCGGAGGAGGAATGGCCATCGCCAAAGGATTTCAAGAAACAGGTCTGGCAAGCTATCTTGGGGGACAAATGGCATTTTTTGAAGGATTTCCACTCTTCATATTGCTACTGTTGGTGATTACATGTGTAAATTTTTTGACAGAGGTCACCTCCAATTTGGCCACCACGGCAATGATGCTTCCCGTTTTGGCCCCACTGGCCTTGACTTTGGGCATAAATCCTTATTTACTGATGGTAGCATGCACTTCGGCAGCATCATGCGCCTTTATGTTGCCAGTGGCAACCCCGCCCAATGCAGTCGTTTTTGGCTCAGGGTACCTTCGGATTCCGGATATGGTACGGACAGGATTTTTAATGAACCTTATTTCCATTGCAATTATGTCATTGGCCGTATTCCTGTTATTGCCCTTGCTTTGGGATTTTTAAGCTGTGGATTATTCTTAAGGTTGCCTACAACATTGGCTTGAGTACCTCCCAAACATTTTCGGCCACTAATCTTTGACCCTCAACGGTAGGATGGATACCATCTCCTTGATTGAGTTCGGGAATTCCTGCAACATCTTCCAGTAAAAAGGGGATTAGGGCAATATTTTCCTGATTTGCCAATGTTGGGAATATGTTTTCAAACTCAGATGTGTACTCGGGTCCCATATTTGGTGGAATCTTCATTCCGGCCAATATGATTTTGGCATTTGGAAGGTCTTCCTGCACTTGGTCTATCATCTCCTGAAGATTCGTTTTGGTTTCGGAAAGCGGAACACCCCTGAGACCATCATTGGCTCCCAATTCAATGATGACGATATCCATATCATCCTCCAATACCCAATCCAATCTGTTTTTGCCACTTGCTGTGGTTTCGCCGCTCAATCCTGCATTGATCACGGCATAATTCAAACCCAAGGAATCAATTTTTTGTTGTATGACCGACGGGAAAGATTGACCAAGCTCTAAACCATAACCGGCCGTTAAGCTATCCCCAAAAAAAAGGATTTTTTTGCTCGACTCCGTTGTCCCCTCGACCACTTCTTCCTCAACGGAAGCTTGGTTGTCCTCTTTTTGCTGTTTCTTTTCCCCGCAGCTTGCGAGTACCAGCATCAAAAAATAACATAACATTAACGACTTGTTGAGGGCAGAGTTTTTCTTGATCATGGACAATTTTAGTATTTTGAGAGTTTTAACCAAAAGCATGGTATGTCAAAGATATTAAAAGTTCAAAACCTCTCTAAAACTTATCGGAGCGGTGAACACGACCTAAATGTACTCAATAACGTCTCGTTTGATGTGGACAAAGGTCAAAGTTTTGCCATAGTAGGGCCTTCGGGCAGTGGTAAGACTACATTATTGGGGCTTTGTGCCGGATTGGATACCACGGATGACGGTGAAATATGGCTCTGTGGTGAAAGTTTGTCGGGGCTCGATGAAGATGGAAGAGCTGTTTTAAGAAACCAAAACGTAGGGTTTGTTTTTCAGGACTTTCAATTATTGCCCACTTTGACCGCTTTGGAAAACGTAATAGTACCCTTGGAACTCCGAGGGGTCAAAAATGCTTCCGACCATGGTAGGGAGCTACTGGAAAAGGTGGGTTTGTTGAATAGGGCAGAACATTATCCATCGCAATTGTCAGGCGGGGAGCAACAGCGCGTGGCCCTTGCCCGAGCTTTTTCCAATAAGCCATCCATTCTTTTTGCCGATGAGCCCACTGGGAACCTTGACGATGATACAGGAGCCCGGATAGAGGAGTTGTTGTTTGAATTGAACAAAGAGCAGGGTACGGCACTCGTTATTGTGACCCACGATTTGGAATTGGCCAAAAAAACAGATAAAAGTATCCGGTTGAGGTCTGGTAAGATAGAAGAAACCATAGGTTGATCATGGGAAAAAACAACACTGGATTTTTATGGCTGCTAAAAATGGCCTTGCGCGATGGGAAGGCAAGTTACGGTAAACTTTTATTGTTCGTCTTCTCCATTACCTTGGGGGTGGCCGCTGTGGTGAGCGTCCATTCTTTTAGTAGACTGTTGAAAGAAAATATAGCCCTACAATCCAAATCCCTTTTAGGTGCGGATTATGTTATAGAAAGCGATAGACCTGTAAACGATAAGGTTCAAGGAATAATGGACTCCTTGGGCGGTTCCGATGCCGAGGAAATCAATTTTTTGTCCATGGCCGCTTTTCCAGGAAACAACGGAACCAAGTTAATGGAGGTTAGGGGAGTTGAAGGCGGTTTTCCATTTTACGGAGATTTGGAAACCAACCCATCCTCGGCGAAGACAAGCTTTAAGGCTGGTGGAGCTTTGGTTGATGCCACTACCATGCTACAGCTCAATTTGAAGAAGGGGGACAGCATTAAATTGGGGGCAGTCACACTCCCTATTGCAGGAGCTTTGGAAAATGTGCCAGGAAGTACTTCTGTGTTTGGGGCCATTGCCCCACCCGTACTGATTCCTTTTCAATTTATTGAAACTACAGGTTTGGTGCAGACGGGGAGCCGAATCGAGTACAAATATTATTTCAAGGCAGATGAGGGTCAGGATATGGCTCTGTTGAATGAAAAAGTAGAACCTGTTCTCGATGCTGAAGACGCCGACCTGGACACCCACCTATCAGAAGCTAGGCGCTTGGGCAGGAGATATGAAAACTTCGGAAAGTTTCTTAATCTGGTCGGATTTATTGCATTGTTGTTGGGGTGTGTAGGTATTGCCAGTGGCATGGGCATCTATGTTCAAATGAAGGTGAAATCCATTGCCGTGCTCAAATGTTTAGGTGCTTCAAAAAAGCAGAGCTATTTGATTTTCTTTGTTCAGATAGCTTGTATGGGAATCGTTGGTGGTCTCTTGGGAACCATTATTGGCTATGGATTGCAACAACTGTTTCCCGTACTATTGGGCGATTTGATTCCGGTTGAGGTGGACATTGCACTATCTCTCCAAAGTATCGTCTTGGGACTATCGCTCGGGTTGGCCATGTCTGTGTTGTTTGCCCTTTACCCATTAATGAAAACCCTGTATGTGTCTCCATTGCAAGCATTGCGCGTGGTACAGGAAACCCAAACCCGTTCAAAAAGAGCCACGTTACTTGTGGGATTTGGAATTATATCTTTTGTTTTCGGGTTTTCATATTGGTTATTGGATGATTTATTGAGGTCTTTCTTTTTTGTGGTAGGCCTATTGGTTGTGTTTTTGATTTTGACCGCAGTTGCCCGATTATTTATGGCCCTATTGAAAAGATTTTTCCCGTATTCATGGGGTTTTGTTCCTCGCCAAAGCCTAAAGAATTTGTTTCGTCCACAAAACCAGACCTTGGTATTGGTACTCTCCATAGGAATAGGCACATTTTTAATCAGTACGTTATATTTTACCAAGGATATGTTGTTGGAAAAGGCTGCCATTGAGGATAGTGCAAACAGTGCGAACATGATTCTCATGGATATCCAAAGCCAGCAGGTCGAAGACGTATCCAACACTGTTGAAGCCTCGGGCATGCCTGTGATAGATAAAATTTCTATTGTGACCATGCGGGTGGAGACCCTCAATGGAAAACATGTGGAAGATATTCGAAAGGATACTACGTCACAAGTCGGTAGATGGATATTGAACCATGAATTCAGGGTTACGTATAGGGACAGTCTTATAGGTTCCGAAAAAGTAATCGAGGGTAAATGGGTGAACAATTTCAATTCAGATAAGGATATACCGATTTCCGTAAGCAGTGATTTTGCCAACATGGCCAAGGTAAAGATCGGTGACCCGGTTTCGTTCAATGTTCAAGGTAGGATCATGAATACGGTCGTGCAAAGCATAAGAGAGGTGGATTGGAGCAGATTGCAGCCTAATTTCTCGGTGGTATTCCCCTCAGGTGTGTTGGAAAGTGCGCCACAATTTAGTGTTATGACCCTGAGAACACCTAATGATGACAGTTCTGCCAAACTCCAGCAAAAACTGGTCAGTGATTTCCCTAATGTATCCATTTTGGATTTAAAACGGATACTTGAACTTTTGGAAGACATCTTGGCCAAAATAGGTTGGATCATCAATTTTATGGCATTTTTCAGCATATTTGTTGGTGTCGCGGTGCTAATGGGAGCCATTTATAGCAGCAAACATCAAAGGGTAAAACAAGGAGCATTGCTTAGGACCCTAGGGGCCAAAACCTTTCAAATTTTAAAAATGATTGCAATCGAGTATACCATTTTAGGATTTTTGGGAGCCTTTATGGGTGTTGTGCTAGCGGTATTGGGAAGCACTTTGCTTGCGTGGATGCTCTTTGATACCACTTTTGTCCCCTCAGTCATACCGTTTGCCATTATTTTACCGGCCATTACATTTTTGGTATTTGCCCTAGGTGTAGGTAATAGTGTAGGAATTGTTAGGAACTCTCCTTTAGCCGTTCTCAAAAAGGAAAAAGAATAGTTATTCGGACAGCACTGTTCTAAACCCTAAATGCTCCTGTCCTGAATCGGGACTGGTGGCCATACGCGCAGAAATCCTGTAACTGGCACAGTAGGAAGCACTGCATAAAAAAGAACCTCCCTTTATTACCTTTTCCTTGGCATACGGGTTGTTCGGGTTAAAGGCACTAGTGGCTCCTTGTGGATTTTGGGCGATATCATTATTTGAGGCCAATTCCTTATAATAATTGGTATTGTACCAATCGTTTGTCCATTCCCAGACATTCCCTGCCATATCGTACAGTCCAAATCCGTTCTTGGGATAGCTCATAACCGGCGCCCTGCGCTCAAAACCATCTTTCATGGTATTTTCCACGGGAAACTCTCCTTCCCAAGAGTTGGCATGTGTGCTCAATCGGGAAATATCGTCCCCCCAGGAAAACTTGCTGTCGGTCTTCCCTCCGCGGGCGGCGTATTCCCATTCGGCCTCGGTGGGCAGTCTCCGTCCGGCCCATTCACAATACGCCAACGCATCTTCGAAGGCTATGTGCACAACGGGATGGTCATCTTTTCCCTCGATGGTGCTTTCAGGTCCATTGGGGTGCTTCCAATCGGCCCCGATTTTCCATTCCCACCACTGGGAATAATCGTAGAGGTTGGGGACACTGGACTTTGTTTTTTTGAAGATCAACGAACCTGGTTGTAGGATTGAATCATGGGGTTTTTCCGTACCGGCAGGCAACTGCTTCTTCATTTCCTCCCAATCAATTTCCCTTTCTGCTACGGTCACATAGCCCGTTTCTTCCACAAAATTTGCAAATTCGGCATTGGTCACCTCATGAATGTCCATAAAAAAGCCATCAACATGAACTTTATGGGCTGGCTTTTCGTGCCCCATGGCCATCTTGTCGTTGGGGACGGCTCCCTGAACAAACGCTCCACCCGGAATCCATACCATTCCTTCCGGTGCTTTTCTTGGAGCCTCTTTATGTGGTTTATCATTGGTGTTATCCTGATTTTCAGATTTGGTCTTACAACCGATAATCAAGATTATCAAAACGAAACAAATACTTTTTGAGAGGGAGTAAGCCATTAAATAAACTTTGAGCAAATTCAAATCCACTAAAATTATAACGTAGTTAAGAATTGATGTGATATTATTTGTCCCTACTTTTCAGGTATTCTTGAAATAATCTTTCCCTTTCTTCAGGCTCTATTTTCCAATATTCAATCAACGGGTTGTCCTTGACCTTTTCGTGATATTCCTCGATGAATTTTTGGTTCAATGAATCGTTGTCCTTGTACTTGGCCCTGAGGTGCTCAAGATCTTGGTGTAATTTTTCCTGAACGTCTGCATATTGTGGGTCATCATAAATGTTGTTCATTTCGTTCGGGTCGTTCTTAAGGTCGTACAACTCCCATTTGTCAAGGTCATAGTAAAAGTGAATCAATTTGTACCTATCCGTGGTTATACCGTAATGTCTGCGAACGTCATGTTCAGAAGGATGCTCATAATAATGGTAATAGTGCTCGTTCCTCCAATCTTCAGGGGTCTCCCCTTCAAGAATGGGGACCAAACTTTTACCTTGCATATCCCCGGGAATTTCGGTTTGCGCAATGTCCAGAAAGGTCTCGGCAAAGTCTATGTTGGACACCAGGTCCGTATTAACGCTGCCCGGTTTTATTTTGCCGGGCCACTTTACCAAAAGAGGGGTTCGCAGGGACTCCTTGTACATCCATCGCTTATCGAACCAACCGTGTTCGCCCAAATAGAACCCTTGGTCAGAGGTATAGATGACAATGGTGTTTTCATCGAGACCGGCCTTTTTCAAATAATCCAAAACATGTCCGACACCTTTGTCGACCCCGGCCACACTGGCCAAGTAATCCCTCATATAGCGTTGGTACTTGAAACGGGTCAATGCATCGCCGGTAGGTTTTTCCCTATTGTACTTTTCATTGATGGGACCGTAAATGGAATCCCACATTTGTTGTTGCTCTTCGGTAAAGCCGTTCTGTGGCTGGTCCGTGATCTTCAGGTCCGGTCCCATTTTCATGGATTCGGAGATGGACATATAGTTCATGCCGGCCACCTCACGCCCCCCGGAATAATCATCGAACAATGTTTCGGGCTCGGGAATTTCAACATTCTCGTACATTCCCAGTTCATTGGGACCGGGCTGCCATGGCCTATGGGGCGACTTATGTCCCAAAAATAGCATGAAGGGCTGTTCTTCCGATTTTACGGAGTCCATCCATGTAATGGCCTTTTCAGTGATGATTTCCGTGGTGTAGCCCTCCAGTTGGTATTGCCCCTGTTCATTTATAAAGGTAGGATTGTAATAGGATCCCTGACCGGGCAAAATATCTATATAGTCAAACCCTTTGGAAGGGGTATCTCCCAAATGCAATTTCCCCAGAACCCCGGTTTTATATCCCGCCTGTTGTAATAGTTCCCCAAAAGTTTGTTGGTCAAAATTGAACTTGGACCCGATGGTATTGTCGATAAAACCATTTAAATGACTGTACTTTCCTGTAAGGATGGCTGCCCTGGAAGGCCCGCAAATGGAGTTGGTGACCAAACAGCGCTCAAAGAGCATTCCTTCTTCTGCAATCCTATCAATGTTCGGGGTAGGGGCCACTTCGGCCAGCCTCCCGCCATACGCGCTGATGGCCTGGTAGGCATGGTCGTCGCTTATGATGAAAACAATATTTGGCCGTTTCTGGTCGTCTTTTTCTTGCTCCGCAGTTTTCTCGTTGTTCTCCTTGCAAGAAATAAACATGCAAAGTCCAACTAAGGTGTAAAATAAGTATTTCATGATAATAAAGTTGTTCAGTTTTTTAAGGCGGTATAATATACCAACTTATTTGGAATATTAACCCTGCCCCCATCAACTTCAAGCTAAGTATTCTGTTATGTATTACTCATTTGCGGTCGTCACCTGGATAAAAATCTTCTTTATGGGACAAACGGCTTGTTAGTATAAACTTGACGTTGAGAGGTGTGGTAGCGTAGTTGGAACGGTTTTATTTTTTAAATCCATTGAAATTCACGAAATTATATAGGTAGAGTTTTTATAAAACTACATCCATCAAATCAAGGTAATGGTAAAAAACAACATGGTACGGGTGAATCCCAAAATTGGCCGTTGGCGAAACCTTTGGATTTTTGTCTGTATTCTTTTCGTAGGGACACTTTATTTTAATTGTTCTCCCAAATATTCGAATCTATCACCTCCAATAGAAGAATTTCAGGAATTTAGTACAAGTGGCGATACATTGGTATCCGGCAAATGGTGGGAGGTTTTTAACGATGAGAAGTTGAATACGTTGATAGATACCGCCATGCAGTCCAACTTAAACTTAGCTGCTAGGTGGCAGCAGTTTATAGCTTCCAGAGCTTCGGTGAGGTCGCAAACTTCTAACAGATGGCCCACACTCGAAGCATCTGCCCAAACAGCAAGAACACTTCCCGAACCTGATTTTGTAGGCGGTGAGAATACACAATTGGGATTTTTTTCCAGCTACGAAGTGGATTTATGGGGACGTATTGGAACAGCAATAAATGCAGAAAGGTTTCGGTCAGAAGCCAGTTATTTTGACTACGAAGCACTTTCCCTGTCCCTTTCCGCAGAAATAGCCACCACTTGGTATCAATTACAAGCAGCAAAAAAACAATTAAAGATTACGGAGGATCAAATCAAGACCAACGAAGCCATAATCAAATTGATTCGTTCCCGCTTCGTGGGAGGCCAGATCAGGGCAGTGGATATTTTACGGCAAGCACAATTATTGGAAAGCACCAAAGAGCAGAAGATTATATTCGAGACCAATGTTGAGTTGTTGAAGAACCAATTATCTGTCCTTTTGGGTAGGCAACCACAAATTCAACTTTCGCTGGATGGGTCCTCCCTGCCAAATATATCCCAACTACCAGATGCAGGTCTGCCATTGGATTTGGTACGGCGCAGACCCGATGTAAAACAATCCTTTGCACTCTTATTGGCAGCTGATAGGGATATGGCCTCTGCGGTACTGAGCAAATACCCAAGACTCTCGTTGAGTGGTCGAGGACAGCTGCGTTCCAACAATTTTGATAACCTTTTTGACAATTGGGCCTATTCTTTGGCAGGAAACCTTTTAGCCCCGATTTTTTATGGCGGAAGGCTCAGTGCCGAAGCAGACAGGGCAACTGCCATCAAAGAGCAGCGCCTCTATGAATACGGTCAGGCCACATTGATTGCATTTAGGGAGGTTGAAGATGCCATGGTGCAAGATGTAAAACAAACGGAGCGATTGGAGAATATTGGGAGACAATTGGAATTGGCCGAAAAGAGCAACAAACAGTTACGTGTAGAGTTTCTGAATGGATTCAGTCCATATTTGGACGTGCTGTTGGGCTTAGATCAGGAACAACAGCTCCGAAGGGATTTTGTGTCAGCGCAATTGCAGCATATACAGATCCGGATAGCTTTATACAGAGCATTGGCAGGAGGATTTGATACCGGTAGAACTATAGAAAATCAAAAAAGTAAAGTCGACGAACTATATGAGCAATAAGAAAGTAATCTGGATTTGTTTAGCCATTTTGATTGGGGGAATCTTAGTGACCACTCTCATTTTTTTCACCGAGCCTGAAGCACAAAGTGAGGGAGCCACCATTGAAACTGCAATTTTGGTTGATGTGGTAACAACGGAAAAAGGAACATATGCCCCCACCATAGTGGCCACTGGAACAGTGCAGCCAGTAGAAGACGTTATTCTCAGCCCTTTGGTACCGGGACAGATTGTTCGCAGGGACCCGGCCTTTATCCCGGGAGGTTTTGTACAAAAGGGCGAGGTCCTGTTACAAATAGACCCCTCGGATTATCGCAATACATTGGAATTGCGAAAGAGCGAGTTGCTGCAATCCGAGACGGCCTTGGCCACGGAAATGGGCCGCCAGCAGATTGCCGAACAAGACCTTGAACTCATCAATAACGATTCGTTGTTCGGGGATAACCCACTCTCCGATAACGAGACCCAATTGGTACTTCGTCAACCACAATTGAATGCCGTTAAAGCTAACATTGAAGCGGCAAGGGCCTCTATGAACCAAGCTCAGTTAAACTTGGACAGGACTACCATCCGTGCACCTTTCGATGCACATATCCTGAGTCAAAATGTAACGGTGGGATCTCAAGTTTCTCAGGGCGATGACCTTGGCAGAATCGTTGGAACGGATAGTTATTGGGTATTGGCAACGGTCCCCGTTTCAAGATTACAATGGTTGAAATTTCCAGAATCAGAAAAGGAAAAGGGTTCTATGGTGCGTATTGAAAACCCATCAGCATGGCCATCAGGTGCGCATCGCGAAGGATATTTGGACAGGCAGATAGGCGCATTGGACAACCAGACGCGGTTGGCAAGGGTCTTGGTGCGTGTAGATGACCCTTTGGCCACAAGTGACGAACTGCAAGGAGCTCCAAAATTGATGATTGGGACCTTTGTGGAGGTTAATATTCAAGCTGATTCCATTCCAAATGTGGTCCGACTGGACCGCGATTTGGTCAGAAGTAATCAAACTGCATGGGTAATGAAGGACAATCTATTGGAAATCCGTGAATTGGATATAATCTTGACCGACAATCAGCATGCTTATATAAAATCGGGCCTGGAAGATGGTGATAAAGTCGTATCGACAAACCTAAGTACGGTAACCAATGGGGTTGAACTCCGAACGCGTTCAGAAGAAACTTCAGATAATGAAGATGATGAAAACCGAGAAGATGAAGGATAAGGATACAAACAAGAATGTGAGGAAAGAAGGAGCCATAGGTTACATGGCCCGAAACTCAATAGCCACAAATCTATTGATGCTGATACTTTTGGGTGGTGGTATTTTTACCATGTATACTATCCAAAAAGAAGTTTTTCCAGAGTTTCAATTGGATTTTGTAGATGTTTCCGTGGCCTATCCGGGAGCTTCGCCAGCAGAGGTGGAACAAGGCGTCCTTCAACCCGTGGAAGAAGCCGTACGAAGTGTTCAGGGCATAAAGGAAATCGTTTCACAGGCAGATGAGGGGTCGGGCCAAATCAGTATAGAACTTATTGCAGGTTCCGAACGAATGAAAGCCTTTCAGGACATTGATCAGGCCATCAACAGAATTCGAACTTTCCCTGATGATATAGAACGGCCAGAGGTGAGCCTACGTTCCAGACAACGTGATGTACTCCAAATCGGTCTTTATGGAAAGGCGGACATTTGGACACTTCGGATACTGGCCGAACGTTTGAGGACCATTTTGTTGAGCAATCCTGCCATTACCCAAGTGGAGCTCAACAACGTGCCCGATTATGAGACCCGTATCGAAATAAACCGGAACAATCTTCAAAAATATAACTTGACCCTTGGCCAAGTGGCGGACATAATAAGACAGAGCAGTAACGATGTTCCCGCAGGAGCAGTACAAACACAGAGTGGTGAGATATTGCTGAGAATGAAGGAACGGAAACAATGGGCGGATGAATACGGAAGCATTACCATCGTATCCACACCTGCTGGGGCCAAGGTAAGCTTGAGCGATATTGCTACCATTACCGATGATTTTGAAGAAACCGGATTTCACGGACAGTTTAATCAACAAAATTACGTGGAGCTCCAAATTTTTAGGATAGGTGACCAATCGCCTATGGAAATTGAGGATGTAGCTTTGGGAATACTGGAGGATTTCCAATTGCCACCAGGCGTGAATTATCGTACCGATAGCAATAGGGCATCCGATTATCGGGAACGATTGTCCTTACTTACCGAAAATGGTGTCTTGGCCATTATCATCGTATTGTTGATTCTCACCTTGTTCTTGGAATACCGTTTGGCCTTTTGGGTGATGATGGGTATGACGGTTTCCTTTATCGGAGGAATGATATTTCTTCCCCTCATAGGTATAAGTGTCAATATGATATCCATGTTTGGGTTTTTGGTGGTACTTGGTATTGTGGTTGATGATGCCATTGTAGTGGGAGAGAACGTTTACGAATACAGGAAAAAAGGGTTGAGCCCCATAAAAGCGGCTATTGCAGGGACCAAGGACGTGTCATTGCCTGTGGTTTTTAGTATTACCACCACCATTATTGCTTTTGTGCCCTTACTTTTTATGCCCGGGGAAACAGGTAAGTTTTGGCAACCCCTTCCAGCTGTGGTCATTGTAATATTGGCGGTTTCATTGTTGGAGGCTTTGTTTATTCTACCATCGCATTTGGCACACTTAAAAAAAGACCCGAGCAAAAACAAATGGGTACACAAACTGGAAAACTGGCAGGGCGCTTTTGCCAATAAGTTCAACGAGTTGGTCGACAAATGGTATCGCCCGTTGTTGGATAAATGCCTTCGTCATCGATACATTACACTCTCAAGTGCCATTGCACTTTTATTAATTGTTGGTGGCTATGGCTACAGTGGGCATATGGGAATGATCATGATGCCCGAAGTAGCAGCGGATGAAATAGAGGCAGGTGTCCGCCTGCCAGTGGGAACAACCCCGGACCAAGCTGCCAAGGTAGCCCACGATATCTCCGATGCTACCCAAAGAATGTTCGAAGAACACAATTTATATGAGGTTGCCGAAGGGATCAAGACCAATGTACGTGGACAAAATTTTATTGATGTGGAAATCGTAATGTTGCCACCGGACCAGAGGGATATTACCGCGGGAGAAGTCATTGCGTTATGGCGCGACAATATTGGCGATATCGAAGGTGTTGATCAAATTACCTTTGAAGCGGAACGAGGCCCCGGAGGAGCTAGGCAGGCCATTAGCATAGATTTGAGCCATACCGATATCGATGTGCTGGAAAAGGCCAGTACCGCATTTGTGGAGCGTATGGAGATGTTTTCCAATACACGGGACGTCACCGATAATTACAATAAAGGAAAATTACAGTACGATTTTAAGCTCTTGACACAAGGAAGGAACTTGGGACTGACCTCCAACGAGGTGGGAAGGCAGGTAAGGAACGGGTTTTTTGGCGCCTTGGCAATGAGACAGCTCCGGGGTATGGATGAAATTGAAGTCAGGGTAAAACTTCCCATGGAAGAACGTAAGGATATCAAAAACCTCGAAAATTTCCTGATTCGTACACAAGATGGAGTAGAGGTACCCTTAATGGACGTGGTCGAGGTTCAACAACGAGAGGCATTTACCAGTATCAACCGTAGGGACGGACGTAGGGTCGTCAATGTCGGCATGGATGTGGAACCCGCTAATGCTGTCAACAGGGTCATTGCAAAAGTACAGGAGGAAACATTGCCCCAACTGAGGGCGGATTTTCCTGGGATTACATGGACTTTTGAGGGAAGTCAGGCAGATATGCGGGAAAGTACAAGTACCCTTCGGGCCGGTTTTGCCATAGCCATGCTTTTAATTTATGCATTACTTGCCATAGCTTTTGGCAGTTATGTGCAACCTTTGATCGTGATGACGGCCATTCCCTTCGGGATTGTGGGAGCAGTCATAGGCCACATTCTTTTAGGTTATGATCTTTCCCTGGTCAGTTTGATGGGAGTCATTGCATTGTCTGGTGTAGTTGTAAATGATTCTTTGATCATGATCGATTATGCAAACAAGCGTAGGAAAGAAGGCGACCCTATTTACAAGTCCATTCACGAAGCCGGGCTGAGAAGGTTCCGACCGATAATTTTAACTACCATGACCACTTTTGGTGGTTTGGCCCCCATTATTTTGGAAACCTCAAGTCAGGCATTTTATCTGATACCCATGGCAATTTCACTTGGATTCGGTATTGTATTTGCCACGGCAATCATACTGGTTATAGTGCCATGTCTATACCTGATTCTTGAAGATGCACGGCTATCTATTCAAAAAGGAAGAACGGTCAAGGAAGTGGATGTATCGGAGAGTGCGATTTCTTGATTTAGATTTAGCTCTTTTCAGAAATCATTTCCGCGCTAAATGTGATTAATGATCAAAACCTTGCGTATTTTAGTGGTATGGGCGCAGAACACTTCCATATTACCAAATCAACAGGAGAAAAAGTGGATTTTTCCATGGAAAAGCTGAAAAACTCATTACAGTTCAGCGGAGCCTCCGATGAAATGGTTGAAGAGATTTTGAGTCGTGTTCAAGATGAACTCTATCAAGGCATCACCACGAAAGAAATTTATAATCGAGCCTTTGCCCTTCTAAAGAAGAAGGCATCTGTCTACGCATCCAAGTATAAACTAAAAAAGGCCATTTATGAACTTGGTCCCACTGGATTTCCATTCGAAAAATTCATTAGTGGCATTTTGCATTATTCTGGTTTTGATACCAAAACAGGAGAGGTTTTACAGGGCACCTGTGTTTCTCACGAAATCGATGTACTTGCCACAAAAAATGAAACCTTGAATGTTATAGAATGTAAGTTTCACGGTGAAGATGGTCTTAAATGTAATGTAAAGGTCCCATTGTACATCAATTCCAGGTACATCGATGTAAAGCGGCCATTGGAATCAACAAGGAACAGCACCTATAAAACCATTCAGGGTTGGGTGGTCACTAACACTAGGTTTTCGCAAGATGCACTGGAATATGGAAAGTGTGCTGGCTTATACCTATTGAGCTGGGATTACCCTCAAGGTGATGGACTCAAAGAACGAATTGACAGGTTACGGTTGTATCCCATTACAGTGTCCACCTTACTTTCAAATCGGGAAAAACAATTTTTGTTGGAGAGAGATATAGTTCTTTGCAGGCAATTGATAAAAAGTAGTTTTCTACTCGATCATTTAGGGGTGTCAAATGGCCGCAAGCAACGAATCCTAAAAGAGATGAAATCACTTTGCAATTTGTGACCATAGCATGAAAAAGCTTCAAATCCATTTTTTAGGCGCCTCTGAAACCGTAACCGGTTCAAAATTCTATCTGTATTCGGATGAGGTCAAAATCTTGGTGGATTGTGGACTGTTTCAAGGGGTAAAGGCCTTACGTGCCTTGAATTGGGATAAATTGCCAGTTGATGCCTCTAAAATTGATTATGTACTGCTTACCCATGGGCATTTGGACCATTGTGGATATTTACCGCTTTTAGTTCGCCAAGGGTTTAGGGGAAAGATACTGGGTACCGGCCCGACCTTGGAAATTGCTCGTATTATTTTAGGGGACAGCGCCAAAATCCAGGAAGAAGAGGCCGCCAAGGCCAATAAAGAGGATTACAGTAAACACAGTCCCGCACTGCCCTTGTACACCAAAGAGGATGCTGCCTTTGCCCTAAAGTTCTTTGAGCAGGTAGAAGAAGCAGAAGAAATTATCCTTTCCGACCATTGTTCTGCAACTTTTTTATATAACGGTCATATACTAGGCTCCACTTATATTGAAATCAATCTGTATGGAAAACGGTTGGTGTTCTCCGGGGATGTAGGTAGGCAGCATGATAAACTTCTCGACCCGCCGAAGCGACCCGAATGGGCCGATTATCTTTTTGTGGAAAGCACATATGGCGACCGCCTGCACCCAAAAGAGGATGTAGAGGATATTTTGATCGGTTTGATCAAAGAGACCCTACATAAAAAGGGTACGCTTATCATTCCTTCGTTTGCTGTGGAACGCCTTCAATCCCTTATGTATCAATTATGGGAACTTTACCGGAAGAACAAGATTCCCAATATTCCCATCTTCGTGGACAGCCCTATGGGAAACAATGTGCTAGAAGTATTCCAGAATTTTCCGAATTGGCACAAATTGACCCCAACGGAATATTCAAATATGAACGGTCACATCAATCTGGTGAGCTCCTATGCGGAGACATGGGAAACGATTGACGACCCGAGGGCCAAAATTGTGATTGCTGGTAGTGGCATGGTAACAGGGGGGCGTGTACTGACCTACATAAAGCAATTGGCGGATAAGGAATCTACCACCATTTTATTAGTAGGTTTCCAAGCGGAGGAGACCCGCGGAAGAAAATTATTGGAGGGAGCCACAGAACTTAAGGTTTACGGTAAACATGTTCCTATCAAGGCCAAGGTCCATCATTTGGAGAGTCTTTCTGCACATGCGGACCAATCGGAACTATTGACTTGGATGGGTACTGTTAAAAACATTCCGGAAAAGGTGTTTTTGGTACATGGGGAACTTTCTTCAATGGAAGCTTATAGGGACAAAATTCATGAAAAATACGGGTGGCATTGCCATATTCCAAAAATTTACGAGGTCTTCGAGGTGATTCTTTAAGGTTAGGTCACAGTTTGGCTCCATAGCTCAAATCACCGGCATCGCCCAAACCTGGAACAATATAACCCTTGCTGGTGAGTCCTTCGTCAACAGCTGCAATCCACAACTGGGTATAATCGGGAAATGTTTCTGCCACTTTTGCCACGCCGGTTTTGGAACCGATTACGGATATAATATGAATCTGTTTTGGCGAACCATGGCCTTTTAGGGCGTTAAGTACATTTTCCAAAGTTTTTCCCGTGGCCAGCATGGGGTCCGTTAACACCAAAATTTTATCATCAAGCGGAGGTGCTGCAAAATAGTTTACAATGACTTCAAATGCATCATCGTTATTAGGGTGGTTACGGTATGCCGAAATAAAGGCATTTTCGGCCCCATCAAAGTAACTTAAGATGCCATGGTGTAATGGCAAACCGGCCCTGAGCACGGAGCACAGCACCAACTTATCCGAACATAGAAAGGATTTTTTGATCCCCAAAGGAGTTGTGACTTCTTTTGGTTCATAATCCAATGTTTTGCTCATTTCGTAAGCCAGAACCTCTCCAATGCGTTCAATGTTGCGGCGAAACCGCATGGCATCTTTTTGAATATTGACATCCCTTATTTCAGCAATAAAACTATTCAAAATGGAATTGGTCTGGTCGAATTGATGAATGATCATGTATTGGGATTTATCAACTTAAAGGTACTTCTTGTAGCTTAGATACGAAAATCAAAAACTTTTGAAGGCAAAGTGGGATGTTCTGACATAGGTCATTGTGAAGAAAGAAGATTTTAGCGAAATTTGATAAGGTATTTTACGGTTCAACCAAACTCAGATTTCTAGCTAGATTGACTTATGGATTTTATCGATTATTATAAAGTATTGGGGGTGGACAATAAAGCATCCACCGATGAGATTAAAAAGGCTTATCGGAAGTTGGCAAGGAAATATCATCCTGATCTTAATCCCAATGATCTGGAGGCGGAGAAGAACTTTAAGCGCGTGAACGAAGCTAATGAAGTATTGTCCGATCCCTCCAAAAGAAAAAAATATGATGAGTATGGTAAGGATTGGCAACATGCAGAAGAGTTTGAAAAAGCAAAGCGATCACGTTCACAACATGCTCGTCAAAATACCGGTTCGGGGTATACGTACAGTCGCTCTGGAGGTTCTGCCCAAGATTTTTCGGACTTTTTTGAGTCGATGTTCGGCGGCGGAAGTGCCGGGTTTGGTTCCGGTGGCCAACGGGTACGGTTTAGGGGACAGGATTACAACGCTGAATTAAAATTGTACCTAAAAGATGTCTACACAACCCAAAAACAAACGCTAACGGTGAACGGAAAAAATATCCGATTGACCATTCCCGCAGGTGTAGAGGATGGGCAGACCATTAAAATCAAGGGGCATGGAGGTCCAGGTATCGAAGGGGGACCGCCTGGGGATCTCTACATTACCTTTTCCATCGTCAACAATACAACTTTTAAACGCGACGGGGAAAATCTGTACAAAACCATTGAAATTCCTTTGATCAAAGCTGTTTTGGGCGGAGAGATACAAGTGGAGACGCTGACAGGAAGAGTGAAATTAAAAGTAGCTCCAGGAACCGATAACGGAACACAGGTGAAGCTCAAGGGGAAAGGGTTCCCGAAATATAAAAAGGAAGGACAGTTTGGCGACCTGTACCTAACTTATGTGGTACAAATGCCCAAGAACCTGACCCCGGAACAAAAGTCGTTGTTTGAATCCTTGGAAAAAACCAACTTAGCATAGTGCAAATGAAGGAAGAACAATATATATCGGTAAAAACGTTTTGTGAACGCCATGGGATTGGTGAATCTTTTGTTCGTTCCATGTACGAATATGAGATTCTACACATTCATTTTGAACAAGAAGGGGGGAAGTTACATTTGGAAGATCTGCCACTTTTGGAAAAAATGGTCCGTCTGCACAATGAACTCGATATAAACCCTGAAGGAATCCAGGCCATTTACCATTTATTGGGTCAAGTGGAAAGTCTACAACAGGAGGTGGCAGCTTTAAAAAGAAGACTCAATGCATTGAAATGAACATGTTTTTTTTGACATGACAGATGTCATAGGAAAAGAATCGTTTAGAGATTACTTTTAAGGATAAGTTGGTTCGGGAAACATTCCAACCCCTAAAATTCGATGTCATGAAAAAAATATTGGTACCTGTCGATTTTTCAAAACATTCCGAATACGCCCTTGAAGCAGCATCAAAAATTGCGAAACAACATAGGGCCGAAATTGTTTTGCTCCACATGATCGGAATGTCCGATTCCGTTTTGGCCAATTCCGATGTAAGCGAAGAGGCAGAAGCCAAGTATTTCTTGAAATTGGCAAAGGATAAAATCAATGAATTTACCAAAAAGAAGTATCTCAACGGTATTCCTGTGGACGGCGTTATCCAAAATTATAAGGATTTTGAAGAAGTAAATCAGGTGGCCCTTGAGCAAAACTGTGATTTGATCGTAATGGGGTCGCATGGTACCAGCGGACTAAAGGAATTATTTGTTGGGTCCAATACGGAAAAGGTGGTGCGTTCCTCTGAACTTCCCGTTATCGTAATCAAGGCAAGCTCCAATGAATTTGATATTAAACGAATGGTGATGGCCTGTGACCTGGAGATGGAGGCCATTCCGGTATATCGCAAAGCCGAGGCATTTGCCCAATTGAACAACGCTTCCTTGGAAGTGGTATATGTGCACAGTGCCGGGGCCAATTTTATGGGCAGGGATGATGTGGTCAAACGAATGGAAAACTTTAAAAAAGAATTGGGCGAGCAAATCGATATCCATTTTTATGACGATAATTCCGTGGAGCGGGGCATACTGCGTTATTGTTTTGAAAGAAACGCCGACCTATTGGTGATTCCAACCCATGGCCGCAAGGGATTGGACCACTTTGTTGTTGGAAGCTTGGCCGAGAATGTTTCCAATCACGCCAAAATACCGGTAATGACCATCAAAATTTGATTATTCTTCGAAGAGTAACTGCAGGCGGCCCAATAGGATAAGTTCCGATTTATTGCTCCCATAAAATGCTGCGGCTATCGCTCTTGAAGTGGACATGGCCAAATGTTTGATTTTTGGGGTGAACAGAATTTTATGCTCCACATAGAATGCTTCAAACTCCTCGTAAATCTCTTCACTGTCTTTTTGATATTCCAATAACCAATCAAAAACAGAAATAATTTGAAAAGCAGAATCGGTTCCATATTCATCTTCAATATCATCAACCTCCAGCCAATGGTCACGGACAACTTCGTTCAGCTTTTCCATTTCCTTCATATGAACACTATGGTCAGCCATGGCCATAGCATAAAAGAGTTTTCCTAGATTTTGGTATAATTCGTTCACTTGATTTTTTTCAGATTCCAACATTTTCTTAATTTTTAACTCAAGATTAAATATACTGATCCAATTGACATTAATGCATGATCAAAATCAGTAATTTTAGGAATTGTTTTGAAAAAATTTGAAGAAAGTAACATATTGGGTATGTTTTCGGAGGTTATCTCCGAGGGCATAGTTATTGTCAATGCCCAACAGCAAATTACTGCGAGCAACAAAGCGGCCAATAAAATGTTCGATTATAGGGAGGGAGAGCTTATCGGCAAACCTTTGGACATTTTAATTCCACAGCGCGCAAAGCACAAACATGGCAAACTGGCCGATAAATTTATGGGCGAGGGCAAGGCCAGGCAAATGGGAAAGGGGTTGGACCTGGTTGGAATTCGCAAAGGTGGGGAAGAGTTTCCATTGGAAATTAGCCTTAACCCTTTCAAGCTTCAAGAAAAGCAATATGTTTTGGCCCTGATCATGGACATCACTGAAAAAAAGAAGGCCGAACAGACCATAGATTATTGGTTTCAGATTTTTGATGAGTCACTGAACGAAATCTATGTGTTCGATGCGGAATCTTTTATTTTTATCAATGTGAACCGTGGTGCCCAAATGAATTTGGGGTACAATATGCAGGATTTGGGCAAGATGTCCGTAATGGACATTAAACCAGAGGTCACCAAGGATGTTTTGGAACGTTTGATATCGCCATTAATTTTGGGACGAAAGGAAAAGGTGATTTTTGAAACCATCCATAAACGAAAGGACGGTTCCCTATATCCGGTCGAGGTACATCTCCAACTCTCCTTTATCGGGAGAAGGAGGGTGTGTGTGGCAATTGTTCTGGATATTACCGAGAGGAAAAATTACACACAGCAACTGGAAAATACCGTAGAGGAACGAACCCAACAATTAAGGGAGGCACTACAGGCCGAGAAAAAGCTAAACGAGCTAAAGACCAAATTTCTTTCCTTGGTATCCCATGAGTTTAAAACACCGCTTTCCAGTATTTTGACCTCAACATCCCTTTTGAAAAAATATACCACATCGGAACAGCAGGATAAGCGGGACAAACACATTACCACCATTAAATCCAAGGTAAAGTATCTGGATAATATACTTACGGATTTCCTTTCCATCGAGCGTTTGGACCTCGGTAAGGTGAATTATTCCATGACCTCTTTTCCGCTGAGCAAGTTGATAAATGAGGTAGTGTACGACGCCAATATGCTCTTAAAAGAGGGCCAGCGGATACAGTATCCAAGGGATATCGATGGGATTGTAGTGGAATTTGATGAAAAAATCATGGGATTGGCACTTTCCAATTTAGTTCACAATGCCATAAAATATTCTCCTGAGCATTCGGATATTGAATTGAAGGTATCCCAAGAAAATGACCAACTGAAAATTGATATTTTGGATAATGGGTTTGGTATACCGCCCGAGGATCAGCCATTTATTTTTGACAGATATTTTAGGGCCACCAATGTGCTAACCGTTCAAGGGACGGGAATAGGACTCAATATTGTGCGGCAACATATGAACAACCTAAACGCAAATGTAACTTTTAAGAGTGAAATGGGGACAGGCTCTACGTTCACTCTGTTCATACCAATAAATAACAAGGAAAATGAAAAAAATCTTACTGGTTGAAGATGACACTACGCTACGCGAAAATGTAGCAGAATTGTTGGAATTGTCCGGTTTTAATGTGTGTTCGGCATCAAACGGAAGAATAGCTGTGGATATGGCAAAAAAGGAACTCCCCGATTTGGTACTTTGCGATATTATGATGCCCGAACTGGACGGTTACGGGGTCTTGGAAGAATTATCATCAGACAAAAGCACACGCCATATCCCGTTTATTTTCGTTTCTGCCAAAACCGAAAAACAGGATGTGAGGAGGGGCATGAATCTTGGTGCCGATGATTATTTGACAAAACCATTTGAAGAAGAAGAGCTTTTGTCCGCCATTGAGTGCCGCTTGGAAAAGGCAAAACAAATGGATACCATGCTCAAGGAGCGGCCACAACAGGTAAGGGAGGATGAGATACGTACCCTGAACGAACTAAAAAATTTTTTTGATGATCATGGAGAACAGCTCTCCTTTAAAAAGGACGAGGTTATCTATAACAGCGGAGACCATTCAAACATGGTATTCCTTATCCTAAAAGGCGTCGTCAAAAGTTGTAGTCTGGATGAAGAAGGAAAGGAACTGATTACCTCCATATACGCCGAGGACGATTTTCTGGGGTTTACTTCATTGACAGACCATTTGCCGTATCAGGAATATGCCATTGCCATCGATGACGTGGAACTGGCGGGTATATCCAAAGAAAAGGTCAAGGCCATTTTAGAGGACAATAAAAGCATTTCACTGGAATTGATGGATGTTATTGCGGGCAACCTCACGGAAATAAAAAAGCAGTTGTTGCAAATGGCATACAGTTCGGTGAGAAAAAAAACGGCGCAAACTCTTTTGCTGTTTTCCAAAGCAATAAACAGGGATAAACAACAGGCCTTAAAAATTACGCGAAGCGACTTGGCAGGCGTTGCGGGCATTGCAACGGAGAGTTTGATACGAACGTTGTCGGATTTTAAACAAGAAGGACTTATTGCCATCGAAAATAGAAACATTTTGGTACTCGACAAGGAGGCTCTGGAGCAGGTACATTAATTAAATCAATGCCATAAATAGTGTAAGTGATATTTATCATTCCTTATTTTTTTGTGAATGATAAACTTGTGCCCACAATTTATGACATAATGAAGAATATTCTGGTACCGACCGACTTTTCCCAGAACTCCATCAGGGCACTCAAGTATGCGCAGATGCTGTTCAGCTCTTTGGAATGCAACTTTTATTTGCTCCATGTTGGTACGCTCCTAGATACTAAAAACGATGCCGGACTTTACCCGGAAACCGATAAGGTCACCGAAAGCACCAAAAAGGAATTGGCCGATCTAGTCAAGGAAACTAGGGAGCACAGTTTGGAGGCCAATCATTTCTTTTTCCCTTTGCACGAATATGGGTTCTTTATCCCCACCATCAAAAAGCACCTTCAGGAAAACAATATCGACCTTATTGTGATGGGGACCAAGGGAGCATCGGGAATCAAGGAAAAGGTAGTGGGAACCCATACTGGAGATGTTATCACCAAGGTCCAATGTAATACCCTAGTGGTTCCCGAGGATGTTGAATTGTCCAAACCCAGGGAAATTGCCTTTCCCACAGACTTGAACATTTTCTATTCTTTAAAAATCCTTCGACCTATGATGGAAATGGTGAGGCTGGGCAAGTCGCAATTTCGTATTATGCATGCAATACAGGAGGGCGATCACCTGACCGAGGAACAAAAGAACAATAAAGAATATCTTTTGGATTTTATAAAGGAAACTCTCCAAGAAGGTCATAGCTTTCACACCATTACCAACAAAAAAGTGAAGTCTGCCATTCAATGTTTTGTGGAAAGCCGGGAAATTGATATGATGTTCATGGTAGCCAAGAATATCAATTTTATACAGCAGGTTTTGTTCGATTCCATCGTGGAACAAATCAGTTTTCATACAAAAATACCCTTCTATGTGATACACGAATAAGGTTTGAAAGATTATCCTTTCGATTTTTTGGAACCATGTGATGCAAATCATACCATGACTGGGAAAGCTTGTGTAACTTTGATATAATTAGGGTTTTAAAATAGTCTGAGTAATGATCAAAGTAGTATTGCCCACCGATTTTTCCGAAAATGCGTTCCATGCCATTGCCTATGCCTTGAAGTTATTGCAAGATCATACCTGCAGGTTTTATTTGGTGCATACCTACACACCTCCCATTTACCGAGTGGATTATACACTGGGCAGCCCTGGACAGTTGGGATTACCGGATGTTCAAAGAAATAGTGCAGAGGAAGCTCTGGAAGATACCATAAAAACAATCAAGCCCCTGTCCAATCCCGCCAAGCACACTTTTGTGTCCCATGCCGCCTTTAATACGCTGGCAGAAGAGATGGATTCCATTTCCCATAAGGAGGGTGTCGATTTTATTGTGATGGGAACACAAGGTGCCACAGGAGCTATGGAAATTCTTTTTGGTTCCAATACGGTTCAGGTAATCCAAAAATCTGCAGTACCGGTTTTGGTGATCCCAAATGATTTTGAATATGAACCACCAAGAAACATCTTGTTCCCTACCGATTATGAAGTGGATTACCAAAAAGCCCATCTGGATTTTCTGCTCAAATTCTCCAAGCTAGAGCATTCCAAGCTACATATATTGCACATATCCTCGCCAGAAGGACTCGATGAAGGACAAGTAAACCAAAAAGTACGATTGGAAGGAAAACTATTGGAACACAACCATGAATTCTACGACCTGCCCGACCAAGAACTGATACCGGCCATCAATGCCTTTCAAGAAAAGCACCCCGTTGAATTGCTGGTCATGGTAAAGAACAAACATTCATTTTTGGAGCGTCTTTTTTTGGACCCCGTCATCAAAAAAATAGGTCTCTACAGTAAAGTCCCTTTTATGGTACTTCCATATACCAATTGAGTAAGATTATCCCCATCAAGTGATATAAATCATTGTAGAGAAGTATGAATCCTTGTATTTTCCAGCAAAACCGATATACTGGTCATGGCCGAAGAATACCCATGTTAAAAGGAATTATAATTAAAAGGATGATGGTATGAAACAAGTAGGAATATGGATGGATAAGCAAGAAGCCAAAGGAGTGGTCCTTAACAAAGACAAGGAAAGTTTTTTTAATATTTCCTCGGAACTTGACTTTTTTAACCCAAAGGGAGGTTCGCGTTCCAAAACAAAATGGGGTCCACAGGATGTGGTACAGGACAGCAAATATCTTGAAAGGGAGAAACACCAATTAAAAAAATACTTTGAAGAGATTGCCGAGCAAGTTTCAGATGCCGACGAAATAGTCATTTTTGGCCCTGCAGAAACGCCGGATAAATTTTTGGACGCCCTAAAAACAAGGCATTCCCGTTTGGCCGAAAAAGTAAAGAAGAAGGAGACTGCGGACAGCATGACTGAAAACCAGATAAAGGCATTGGTAAAAAAATCCTTTGGGAAGGGCGGTCGAAACTAAGAATCCGGATAATCAATTGTTTGATATGATTTAAATCATTATACATCAAACGATTGTGGTCTATTTTTGATTGACCTAGAATTAGGCGATACATGACATGTAACTATGTACAAATTACCGTTATGGAAACAAAATCAAACAAAAGGAGGCTTAAAGAGTGGTTCAGTGCAGAGGAGCTGCACGAGGAATCAAAAAAGTGGTTTTCTGAATTGAAATTTGCCAGAGACGAGCAAAAATTTCTGAATACCATGGTGAAGGATTATACACTGGACATTATCGATTCGGATATGTTCAAAAGTGTACAGCCCTTGGTGCAATCCTTGAACCAATCCGAAAAGGATTTGGTGGACTTGTTCAAAAGGGTGCAACTACATGAAAATCAGCTCCAGATCATGGTGGATGATATTGATCAAGAAAAAATGGAAGCAGCCTATCTGGATACCCACAACGATTTGTCCATGGATGTGTCCGATTATTTTATGAAGTACAGGCATACCAAGAACCTCATGTTCGATATCATATCAAAAGTGATCAAGCACAGAAAACAAAAAAGATTGTTGAATTAAATTGAATCAAGAACACGTATGAAAGTATTGGTTTTCAGTGCCAAGGATTTTGAGATAAAAAACTTGGAGAAATTGAACGCAGGCAGGCATAAAATGGTGTTTGTGCCAGAGGCCTTGGATTCCACAACGGCGGTAATGGCCGCAGGTTACGATGCCGTTTGTATTTTCTCGAACGATGATGCAAGTCTGGTAGTACTGGAAATACTGCACGACCTTGGTGTCAAGTACATTACGCTGCGATCTACGGGCTATAACAACATAGGAGTCAAATCTGCTAAACGTATAGGGCTAAAAGTAGCCTATGCTCCGGAATATTCCCCACACGCCATTGCTGAACATACCATAGCCTTGACATTGGCACTTAACCGGAAGTTGATTCAGGCAAATGCCCAAGTAAAACAATACAATTTTACATTGGACAATTTAATGGGGTTTGACCTTAACGGAAAAACAGTCGGTATTTTTGGAACGGGTAGAATCGGCTCTATTTTGGTGAAAATATTCCATGCCTTTGGATGCAAAGTTGTGGCACATGACCTGCATCGTAATCCTTATCTGGAAAACCATTATGATCTGGAATATCTTCCTTTGGAGAAATTGTGCAGACTGTCGGACATTATCACCATCAATGTACCGTTGAACTACGAAACCCACCATATACTACATGAACCCATGTTCTTGGCCATGAAGGAAGGAGCGCTGTTGGTAAATACGGCGCGCGGTGGCATTGTAAAAACAGAAGACCTTGTTGAGGTCCTGAAAGGAGGACATCTTGGAGGGTATGCCACCGATGTATACGAGTATGAAAGAGGTGTTTTCTATAAGGATAACAGAAAAACGGGCATTACCGATGACCTTCTAAAGCAACTAATAGAAATGCCCAATGTGATTCTAACCCCACACCAAGCATTTGCCACCAAAGAGGCCTTGTTGAGGATTGCCGAGACCACAATGTATAATTTGGACTGTTGGGAAGAAGGGAAAATCTGTAAAAATGAGCTGGGTTTTGAAACGGTGACCTTATAGTAGAGGACTCAATAATTTGGCAAAGCCCTGAATCAATTTTTGAATCCAAGGCCTTTCCTTGTATTTGTTGTAATCGTTCAAAATCAATGATTTTTCACAATCCTTTAAAAAATCAGATTTCATCCTTTTGCATAAGTCGCTGTCATAAACAAACACTTGTGCTTCATAATTTTGCTGCAGACTCCTATTGTCCAAGTTTGCCGTTCCTATGCTGGCAATCTCGTCGTCGCACAACATCACCTTACTGTGCAAAAAGCCATCTGCATATAAATATATTTTAATGCCCGCTTTTAAGTATGACTCAAAATAGGCCCTAACGCACCAGTCCACCAATTTGATATCGGTGGTGGTCGACATTAAAATCCTCACATCTACACCACTCAAAGCTGCCGTCATGAGTGCCTGCAATATGGCATGGTTTGGAATTATGTACGGATTTACGATGTAGAGGTATTTTTGAGAGCTATTGATAATGGAAAAATAGACCTGTTCCATTACATCAAAATCGTCGTCCGGGCCACTGGGTACAATTTGTAGTGAAGTTTTACGCTTATGGATTGCATGGATTTTAAAATTGGAAGCATCCACTTTTTTGCCACTGGCCAAAAACCAATCCGTAACAAACAATCGGTTCAAAAAGTCGACGGCCTCACCTTCTATTTTCAAATGGGTATCGTGCCATTTCCCCAATGCTTGGTCGCCCCTAAGATACTTGTCCGAAATATTGATGCCACCGGTAAACCCTATTTTATTGTCGATCACAATTATTTTTCTATGGTTCCGATAGTTTAATGAAGCCAGAAACCTTCCAAACTTAAAGGGAAGGAACTGAGCTGTTTCAACACCTATATCCTTGAGTTTTTTGAGGTATTTTTTACTTAGTGAATAACTGCCGATACCATCGTAGAGTAATCTTATGGTTACGTTATTGGCCACCTTCCTTTCAAAAATATCCAGAAGTTTATCGGCCAGTTCGCCATCTTCAAAAATGTAATATTGTAAGTGAATGTGCTCTTTTGCCCCTTCGATGGCCTCAAAGATGCTTTCAAAGGTGATCTTTCCATCCTTCAACAACTCTAGATCGTTATGGCACGTTATGCCGCAATGGGTTGTCTTGTTGATCAAATGGGTTATTTTGAGCTTATCGTCAGAGATTTGGGGATCACAATTTGCGTTTTCCAATGGTTTGATGGGATTGAACTGATTTTTCAAGGAAAACATCTTGGACCTTCTCCTATTTCTGCCGAAAAGAATATAGAGCAGGACACCTGCTACGGGGATGGTAAAGATGGCCAATAGCCAAGCCAAGGTCTTGCTGGGTCTCACTCCATTTAATAATAAGCTTACGACCATGGTCAGTGCAACCAGAATGTAGAGTGCAATGAGGATAGGTATGAGCATATGGTCCATATAATCCACGTTTGTTTCAAAGATAAGATTCTCGAAACATTCTAATCAATTTGGAATGTACTGTAACAAAATATAGAAAATCAATACAGATACAATGGTCAGTGCCATTGTAAGATAAACCTTGTAATTCGGTCGTACAAACACGAATAAATAATGCCGGATTTTTTGGTAATAAGGGTTGGTCGTTTGGGGCCTGTAGACTGTTGTTCAAGGATTTTAGGTTAAAATTAACATAAAGCTACGGGTACGCTGTTTAATTTTAAAACGCATGGACTTGACCCCATCATCTTAAAAAAAAATGTTCTTACCTATTAATAACTCAAAATAAATCAAATAACTAATCAAAATGAAAAGAAGAGATTTTGTACAGTACGCTGGTATGGGTGCAGGGGCTATGATGATGCCCTCGCTTCTTCTGGGAAATGACATCCCTGCGGAGGCATTGCTCGAACCAGGTATGGACACCGTCCTTAAAAAGAAAATGGCGGATGTCGCCCTGAATACGGCAAAGTCCATGGGGGCCACCTATGCAGATGCCAGAATTGGAAGATATCTGAACCAGTATGTTTTTACCCGTGAGGATAAAGTTCAAAATGTGGTGAACACCGAATCATTTGGTATTGGAATCCGTGTTATCGCCAATGGTACATGGGGTTTTTCATCCACCAATGATGTGACCGAGGATGGAATCAAAAAGGCTACACAGCATGCGGTTTCCATTGCCAAGGCCAACTCAAAGATTCAAAAAGAACCCGTTGTTCTGGCACCGGTTCAAGGACATGGAGAGGTATCTTGGAAAACACCAATAAAAAAGGACTTTAAAGAAGTGCCTATCTCCGAAAAAGTAGATTTGCTTTTGAGTGCTAACGCTGCCGCTATGGAAAATGGGGCCAATTTTGTGAATTCCGCCCTTTTTATGGTGAACGAACAAAAGTATTTTGCCTCTACCGATGGTTCTTATATTGATCAAGACGTGCATCGAATTTGGCCGACCTTTAACGTTACGGCAATCGATCGTGCAGAAGGCAAGTTCAGAAGCCGTCAAGCCTTGAGTGCTCCAATGGGCATGGGCTACGAATATATGGATGGTCTGGAATCCGAAAAACTTCAAGGTCCGGAAGGCATCAAACTATACAATAGAAGCTATGATATTGTTGAAGACGCTACCATGGCAGCAAAACAGGCCAAGGAAAAACTCTCCGCAAAATCCGTAGAGGCCGGAAAATATGATTTGGTATTGGAGCCGAACCACCTTGGATTGACTATCCACGAATCTGTGGGGCACCCATTGGAATTGGACCGTGTATTGGGTTACGAGGCCAACTACGCCGGAACCAGTTTTGCCACATTGGACAAATGGGAGTCCAAAGACTTTAACTATGGTAGCGATATCGTGAACATTGTAGCCGATAAAACCCAAGAAGGTTCTTTAGGTGCCGTTGGTTATGATGATGAAGGTGTAAAGACCAAGAAATGGGATTTGATCAGAAATGGAACCTTGGTGAATTACCAAGCCATCCGAGATCAAGTTCATATGATCGATCAAAACGAATCGCACGGATGCTGCTACGCCCAAAGTTGGGAAGATGTGCAGTTCCAACGTATGCCAAACGTTTCATTGGAACCCGGGAAGGAGAAATATTCACTGCAGGATATGATCAAAGATGTGGAAAAGGGAATCTACATTTTAGGCCGTGGATCATACTCTATTGACCAACAACGTTACAACTTCCAATTTGGAGGAACCTTGTTTTATGAAATCAAGAATGGTGAGATAGTAGGTATGCTCGAAGATGTAGCCTATCAATCCAATACCCAGGAATTCTGGAATTCCTGCGCTAAAATATGTGATAAGGACGACTACAGATTGTTCGGTTCTTTCTTCGATGGAAAAGGACAGCCTTCTCAGGTGAGTGCCGTTTCACACGGTAGTTCCACATCAAGATTTAACGGAATCAACGTAATCAATACAGGTAGGACCATTTAAGGTTTATTCAAATTAAATAATAAGACAATGGCTATATATACTAAAGAAGAAGCAAAAAAGATTTTGGAGAAAGCCTTGAGTTTCTCCAAGGCCGATGCCTGCGAAATAAACCTAAGTGGAAGTAATAGCGGTAATATCCGATATGCAAGAAATACCGTATCCACCGCAGGATATAGATCTACACAAAGTTTGGTGGTACAATCCAGCTTTGGCAAAAAAGTGGGTACCGCTACCATTGATGAGTTTGATGATGCATCACTGGAAAAGGTAGTTAAAAGAGCTGAAGAGTTAGCTCAGCTATCTCCTGAAAACCCTGAATTTATGCCGCCTTTGGGACCACAGACCTATGATGAGGCCATAACCTATAAAGAGTCAACCGCCAATGTTACACCAGAGTACAGGGCGGAAGTGGCCAGTAAAAGTATTGTGCCGGCAGCTGAGCAGGATGTTACTGCAGCAGGTTTCTTGGACGATTCAGCGCAATTTTCAGCAATGATCAATTCCAACGGACTCTTCGCATACAACCAATCCACCAATGTGGACTTTACCGTGACCATGCGTACCAACGACGGAACAGGTTCTGGTTGGGTGACAAGGGATTATAACGATATCGACAAGTTTGATGCTTCCGAAGCATCAAAAGTAGCTATAGACAAAGCAGTAATGTCCAGAGAGGCACGTGCCATTGAACCGGGAAAATATACGGTGATTTTGGAGCCAGCAGCATCGATTGGTCTGTTGCAAAATATGTTCCGCTCTTTTGATGCAAGATCTGCCGATGAAGGGCGAAGTTTTATGTCTGCAAAAGATGGCGGCACTAAACTAGGTCAAAAAATAGTGGACGAACGAGTCAATATTTGGTCAGATCCTTTGAATCCCGATGTGCCTACGGCTACTTGGAACGGTGCTGGGCAACCACTTAAAAAAACAAGTTGGATTGAAAATGGTGTTGTGAAAAATTTGGCATATGACCGTTATTGGGCCGAACAAAAAGGTGTGGAACCCGTTCCATTCCCCAGTAACGCGATTATGGAAGGCGGCGACGAAAGCTTGGAAGATATGATCAAAGGAACCAAAAAAGGTATTTTGGTAACCCGTTTTTGGTACATCCGAAGTGTAGACCCACAAACCTTATTGTACACAGGTTTGACAAGGGACGGAACTTTCTATATCGAGAACGGACAAATCAAGTTCCCTGTCAAGAACTTTAGGTTCAACGAGAGTCCCATTATTATGCTGAATAATTTGGAATCGCTAGGACAACAAGTTCGTGTTGAAGGTAACTTGATTCCCTATATGAAGATTCGTGACTTTACGTTCACCAGTCTTTCGGACGCGGTATAAACAATAAAATCAAAACAAACTGGTGGTCAGGTAATCCTTGATCGCCAGTTTTTATTTTGACAATGATTTTAGCCAACTACCCAAATGGCATTGGATAACGAATTCTTTTTTACACGATTGCAATATGAATCAGGAGACTGGGACGTAGATCAGCGTATGCCTTCCAATCTGTTGAATTCTTTGGTCGAGTACACCACTTTAAAAGTGGATACCCAAGAGAAGATTATTACGCTGGCGAGCGACGATATTTTTAAAAGCCCGTTCTGTTATATCTCTGGGCATAAATTGGTCCAGTTCAACAAAAAAGAACGGGAAAACTTTGAAAAATATGTGCGCAATGGCGGTTTTGTCTTCGCTGATGACTGTAATCATGATATTGATGGCCTTTTTGCCAAATCCTTTGAACGCCAAATGGATGAAATATTCGGCCCAGGAGAATTGAAAAAAATACCCAACGACCACGAAATCTATACCATTTTCTTTGAGTTTGATGATGGTCCGCCCACAACATCCCAAGAGCTGAACGGTTGGGGCGACGATTTGGTGCATGACTATCTAAAAGCCATCATCATAGATGGAAGAATAGGGGTCCTCTACAGCAACAAAGATTATGGTTGTGAATGGGATTATGACTTTAGGAACAAACGCTGGTACAAAATTGACAACACCCGATTTGGGGTAAACATTGTGTTATACGCTTTAACCTCTTAACAAGACTAATTTGGATAAAGAACTACAACAAATTGCAAGTGAAGTAGAAGGGCTTTCAGAAAAACTGACCGCCCTTAAAAAAGAAATAGGAAAAGTAATCATTGGGCAAGAGGATACGGTTTCCCAATTGCTCATTACATTTCTTGCAGGAGGACACGCCTTGCTGGAAGGAGTTCCAGGATTGGCAAAAACCTTGATGATCCGAACACTTTCGAATGCCATCGATTTAAAGTTCAAAAGGATACAATTTACGCCCGACCTGATGCCTTCGGATATTATCGGTACCGAAATATTGGAAGAGGATCATAGCACGGGGAAAAAATTCTTCAAATTCAATAAGGGCCCTATTTTTTCCAATATCATTTTGGCGGATGAGATCAACCGAACACCTCCTAAAACGCAAGCAGCCCTTTTGGAGGCCATGCAGGAGTTCGAAGTAACCTACGGGGACAAAACATATCCGTTGGACAAGCCATTTTTCATACTGGCCACACAAAACCCCATTGAACAATCGGGAACCTTTGTTTTGCCAGAAGCTCAGCAGGATAGATTTTTGCTCTACATCAAAATAGGCTACCCAACGGACGAAGAAGAAACCCAAATTTTGAAAGCCACTACGGGCACCAAAAAAGCCCAACTGAACAAAGTGCTATCAGGAGAGGATATTGTGAGGTTGCAGCAGTTGGTGCGGGAAGTTTCCATTAGCGATGGGCTGATTCAATATGTGAGCGATGTCATAAGGGCTACCCGTCCAGATACATCCAAAGTGGACTATGTAAAACAATGGGTGGATTGGGGGGCAGGCCCCCGTGCTGGTCAGGCCATGATATTGACCGCCAAGGCCAATGCACTCTTGGAAGGCCGATTGGCCGTTGGTTTGGAAGATCTTCAAAGTGTTGCCTTGCCAGTTTTGCGACACAGGGTACTCGTAAACTTTAGGGCCGATGCTGAAGGAATCACCTCGGATACGGTTACAAAAGAGATATTTAAGGCAATTCAATTAAAAGATAGATAATGGCCTCAAGGGACTACCACGATCTTTTAAAACCTGAAGTCATCAATACCGTATCGGGCCTCAGCCTGATTTCACGTATAGTGGTGGAAGGCTATATTTCTGGTCTGCACCGGAGCAAGAGCGTAGGTCCTGGTATGGAATTCAGTCAATACAGAGGATACGAACCTGGGGACGACCTTCGGCTACTGGATTGGAAAATGTTGGCCCGTTCGGGTCGGTACTACATCAAACAATCCGAAGTGGAAAGTCATGTTACCGTAAAATTTATAGTGGATGCCAGTGCTTCTATGGAACATGAAGAGCATGGCATCTCCAAATTGGAATTTGCCCGTGTCATGGTGGCCTGTCTGTCCCATTTGGCACAAAAACAAGGCGATTCCGTAGGGCTTTTTGCTTTGAATGAAGACGATTTTACGAGCATCTACCCCAAAGCCGACCAAAAACATTTCAACCGTTTGTTGTTGGAGCTTTTAAAAATATCCACCGAGGGGAAATGGCCTGAACTTGCCATAGCTTCACGAAAAATACATAACAGAGGTGAAAAGGAACTAATATTTTTCCTGACCGATATGTACGAGGATGTGTCGGAACTGTCCGACTTTGTAAAGAATCTGAAAACCGCAACTAATGAAGTGGTGGTGCTTCAAATTATGGCAGGAGCAGAAATGGATTTTGATTACAAAAAGTCCATCACTTTTGAAGATTTGGAAACAGGCGCCAAAGTAAAGGTTGATGTCAATAAAGCCAAGGCCACTTATTTAAAGGCTTTGGAAGAAAAAATAGAAGCGACCAAGGAGCAATTGCTGTCACAAGGAGTCCACTATCATTTGTTTCGAATGGACAGTGACCTTGGTGATGCCCTACAGCTCTTTTTAAAGGAACGAATACGATTGGTGTAAATGGTTTTTGCGAATCCGTCATATCTCTGGGCATTGTTGGGACTTTTGGTTCCCTTGGCCATCCATTTGTGGAGCAAAAAGGAAGCCAAGACCATAAAAATTGGAAGTATCCAGTTATTGGATGAATCCAATTCACGGCAGTCCAGTAGCATTCAATTGAACGAGTGGCTGTTGTTATTGCTCCGGATGTTGATGGTAGCCCTTATCGTATTGTTGATGGCGGGTCCCCAATGGCGCACCAAAGGAGATAGGAAGCAAGTCACATACCTTGTGGAAGCTTCTCTAGCCAACGATGCATCTATCAGCCAAATATTGGATAGTTTACAAGAAAGTTCTCCAGTTTTCCTGTTAGCAAATGGTTTTCCAGCTTGGGAAGCTGACGGGGATTATCAAATGCACAAGGAACAGCCCAACTATTGGCAATTGGTGCAAAAAATGGATTCTTTACGCTCCGATAGTATTGTGGTCTTCACCAAGGCATTGCAAAAAGGCTTTCGGTCGATGCGACCCAATACCCAAAAGAAAATCCATTGGGTGGTCACGGATACGGAAGGAATACAAGATCAACCATTAATGGCATTTAAGGGTAAAGACGGCATTGAATTGGTCACAGTTTCAAGCAGTGGTAAAACAACCAAGACCAATAAAAACGTATGGGATGATGGCTTCGAGGTAATAAATGACAGTCTTCGTTTGCTTTCCGATGAACCTAAAATAGTTCCTTTAAAAAAGTTGGACACCCTTCATGTTAATATGTTTGTGGAGGCGGAGTTTGAACGGGAAGGAAATTATATTGAAGCATCGTTCAAGGCCTTATCGACGTTTTTAAAACGGGAAATACGTATTCACAAACAAGACGAATCAATCAACAATCAAGCCGATTTGAATGTTGTTTTGGGCAATACAGATAACAATCAGTTGGAAGGTAAACAGTTGGTATATCAAGAAAACCCGTTGTCCGAGGAATTGATCGAAGCAGGACCAGAGAAAAATTTATTTTACCTAACATCAAGGTTGAACCCAAAGAATACGATGGAACAACGCTTGCCGGAGCAATTGCTTCAACTATTGGAATTGGACTCCGACGTAAGGAATTTGGTAGCGAGTTCCGATATCAGGCAAATGGACGAGGGGCAACTCAGACCCAATTACGTGGAACCCAAGCGAAAAAGGGAAAGAGCTACTTTGCTGGATATTTCCTTCTGGATATTTGGCATTCTTGCTGTGCTGATGATTGTTGAACGGTTATTATCAAACTATAAAAAACAATGATGGGGGGGCAGTCCATAAAACAGTTTCAAAAACGATGGCAGCGATCCAAATATCTGGAAGGGCTATTTTACGCCATAGGATTTGGTGGTCTTGTCTACTTATTGACCCATAATCTTGTTCATGGAGTTATAGGTTTTATAGTATCTGCCGCCATAGCCGTTTTTGTTTTGAGACCGTGGAGCATAAGTCAAGAGAATGCCGTGAGCTACATTGATGCCCATTTGCCCCAAGCTGGATTTAGTAGCGGACTTTTATTGTCGCCCTCCAACGAGCTATCGGATTTGTCCAAATTACAGCAATACCGTGTTGCCTCGCAATTGGAACCTATTTTGTCCAAATTGAAACCGCCCCACAACTTGTTGAAAGCAACCCTTATTATGTTTGCCTTGATTCTTTTGGGGCTTGCGGGAAGGTTTGTATTTTCAAAAGTTGGGAATCCTTTGAATGGAAATCAATCAACAAAAGAGCAAATCACGTTTTCACCAAAGGATAGCTTGTCGACGTCAATTGAAATTCCAGAGCTGACAGGAACCAAGATTACGGTTCGATATCCGAGTTACACTGGAAAATCAGCATTGGACACATCCGACCCCAATATTAAAGCGGTGCAAGGTTCCAGTATTCAATGGAACTTGGAATTTGATGGAGATGTTCAAGGAGTGCAGCTGGATTTAATGGGCGAACTTATAGATTTTGCTAAAATTGATGAATCATACCGATTGACCAAAAATTTGGAAGCTTCTGGATTTTACAGTTTTACATTTAAAGATTCCGAAGGAAACAATTATGTCAGTGACCTATATTCCTTGGAAATGGTCAAGGATGAGCCCCCAATGGTACAAATTGAAGGCTTGGACAGTTACAGTTATTTCGAGTTTGATGATGAGAAAAGACTAATGCTCAATACGAGCATTTCCGATGATTTCGGAATTGCAGATGCCTATATCATTGCAACGGTGAGCAAAGGGTCAGGTGAATCGGTCAAGTTTAGGGAAGAGACCATTCGGTTTAATAAGGCCGTTCCCAAAGGGAATAAACGAATGGATTTGCAGCAACCTCTGGATTTGGATGACCTCAAAATGGACCCCGGGGATGAGCTCTATTTTTATGTGGAGGCATTGGACCAAAAAACACCTTTACCAAATGTTGCACGAAGTGAGACCTACTTTGCGGTAATCCGCGATACCGTGACAGACCTGTTTGCAGTAGAGGGCAACTTGGGGGTGGATTTGATGCCCGACTATTTTAGGAGCCAACGGCAATTAATTATCGATACCGAAAAGCTGATTGCCGATAAACCCAATATTTCTGAAAAAGACTTCAAATTTAGGAGCAACGAACTGGGGTTTGACCAGAAACAGTTGCGATTAAAATACGGACAGTTTATGGGAGACGAGACCGAGATGCAAGCGGCGGCAGGAGCGGTTTCGCATAACGATGGCGAAACCGAACAAAGTAATGAGGGAGGAGAGGAAGACCTTTTGGACGAATACAGTCATAAACACGATAGCGATAACGAGCATAATTTGGTAGAGGAGCACGGTGATGAGAATGAAGGCCAAGAAGAGGAAGACCCTTTGCACGACTATTTGCACAACCATTCCGACCCCGAAGAGTCGACCTTGTTCGAGAAATCATTGAAAGCAAAGCTTCGGGATGCCCTGAACATTATGTGGGATGCGGAACTTCATTTACGCCTTTACGAACCCGAAAAATCTTTGCCGTTCCAGTACGATGCTCTGGAAATCATACAAGAAATCAAAAACAGTGCGAGGATTTATGTCCACCGGATTGGTTTTGACCCTCCGCCAATCAAGGAAGAAAACAGGTTGAGCGGAGATGTTGAAAACATCACCAATTATGATAAGCGACAGGAATTCGAGTATCAAAAATCTTTTGCATCCACAAGGGAAGCCATATCCCGATTAGAATCCTTGATTCAAGGTAAAAAAAAGTTTGATGCTGGCGACAGTGCTCTTTTTGTTGATGCAGGAAACGAATTGGCCCAAAGAGCAGTTTCGGAACCCTTGAAATATATTAAGGTTTTGCAGGGACTACGCGATTTGGAAAAGGCCGCCAACAGGTCCAAAGAAAACTATTCCGAAGTGCAAAAAAATCTATTGTCTGTTTTACCTCAAATAGAGGACATTCCGATGAAAAAGACAAAGTATTATAGTGAAATAAATTCGTTGTACTTAAAAGAATTGGGCGTTTATGAATGATGGCGTGGTGTTTTTGAACCAGAATCTTTTATGGCCAGTGATTATAGTGGGACTGGTTCTTTGGGTTGTTTTTATCTGGAAGGAATGGTCGCAACGAAAAGAACGACGGTTTTATGTGAAACTGATCGCATCATTTTTGGCCATCGTCTCGCTTTGCATGATTGTATTGAAACCAAGTACCTATCAAGAATCCGAAAGGGGTAAAGGAATTGTTTTGACCGCAGGCTATAGCCCGACCCAACTGGATAGTTTGAAGTCAATTTACAAACGAATCAAAACCGAGGAGTATACAAAAGGACGCACGTTGTCCCTTTTAACCGACGTGGATTCCATTTTTCTGTTGGGACATGGATTGGAAGCATTTGATTTTTGGCAGGTAGAGGATAAATCCGTTGCTTTTTTAGGGAGTGATGAGATAGAAGGGTGGACCGTGATTTCCAGAAATAACGAAATGATTTTAGGTGAACCTTTGGAAATAAGGGCCAAATACGCAAAGCCCAAAGCAGGTCATTGGGCCATTTTAGCTGATAATGCCGAAAACCCTTTGGATTCAGTGCTTTTTGAAGAAACAGATGCTCAGGTGGTAACACTCAGCGCAGAGCCGAAAGCAAGTGGAAAATTTGTATATCATCTTTTGGAAAAAAGGGGAGATGGTGAAGTTGTATCCAATGAGCCGGTACCTATTCAGGTAAAGGAGGGAAGACCCTTAAAGATTCTAATGGTCAATACATTTCCAACTTTTGAGACGAAATATCTCAAAAACTTCTTGACTGAAAAAGGACATGAGGTCTTGGCCCGAACGCAACTCACCAAAGGGAGATATAAGTTTGAATATTTCAATGGAGCTTCGGGATCTATGTATGGCTTTACTTCCGAAAATTTGAAGGAGTATGACCTCTTGATTATTGATACGGATTCGTACACCGGTTTGGGACGTGCCTCAAAAGAAGCCATGGAAGAGGTTGCTGAATCGCAAGGTCTTGGTGTTTTTGTGCAGGCCGGTGAAGGTTTGTTCAGACTTTCAAAAAGTCAATCCCCGTTTCAATTCAATCGGGATTATGTTACCGAAATCGTATTGGGCCAGCCCGCACAAACCTTATCAAAGTACCCGTATGAGTTTAAGGAAACTTTACGGTCACAAGAGATTTTGATGGATTCCGTTGCCGTGGCGGCCTACTTACCAATTCAAAAAGGGAAAATCGGTACAACCTTGCTCCAGAATACTTATCAATTGATTTTGGATGGAAAGGAAGCACTTTATGCTCAAATCTGGACTCAAATACTAAACAATATTGCAAAGGAACAGGAATCAATGCTGAAATGGACGGCAATTACCCAAATTCCAAGACGCGATGAGCCTTTTCAATTCGAAGTACAGACCCCGTTGACTGATTTCCAAGTCCAGGTCAACGACGATGAAATTATTCCATTGCTTGAAGACGTTTTGGTGCCCAATAAGTTTACTGGAGTTGTATATCCCAAAAAAACTGGCTGGAACCAGCTCCGAGTTTTCAGTGATTCCATTCTGCCATTAAGTTATTTTGTATATGAGGACGAAGAACTTCAGTCTATCGGTCAATCGGAAATTATGAAAGTAAATTATCGAAAATTCGGCTCTAAAAATACCTTTGATGACTCAGCGTCGATATTAAATAAAGAATTGGAACCTGTATCCCCATTTTGGTTCTATATTTTGCTTCTTTTCTCCTTGGGGTGGATATGGTTGGAGCCTAAATTATCCTACTGATGTATAGCTTTTTTTGATGGTTAGATACTGTGAGCCCCCCATTTTATCAAAGATTTTTATGATTTAGAATAGTTCTAAACACCAGTATATGTAAGGTTTGCAACATTTTGCAAGCCTTCCACAACATAAGATTCCTCACGTTTTCTTCTTTGGATAGATTTGATACCGCAGTCAAATAACCGACACTATCCAAAACCTCAAGCATGAATTATAAATTCTTTGCTATTCATTCCAACAGGACCCTATTCCTTTTGTTCTTTATAGCATTTGTATCGCTGTCCCAAGCACAACTTTCCGTACCGTTCGAACCCAGATTGCCAGGTGACAATATGAAGGTAAAAGGAGATTTGGTATATGTGGCCAATAATATTGTGAGCATTGCCAGTGACCCCAATACCGATTATAATGGTAGTTCCAGTAACCAGAACGTTACTATGGATTATATCGATATTGATGGGGATCCATCCACGTTTAGTTCCAGTAGTGCCGAGTTGAACGCACCAAGCTGTTCTGCTGTGGTATATGCGGGCCTATATTGGGGCGGGATATACAGGGACACTAACAGGGACGACCCTTACAAACAGGTGAAATTTAAAATTCCCGGGGGTACTTATGTGGATATCGGCCCGAACAGTGGTCCTGAATTTAAGTTTGAACAGATTTATGATAAGGACGGCGATAGGGACGGTGATGGTGTAACCGATCCAGGTATTGTGGATGTCGATTATTTGAGCGGGGTCAACATGACCTCTTATCTTAATTATGCGGAGGTCACACATTTACTTTCAGGTCTTAGCGATCCCAATGGTGAATATACAGTGGCCAATGTAGTAGCTTCTACTGCGGAGAGCAATGTAAGTGCAGGTTGGACCATGGTAGTGATATACGAGAACCAGAACTCGACAAGCAAGTATATTTCCACTTTTGATGGGTATGCAGCAATGGGCAGTACCTATTCCCAAACAAACGTGCCCTTCAGTGGTTTTAGAACCGTTCCAGCACCACTACCTGTGAATGCGGTGATAGGCGCTAGTACAATTGATGGTGACCGTGTAACCGGGCCAAGTATGCGTTTTAGGGCAAATCCAACCGATAGCTGGACCTATCTGAGTGATGCTATCAACCCGAGCAACAACGTCTTTAACAGTACCATAAGCCACCTTGGAAGCTGGGTGGATACCCGTACCCCTGCAAGTAGGAACACTTTGGGCTGGGATGCCGATATATTGAACCTGCCCAATGCTGGGAATTCAGTGTTGCCCAACGACCATGATAGCGGTGAAGTATTGATCAGTACGTCCAGCGAAGGAGTAATTCTTTTTCTTACCACAGTTGCGGTTGAAATCATCAACCCGGAAATTATAGTAGAGAAAAAGGTAAAAGATCTAGTTGGAAACGATATCACCGGAGATGGTGTCAATCTTGGACAGTCCTTGGAGTATGTTTTACGATTTTGGAACCGTGGTAACGACGATGCTACCAATTTTATCATTCGTGATGTACTTCCTGATAATGTCAATTTAAACAATATAGATTTATCCGGTGCTCCTGGTGTTACCATGACAACCAGTGGTACGGACCCAGAAGAAATAATTTTTGAAGTACCGGATGCATTGGTAACGGAAGGAGGAAACACTTATGAAATAATCATTCGTGTCGAGGTATCCGATAACTGTCACGATTTTGTTGCAGCCTGTAGTTCTACCATTCATAATACCGCATTCTCCACATACGATGGAGTTACAAGCGGTCAGACCATTTCAAATGACCCGAGTGTATCCAATGTGAACAGTTGTGGCTTTGTGACCAATGGGGCCACCAACTTTTTATTGGACGATTTGACCAATTGTGTTTTTGAAAGTGAAATCCAAATCTGCGGCGCTAGCACCGTAATTACAGCAGGACAGGGCTACGATACCTACACTTGGTACCGTGATTTGAACCAAAATGGCCAAATTGATGCAACCGATACGGTTTATACCGATGGAGATTCAGATAATGACCCAACAACGGTTACTGTGCAAGAGACAGGAAATTACTTGGTTAGAAAAGAATCAGCCAGTTGTGGAACCAACATTGAATCTATGGAGGTGACACGTTTTGGAACAACTCAGGTAAACCCAATAATCACTTACTTCAACAATTTGAATGGGGATGCCGATATCACAAACGATATACAAGGTGAAATAGTGACCTGTGCGAATGATGGTTCACAGCTGCCGCAAATATTTCTATGCGGAACAAACGATACGCAGGATATTGTCCTGAATATTACGGATGCCCAGGCCATTAGATGGGAAAAATTGGACGAGGCCAGCTGTGCCGCGACCAATCCCGATTGTCCAAATACACAAATGGGCTGTACATGGAATCAAGTGGAGACAGGAAACTCCTTCACAGCCAATACAGGAGGGCGTTATAGGCTAGTATTGTCATATGCAGGTGGATGTAACAGCATTTTCTACTTTGATGTATTTCAGAACAATCTTGATTTTGATTATGATACGCAGAATATTTTTTGTTCCACTGATGGACATATCAGAATTCAAAATGTAGGTTCTGGATATGGCTATCAATTGGTGGATACATCATCGGAAACGATTTTGATTTCCTATACCGATAACAATGGACCTAATTTTAACATTAGTACCCCAGGAACTTACCGTGTTGATTTTACCCAATTGGATCCTATAACTGGAGATCCGTTGGACGGCAGTTGTGTTTTTAGTACCGAAGAGATAGGTATACAGCGCAGGGATCTTAGCATTAATCTCACCACAGAACCGGTAACTTGTTTGGGGCAGGGCAGTGTTCGAATCCAGGCGACCCAAGCAAGGGCCAATTATGGTTATGTTTTATACGAGGATGACGGTTCTGGAAATCCGGGAACCTTTGTAAATCAGAATCTGGCAAATGCCAATAGCGACTATACTTTCGAAAACATTCTTGCTGGAGACTATGTGGTAGTTGTGAGTACAGATGATGGATGTGTAGAAACCGAGGCGTTTACCATAGTGGAAATTCCCGATCCAGTAGTTACTGCATCAACCACCAAACAAATAACCTGTACTGATGGTACTATAACATTGAGTGCTTCAAAAGGTGATCCAAGTCCATCCTATTTATATGCCATTTGGGCAAAAGATGGCAGCACATCTTACTCGGGTATCTCAGATATCCCTTCCATAGAATTTCAAAGGGATACCATTGCCCCGGGAGTTTTCAATTTTCCATCGGGGGAAGAAGGGACATACCAATTTGTGGTGGTGGACGGTAACAATTGTTGGGCACTTTCCAATGAAGTCACAATTAATGATTTGGGAAGTCTAACCGTAGCAGCTCCGACCATCGACTCGGAGATTACCTGCGAAGGGTCAAATACAGGACAGGTTACCATGAACGTATCAGGGTCCCAAACTCCTTATACTTATAGTATCGATGATTGGGCTACGCAACAAAGCGACCCGACTTTTGTGAATTTATCACCGGGAACCTATACCATTAGGGTGAGAAGCGCTGATGGTTGCGAAGACAGTACAACTTTTACGTTGGACGACCCGGAAACCTTCAAGGCAAATGCTGGTATTTCAAGTACTGGGACTTGTGACGTAAATGGTAATTCTGAAGTAAGGTTTACCAATATGGAAGGAGGTACCGCACCATACGAATTTAGTTTTGATGGGGGAAGTTCCTTCATTGCCGACGACCCGATGGATCCCTCGGTAAGAATTGGTCTGTTGCCACCAGGGAATCATATTTTGGTTGCCAGAGATGCCAGGGGGTGCCAAATTACGCTGCCCATTACCATAGACCCACCATTGCCAATTCCAAACTTTGATTTGGATTTAGCTTATGATTGTGACGGGAATGGAAATGTGGTGCTAACTCCGGACCAAACGGTTTACGATTATAGCTATACCATAAATACATCGCCCAGTGCAACAACATCCACCGATGGTACTTTTTCTGGGATTGCACCGGGAACCTATACCATTACTGCAGAATATGCAGAGAGTGACCCGCCAAACCCAAGCGTACTGTTGTTAGAGGACTTCGGGAGCGGACCTACCGTTGATAGTCCTTACGTATTGGGCTATACTTATGAGGATCAGGTTGGTAGTAATACACAAATCAATGATTTCGATTATTCCATTACTAGCTATATAGTTTCTCCTTTTGGCCCATGGATAAGGCCAACGGACCATACTTCTGGAGGCTCCGATTCCAATGGTAGATATTTGGTAATCAATGTAGGTTCTCCGGCACCGGGCCAAATAATCTATCAAAAACCAATTAAGGACATTATACCCAATCAAGATATGCGTATTTCCTTCGCGGCAATCAATTTGTTGGGAAGCGGAAGTCAATTAGACCCAGATATCTATGTGCAGATGAGAATACCTGGCACAAGTACTGTAATAGGTGAAGTTCAGACCAATGATATCCCAAAGAACCGCATTTGGAACACCTTTGATTTTACCATAAACCCAGGGGTGCATACCGAACTGGATTTCATTCTGATTTCCAAAAAAATAGGCAATAGCGGTAACGATGTGGCCATCGACGATATTTTGGTGGAACAGGTACCAGAATCTTGTCCAAGAACTATGGATATTCCCGTGGTCATAGAAGCAGGAAATGGCTTTGGTGCAACGGTAATCGGTCATACAGATATTTCTTGTAACGGATCAAACGATGGTTCCATCACGTTTGAAGTAGAAAATTTTGATGCCACTGCAGGCTTTGAGTATTCCATAGATGGCGGCAGCAACTGGATTGCATCAACAACATCACCCGTGACTACGGCAACAACTTTGTCCAGCGGCACCCAAAGCGTGATTATACGTAGGGCAGATGATACCAGCTGCTCCATTACACTCAACCAAGATATTGACGAGCCAGCAGTTCTTACCATAAACCCAAGTATTCTACAAAGTCCAAGCTGTAATGATCCATTGGGAAGTATCGAAGCAACGGTAACAGGAGGGACACCAACATACGAGTATGCCTTGGAGAATGGTTTAGGAGGTTCTATTGTGGCCTTCCCAAATCCAACAGGAAATACATTCAACGGTCTTGCTGCTGGTGATTATGTGATTATTGCACGTGATATTTCTGGTTGTGAGATAAGAAGTAACATCATAACATTGGATGCTCCAGATACATTGGCCTATGATGTAAGTTACACCAGTTGTTATGACGGTGGCAATAATGCATCAATCGATATTACCGTAACTTCAGGAAATGGAGGATATCTCTTCCAGATTGATGGTGGTCCGTGGCAAAGCCCCGACCCAAGTACACCGGATACCTATACCTTTTCAGGATTGGTCGATGGCACCTACGATATCAATGTAAAAGATGCTTTCGGATGTGAGGATGTAGTGACCCAGGTTACCATTGATGCACAGTTATTGGTAAATGTTACTGCAACGGATGTCAGTAGTTGCGCAGATGGTTCTATCGATGTGACAGCTTCTGGGGGTAATGGAACTTTGATCTATGCTTTGGTGCCAGAAGGTACGGTACCTACTTCAGGAGATTTTGGAGCAACCCCCAATTTTACGATAGACAATGCCACAGCCATGGCAAACCCAATCGGGTTTGACCTATATGTAAGAGACAACAACGGCACTTCAACTTTTTGTGAAGTCGTTGAAGAGGATATCATCATAAACCCTGCAGTGGACTGGGAAGTTGCTGCGGTGCCGGAAGATCCCAACTGTAATGGTGGTAACGGAAGCATTGTGGCCAATGTACAATTGAATGGAGGAGGAAGTCTTTCACCAGCACAAATTACCCAAGCAGGACCTTTTACCTATTCGCTATATCAAGGGGCTACCGAGATTGCTTCAGTTTCTAATTTGGCATCTACAACTTATACATTTAACAATGTGATTGCCGGGACCTATGAAGTTAGAATTACGGATGGTTCAGGATGTAGCATGAATCAAACTTTGATAGACGTTGTTGCCCCGCCGGAATTAACTGCCGATGTTGATACGGATTTTCCTTCAAGTGGTGATTGTGATCCTGCAATAGGCTTTACGTTTATTAACTATCCAACAACAGGGTTGAGCGGTAATTTGGAGTTTAGTGCGGATTTTGGAAATACTTGGCAAGCGAGTGAAACATTTACTGGATACACCTCAGGTGATGAAGTAAAACCTTCGATAAGAACGGTTGATGGAAGTGGAAATACACTCTGTAGGTACGATTTGCCACAATATACTTTGACTTATCCATTGGATGATTTGGATATTACCATTAATGCTTTGGTGGATTTATGTAACGAATTAGTGGTAAGCGTGCAAGGTTCTAAGGGAGATGCACCTTATGTTTATACGTATTCGGAAGACCCTATAAATTTTGACCCGTCGTCGGCAGTGTGGACTTCTACACCACAAGGTTTGAACGATCCTTATGTTTTTAATGGATTAACACCTGGTAGAACATACGTTTTCTTCGTTAAGGATGATAGTAATTGTATTCGACAGAGTACGGTAAATGTCAATGAATTACCAACTGTAGATTTGCCGTTGGAAATAACAGGTATGGTAACACCAAGCTGTTACGGTGAAGACAATGGAAGTATAAGTTACGATATCTCACCAGATGCGGCATATCCTCAAATGCGATGGGAATTTTTCCAAGTAGGTAACGCTACACCCTTTAGAGTAAGTGGAGGGGGGATGTCCGCAACCAATGTAAGTTTTACTAACACACTTGATTTTACTGGATTGCCAGTTGGGGAATATTTTATTGAAATCACACAAGTAGATGGAGGAGGAGTTGATACCTGTCATGGTGGTAGTGAAAATATTTTGATTGAAGAACAACTTCCAATCACAGCCGATGTTACAGAAGCTCAAGAAATTGGATGTAATCAACCCGGATTGATTTCCGTTACAAATATCAATGGAGGAACCGCACCATACACCTTTGATGTAACCGGTCCAGGTGTATTTACGGCAATTACCGCGACCACTCAAAACCCAATCGAAATACCTGCTAATTCACCAGCAGGGGATTATCATGTTACCGTAACCGATGTGTATGGATGTACTACAAGTGTTCCATATACGGTTGCAATGACATTGACCCCCAACCCAACTATTGACGACATTCAGGTCGCCAATTGTGATGGTAGTGCAGATGTAACCGTAACAGGAAATTCCTTGGTAGGAGGTATTCGTTATGCCATGGTAACCGCAGGAGCTGGAGCTCCAACGACATTTTTGAACAATGGAGGCCTATTTACCAATGTAGCTGCTGGGGACTATGACTTTTATATAATCGATGGTAACGGATGTTCCATGGCGCAGACAACGTTTACCGTTCATCCACCACTTCAGGCAAATGCGCAATTGACAAAACTTTTGGATTGCTCATCATCACCTGATGCCACTATTGAAATCGAAGCGTTACAAGGTTCTGGCAGTTACGATTATTCAGTGGAAAACCTGACCACATCTTTGATGGAGGTGTCAAAGACATCCATGGGAGGTAATTCCATTGAATTCCATCCAACGACCGCAGGCGATTATGAAATCAAAGTGTACGTGGATGCCACAGCGGACCACGAAGCTTGTGAACGTACATTTACCATTGTGGTTCCAGACCCAATAGAACCGGACTTCACCGCTACACCTACCGATGTTAGCTGTAATGGTGCAAATGATGGAAGTATTGCACTAAGACAGACCGATAATGGTATCACACCATTGACCTATGAATTGTTGGATAGTGGATTGACCCCAATACCATCAGGTGATTTCACTTGGGATGCCACCACACGGACATTCAATGATTTGGCTCCTGGAGATTACGTGGTGAGGGCAACAGGCACCAATGATTGTACTTCGGACATTAGTGTTCCGACAATCAATGAACCAACTCCAATCGCTGTGACCATTCCAGCTGCGGATGTGGTACAGTTTGGATGTGCAGCAGGAAATAATCCTGATAATGCAAGCATAACGGTAAATTCAATTACCGGTGGAACCGGAACTTATGTTCGATATGAGTTTGTTGACCCATCCAGCAATGTGGTTCAAAATGGAAACAACAACGAACTCATAATTTCAAATAGAGCAGGAGGGACCTATACCATCAATGTGTATGATGATACAGGTTGTGTGGGAAGTGCTACGGCAACGATAAGACCATTTGATGAGCTACAGGATGCGACCATAAATGTGGATTATGATATTTCTTGTGCCAACGCAGGAGAGGCTATCACCATTACTGCTGATGGTTTGTTGTCTGATTCTACTACAGGGCCTCACGACTATGAATTTGAAGAGATCTCAACAGGAAATACCAATGCGGTAGGAACTTTTACGGGACTACAGGTAGGGTTGCATTCGTTCCGAGTAACCAATACAGATACGGGCTGTTCAATAATCGTTACCCACAATGTGGAAGAAATAGAGCAGTTCCAAATCAATATGAATGAAGATGCACCAGTGGTATGTGCAGGAGACGATGCCCAATATCATTTTGAACTAACAGGAGGGTATTCCGGTGATTTCACTTGGACCGTTTACGATACCAATGGCACATTGAGCGATACAAGTGACGATACACAATATGGTCCTCTCGGAAGCGGAAGCGGAACAACCAGCGGAAATATTGATTTACCCAAAGGCACTTACCGTGTTGAGGTGGTTCAGGGCGACTTCCCGTTCTGTACCGAAGAAACTACAATTACCGTAGGTGGAGCTGATGCCGTTTTGGATGCGACCATCACCGAGATTGGCAATGCATCATGTGCTAACAATCAAGGAAGACTGTCAGTAACGCCAACGGGAGGTATTGCTCCGTACACCATTTCGATACCTTCTTTGGGAATATCGCAGACCAATGTGTACAGTTATGTGTTCACTAATTTGACTGACGGAACTTATACCATCGAGGTTACCGATGCGGCGGGTTGTACCAACGACACGCTGAGTGGCACCATTCAAACCGTAGATCCTTTATTGGCGGATATTACACCTGCCACCCAAACATTGGATTGTATCGGTGATTCTGACGGTAGCATTACCGTTACGTTGACATCTGGCGGCGTAGGAACCGTATTGTATAGCTTAAACCTAATCGAGAACGGAAGCACCGTTTCAACCTCCTCCACTCAAACTTCAAGTACCTTTAACAATTTAAGTGCGGGAACGTATTCCATCAATATAAGTGATGATGCAGGATGTACCGTAACAACTTCTGAGGTTGTGATTAACGATCCAATCCCGGTAACGGCGAATTTGGTTATGTCACGTAGTCTTACATGTGATACCCCTGCCCAGTTGACCCTTACGGTAACCGGAGGAACTCCATTTGCTGGAAATGTGTATCGATTCAGTACATCGGAATCAGGTCCATTTACCGATATGTCTGGTGGAAACACCCACGTTTTTGATGTAAGTCCGAGCACTGCCCCATATCAGTTTTACGTAATTGATGCGAACGGTTGTGACCCCGTGTTAAGTAGTGGCGTTACCGTAATTGATGTTGTTCCATTGACCGCTGTAGTAGAAAACTATAATCCTCATGTAAACTGTAATGGTGATAGCACCGCATTCATTTCCGTAGATGCGGATGGAGGTCTAGGAAACTACGTTTATGGACTGTACCAAGATAGTGCCATGACCATTCCAGTGGCACCGACCAATTCAAACGGCTACTTTGATGGGCTTCCGCAAGGCACGTACTATGCAGGAGTGATCAGTGGCGATTGTGAATGGGTATCCGGAGCCATAAATGTTACGGAACCAGCTCCTCTTGCAATTACCAGCGATGTTACCAATCTAACTTGTATGGGTGCCGATGATGGTAGCATCGTACTCGATGTATCGGGCGGAACAGCAGGGTATCAATATGCAATTTCACCCAACCTGAACCAATTTGTTGACGAAGGGACGTTTACAGATCTTGCGGCCGGTGATTACACGGTGATAGTACAAGATGCCAACGGATGTTTTGAAGTATTGGACTTTACCATTACCCAACCGGATGCCCTCACCGTTACATCCACTGCGGAACATGAGATTTGTTTTGGCAGTGAAGATGGTTTGATCAACTTGGAAGTCCAAGGCGGAACAGCTCCATATAGCACAAGCTTGAACTCCAGTCAAGATGAGAATTTTGTAGAAGGACAGATGAGCTATGGCAACCTGGCCAGTGGTGACTACGTGGTATTCATAAGAGATGCGAATGGTTGTATGACGACCGAAATCGTTACCATAAACCCAGGGGTGAACTTGGAAGGCAGCGTGGAGGTGGTTTACGAGTGTGATGGTGATTCACCAACGAACTACCTTGACCTCAATTTTGAAGACCCAAGCGTGGTTTCTGACCTATTGTACGGTTTGGATTCCAATGACCCGAACGATATGGTCTTGGCACCCGATTTCACCAACTTGGCACCAGGGGAACATACCCTTACCGTGGCTCACGCCAACGGTTGCGACCGTACCTTTACTTTTGAAGTGGAAGGGTTTGATCCATTGACCTTGGCATTGAGCAATGATAACATCAATGAGATAACGGCCATCGTCACAGGAGGTAATCCCAACTACACTTTTGAGGTAGATGGGGTTTCGTATGGAGATGACAATACATTCTTGATTCGTGAGACAGCGACCTATGTTGTTACCGTTACCGATGAAAATGGATGTAGCGTTACCCAGGAAATCTTTATGGAGTTCATCGATATTGAGATCCCGAATTTCTTTACACCAGATGGTGACGGGTTGAACGATACCTGGAAACCAAGAAACATCGAAGTATTCCCGAATATCACCATATCCATTTTTGATAGGTATGGAAGAAGCATATACAAAATGTTACAAGATACCGACCCATGGGACGGTTTCTATAATCAGGCCGATTTGCCGACAGGTGATTATTGGTATATCATCAAACTAAATGGCGATGAGGATACCAGGGAATTTGTTGGGCACTTTACCCTGTACAGATAACCGTACTAAATATCCAATCAAAGTAATGGGGGGCAAAAAAGCCCCCATTTTTTATTATTGATACCTCCAGCTGGTCAAATCTGCGCCTTGCGGTGCACTTTCGGCAATTCGTTTCATGATTTTCGGGACGTACATCGAATTGTACCGTAATCTACTTATGGCATTGGGTTGGTCGGGATCTCCGTTCCAGCAATGCTCTGCACGGTCTCCGTACAATATTTCTCCATCATAATAGGGCTCGGTAGTGCTTTCCAAAAAGTCCTCCATCAAATACACGGCGTTGTTCAAATAATAATTGTCCATATCACCGCAGTAAATATGAATTTTTCCTTTGAGCTGCGGTCCGAGCTTGTTCCAATCCCTTTCCAGTATATGGCGAAGGTCATAGTTCTCTTTCCAATACTCAGCCACTTCGTGGTCTATATCCCCTGTCATTTTATCCCAAATCCGAACGGGATAACCATCATCGCCCTGCGGGGAATAAGTGGCTTCCCAAATATCCCATTGTTGCCCTGAACGTGATTTATCACCTAATACAAGTTCCAAATGGTTGCCCTGTCTTAATGTAGACTGTATATCGCCCAAATAATTTCTATGGGACGGAACCTCCAGCTTTTTGTGAGCGGAATCATAGTAGTAGGCATTGTCATCTTCATAAATGTTGGTAAGGCAGTATGCCCTAAAATCGATGGGATCCGGGCAGGCAGCAAAGCAACCGTTGTATTCCTCCGGATATTTGACCTGAACGGCAAGGGCTTCCCAACCACCTGTGGAACCTCCATATAAAAATCGTGACCACCCTTCACCCATGCCTCGGAACTGTTTTTCGATTTCTGGGATAAGCTCGTAGGTAATAGCGTCACCATATGGACCTTGACTGGCCGAGTTCACCGCATAAGAATCATCATAGTAAGGGGTAGGATGCTGTATCTCGATGATAAGGAAGCGCGGGAAATCGGGCTCGTTCCACCTTTGATAAAAATCGTAAGCTTCTTGTTGTTGTATGATGTTGTATCCTTCCAAATCAAAACGGGCAGAATACTCCGGTTCTAGGTTCGGGTCTGGCGGTGTGGTCCTAAAGCCGCCAAAGTCACTGGGAAAATGTCCATGAAATACCATCAACGGATACTTGGCTTCGGGATGCTCGTCAAAACCTTTCGGCAGAAGAACATGCGCCCCCAAATACATGTCCCGTCCATAGAAATCCGATAATTTTTCGGACTTGATCTTAATGTGCTTTATCCATTCGGTATCCTCGGGTTCTGGAATGGGAGGAATTTCTTGGTCCATCACAATCGAAACATTTTCAAGGCCATTGTCACCGATGGTGACCTTAAAAGGTTTGCTGTACAAATTACCTGGCGAAGTGTTCCAATGTTGGCCTTCTCCATTGTCCATGGGCAGCTTTACGGTATGCCCTGTGGATAAATCAAAAGTTTCATAAACATGCAATAGCGCTTGCGCTTGGTATTCTCCCGGAGGCACGTTATCTAGACTAGGGTAGGGGTACCCAAAAATGGATTCATCAAAAGTAATGGGTTGCCCCGGTGCCATAGCTTCGACGTTCATTCCGAAAATGAGTTGGGTATTGAGTCCATCGTTGATTTGAAACCGAGGTTCTTTTGAATCGTCGTTTGAAAGCATCAACAACAATCGTCCGTCTTTGTTTTTGGTGCTAACGGATTCATCAAAACTAACGGCGATGTCAAATTTTGAATTTTTTGGCTGTCCACAGGATACCACCAAAAGTGCGATACAGGAAAATAAAAGGGAAATTCTGGTCATAACGGTCGGATTAGAGTAAAAAGATAGCTCATTTGACCGATAGACCAAACTGTAAAGGGTTATTTATAAGTGTATTGGTCCGGTTCTATATGAATGAGTACATGTCCCAGGTTTGGAATCACCTTACGTAAATGGTCCTTTAGAGCATGGGCGATCCAATGTCCCTTTTCCACGGATATATCCCCACTTACGATAGCATGAAGATCTACATGGTATTTCATTCCTGATTTTCGGATAAAGCATTTTTCCGTACCCAATATACCCTCCACTTCTAGCGCCCTTTGTCTAATTTCTTCGATAAGGTCATCATATTGGTGTTCGTCCATGATTTCACCAAGTGCAGGTCTGAAGATCAAATAACTATTGTAAAGGATGAACGCTGAAGCCAAGAGTGCTGCCCAATCATCCGCTGTTTCGTAGCCTTCACCAAATATGAGTGCTATCGAAATGCCCAGAAAGGCCATTACAGAAGTGATGGCATCGCTTCTATGGTGCCAAGCATCCGCTCGAAGTGATGAACTCTGTGTCTGTTTACTTTTTCTTATGACTATCTGGAACGAAATTTCCTTCCAGATAATTATACCTGTCAATACGAACAAGGTCCATGGTTCCGGGACTTTATGGGGCGTCTGTATGTGTTGAATGCTCTCGTAGGCGATTATGGTTGCCGAGGTCACTAAAAATGCTACAACAATAAAAGTAATGAGCGGTTCTATCTTCCCATGTCCGTAAGGATGGTTTTCATCGGGCGGCTTTTCCGCATACTTGAACCCTAGGAGAACCAAGGCAGATGAAAAAATATCCGTAGTGGACTCAATGGCATCCGCAATCAAGGCGTATGAGTTTCCAAAAAATCCTGCAGCCCCTTTTACCAGTGCCAAGGTTATGTTACCGGCAATGCTGAAGTATGTTGTTCGGACCGCAGTTTTTTCGTTGGTCATGTTTTTCTCCGCTTGCATGGGACAAAGAACGCAAATTACTTATGAAAATCCCCGGCACCCTATAAAATAAAGCGTCGGGGATTAAAAAACAGAATGGTTAGGTATTTGCAGTTATGCTATTGCTGCTTGTGCCGCTGCAACCCTTGCAATGGGCACCCTAAAGGGTGAGCAGCTCACATAGTTCATTCCCACTTTTTGGCAGAAGCCAACAGAACTTGGTTCGCCACCATGTTCGCCACATATGCCTACTTTTAGGTTGGCCCTAGTCATACGTCCCCGTAGGGTTCCAAGTTCTACCAATTGTCCTACGCCTTCTTGGTCCAATACTTCAAATGGATCTTCTTTTAAAATACCTTTTTCAAGATAGGTGGGCAAGAACTTGCCGGAATCGTCCCTAGAGTATCCAAAGGTCATTTGGGTAAGGTCATTTGTTCCAAAAGAGAAGAAGTCTGCTGTTTCGGCAATCTTGTCCGCTATCAAGGCTGCTCTTGGTACCTCGATCATGGTACCTACGGAATATTCCACGGTATCCTTTCTCTTTTTAAAGATATCTTGCGCAACGGTATCGATTATGGCCTTTTGCTGTTTGAATTCTTCCACGGTTCCTACCAAAGGAATCATAATTTCAGGTTTGATGTTAATGCCATCTTTCTTCACATTGAGGGCAGCCTCCAAAATGGCCTGCGTCTGCATTTCAGTGATTTCAGGATAGGAGTTCCCCAATCTACAGCCACGATGGCCCATCATCGGGTTGAATTCTTCCAGTTCTGCCACTTTTCCTTTTACAGCGGCCAAGGAAATGTGCAGCTCTTCGGCCAACTCTTTTTGTGTGGCCAATTGATGGGGCACAAATTCATGTAACGGCGGATCTAATAACCTAACAGTTACGGGAAGACCTTCCATGGCCCTAAAAATTCCTTCAAAGTCCTTGCGCTGCATTGGCAATAGTTCTTTGAGCGCTTGCTTGCGTCCTTTGATAGTGTCTGCCAAAATCATCTCGCGCATGGCTTTGATTCGGTCCACCTCGAAGAACATATGCTCGGTACGGGTAAGCCCGATTCCTTTTGCCCCAAAGTTCCGTGCAATAAGCGCATCTTTGGGCGTATCGGCATTGGTACGGACTTCCATGGTCGCATAATTGTCAGAGAGTTCCATTAATTCGGCAAATTCGCCACTCAATTCAGGTTCCTTGGTGGCAATCTTTCCTTCTAGGATGTTTCCGGTGGAACCGTTGATGGAAATCCAGTCGCCTTCGTGATACTCGTGGTCACCGACTTTTAAAGTCCGGGTCTTATAGTTGATCTTGAGAGCACCGGCACCTGAGACACAACATTTTCCCATACCTCTGGCAACAACGGCAGCATGGGAAGTCATACCTCCACGGGCCGTTACGATGCCCTTGGCGATGTTCATGCCTTCCACATCTTCTGGAGATGTTTCCACACGTACCAAAATGCTGTTTTTGTATTTGCTGGCCTCATCTGCGAAGAAAACGATTTGTCCTGTGGCCGCACCTGGGGAGGCGGGGAGTCCTTGGGCGATCACATCAGCTTCTTGCAAGGCTTCTGGGTCAAAGATGGGGTGTAGAAGTTCGTTCAGTTTATTGGGCTCTATGCGCATTAGGGCCGTTTTTTCATCTATTGATCCTTCTTTGAGCAAGTCCATGGCGATCTTTACCATTGCAGCTCCAGTACGTTTACCATTACGGGTTTGCAAAATCCATAGTTTGCCCTGTTGTATGGTAAACTCCATGTCCTGCATATCTTGGTAATGTGTTTCAAGCTTATTTTGATACTCGAACAGTTCCTTGTAAATGTCGGGCATGAGCTCCTCTAGGGAGGGATAACTTTCTTTGCGCTCCTCTTCTTCCACTTGTGCCAATTTGGCCCAACGTTGAGAACCCAGCAATGTGATCTGTTGTGGTGTGCGGACACCGGCCACAACATCCTCGCCCTGAGCATTGATCAAATATTCACCATTGAACTTGTTTTCCCCGGTTCCGGCATCCCTGGTAAAGCAAACTCCTGTACCGGAATCCTCACCCATGTTTCCGAAGACCATGGCCTGTACGTTCACGGCGGTTCCCCAATCTTCGGGATATCCGTGCATTTTTCTGTAGTATATGGCCCTATCTCCGTTCCAACTGTCAAACACCGCGGCAATGGCCCCCCAGAGTTGGTCCCAAGGATTATTGGGGAAGGGCTGTCCTGTTCTTTTTTTAACGATGTCCTTGAAGTCATACACCAAATCCTGAAGGTCTTGAACGGTAAACTGGGTGTCCTGCTCAATTCTTCTTTTATCTTTTAAGTGGTCGATGATTTCCTCGAAAGGATCAAGGTCGTCCTTGGATTCTGGTTTGAGGCCCATCACCACACTGCTGTACATTTGGATGAACCTTCGATAGGAATCCCAAGCAAATCTTTCATTTCCGGTCATTTTGATGACACCTTTTATGGATTCATCATTAAGTCCAAGATTAAGAACGGTATCCATCATACCGGGCATGGAGACCCTTGCACCGGAGCGGACGGATATCAATAATGGATTCTCATCATCGCCAAATATGGCCCCCATGGTTTCTTCAATATGATTTATGGCATTCCTTACTTCGGGCTCTATGCGATCAATGACCGCATCACGTCCCTCTTCATTATATTGTGTACAAACTTCAGTTGTAATGGTAAAGCCGGGAGGTACAGGGATACCGATTCGGCTCATTTCGGCCAAGTTGGCGCCCTTGCCCCCAAGCAGGTTCTTCATATCGCGTCCACCATCTGCCTTTTTATTGCCAAATGAGTATACGCTGAGCTGTTTTTCTACAAGTGTGTCCATATGTATATCTATTAAAGATTGATATGTGTTAAAATTGATACGTAAAAGTAGTGGCTGGAAGAAGGTTAGAATATGATAAAAATCAGTCTTTTGGCTCTGAGGAGAAGTCAAAGTTCACTCTTGGGAAAATCGCTGGACAAACACGATCGGTTGAATGATTTTTGTATACCACAGAAATGATTAATCCAACTTTTTTTAAAAAAAGAAAGAAAATTTTGACGGTTCTGCTGTTAAAAATCAACCATTTAGGAAAAACCTGACATATATCATCTTTTAGGAAAACTCCGTAATAGATCTTTGACCCAACAAAAACCAAAAACTATGCAATATCATACATCACATCGACAATCGCTTTTAAAGGCAGCTATCCTTTGGATAACATTCACTCTGGTTCCCTTGGCACTTTCAGCACAAAGTTTTAAGCTGAACAATGGGGAAGGAGAAGTTAAAGTGACAGGAACTTCTACCCTGCATGATTGGGAAGAGATTGCGGAGCAAAAATCAGGCTTGATTGCTTTGGACAATACCGCAGAGCTTCCGAAAATCACCTCCCTAAAGTTTACAGTGGAGTCCGAAAGCTTAAAAAGCGGTAAAGGGGCCATGGACAAGAATACCTATAAGGCTTTAGAGACCAAAGACCACAAACAAATTGTATTTGAACTAAAAAGTGTGAAGAGCATTTCTCCGGTGACATCGGCATCCAACAAATACAAAGTGGTTGCTACAGGTAACCTGACCATTGCCGGAAGCACAAATACAATAGACCTTCCTTTCAATTTGACCATTAATGAAGGAAAGGTATTGCTGGAAGGTAAGAAAGGCCTAAAAATGACCGATTATAAAATTGATCCTCCAAAAGCCCTTCTGGGAACAATTACCACAGGTGATGAAATCGAAGTTCATTACAACACAGTTTGGAAATAATTAAATCTTAATACTCAACTAATAAATATACAACGATGAAAAAATACACAAAATACGGATTATTGGCTGCTGCATTCCTTGTAGGCCTTATGGGATATTCCCAAAACCGAAACCTCGACAATTTCCGTTCACCCGATAAAAATGGAGTGAATGTATTTGAAGCCCCAAAAGATACTGTTTCCACCTTTGATGGCATTAAAGTAAGGGTAGGTGGATCATCCACGCTACAATTTCAAGCTATTGATCATGAGAACTCTGGAGCTGTGGAACTTATTCCAATCGGCGACAACTTTAACCTAGCAACCGCCAACTTGGATTTGGACGTGGCATTGGCCAAGGGTGTGAGAATGCACTTAAGAACTTATTTATCATCTCGTCACCACCCAGAGCCATATGTTAAAGGAGGTTATTTTCAAGTAGATAATTTGGACTTTATCAGCCCTGGATTCTTGGAAGAAGCCATGAAGTATTTGACCATTAAAGTGGGTCATATGGAAAACAACTACGGTGATGCGCACTTCAGAAGAACCGATAACGCCCAAGCCATGCACAACCCATTTGTTGGTAACTTGATCATGGATGCGTTTACCACAGAGGTGGGTGGTGAAGTTTACTTCAGAAAAAATGGATTCATTGCCATGTTTGGACTTTCCAATGGTAAGTTGAACCAAGCGGTGAACAATCCAGAAACCACTGGAGCTTCAATCTTGGCAAAACTAGGGTATGATGCCCAAGTTAGTGAGGATTTGAGGTTGAGACTTACAGGTTCCATGTACAGTACAGGCAAATCAGGTAACGTATACCTTTATAGTGCGGACCGTTCAGGTTCTAGATACTACTTGGTAATGGAGGATACTGAGGCATCAACCTCTGGTAACTTTAGATCTGGTAGATACAACCCCGGTCTTAGAAATGAGATTACCGCCTTTATGATCAACCCATTTGTGAAATATAAAGGATTGGAGTTCTTTGGAACCTTTGAGACTGCTTCAGGAAAAGCTGATGCCGAAACAGATGACAGAACCGCCACTCAATTGGCAGGTGAACTGATCTACAGATTTGGGGGCACAGAGAACTTCTTCGTAGGTACCCGATACAATACCGTGACATCCGATGACCCATCAGGATCAGAGATTACCATTGACAGATTCCAATTGGGTGGAGGTGTATTCTTGACCAAGAACATCTTGGCCAAAATAGAATACGTAAACCAACAATACGATGGTTATGACACCACAAGTATTTTCCACGATGGTGAGTTCAAAGGACTTTTATTGGAAGCTGTCATCAGTTTCTAACCGATACAATTGATTTTAAAAGGGCCTGGGACAGCAATGTCCTAGGTCTTTACCCTTAAAACTAGTATTTTAGTTATCATGTTGACCTCAATGCCACATATCACAAAAACTATATTCTTCGGATTGCTTTTTTTTATCGGGCTAAGCTTCAACGACCCCGAAAGAGAAACCAAGGTGAGGGTAGCCTCGGAAAGCGAGGTGGTGATTTCGGGCACTACCAATGTAAATCAGTTCAGTTGCGTATACAATTTGGAGGAACTGGAAATGCCCATCCGTTTGATCTACGATGAAAAATCCGAGCATATCGTCTTTAAAAATGCGGAGCTGAAATTAGTGAACGATTGTTTTGATTGTGGCGGGAAGGCCATCAACAAGGATTTTAAGGAATTGCTCAAAACAGAACGTCACCCAAAGGTAAACTTGAAACTACTCTACGTAGACCCTCCTGCAGCAAATAAAGGAAGGGTAGATGTAGGTTTGGAGATAGAAATAGCAGGTGTTAAGCGTACTATTGAGACTCAGCTCTATTGCGAACAAACAAAAAACATTCAGGTTAAGGGAACCTTGGAACTCAAATTGAGTGACTTTGAACTGGAACCGCCCAAAAAAATGCTGGGCATGATCAAGGTGGACAACGAAATCAAGGTTAATTTAGCCATACGAATGAGTGAGATATAGAATTATCTGTTTTTTCTGGTATTGAAGAATCCGTTGAGTAGCTAATTACTTAACGGATTTTTTAGTTTTACCCATATTTCATAAAACCAATAATCAGTATCTTGTAACCACATAGAAACTAAAATTAACTTCAAACTTTAATAATGAAAAAAAGAATTATTACAAAAGGGATTCTTGCCCTAGCCTCAATGCTTTTCGCTACTACATTTTATGCTCAGGAGAGTTTTGGTGGACTTGCCCTTTATACCGTGCGGGAAAATATGGGAGAAGATGCCAAGGCAACCTTGCAGAAAGTTGCGGATGCCGGTTATGCTTATATTGAAGCGGCAGGTTATGCGGATGGAAAATTTTATGGAATGGACCCCCAGGATTTTAAATCGTATGTAGAGAGTATTGGATTAACTCCTGTCAGCACGCACATGGGCGGTGTAACTTTGGAGAATGCCGATCAGCAGATTGCAGATACCAAGGCGGCCGGTTTTGAATATTTTACCATTCCAGTGCCACCCATGGGCATGTTTACTTTTGATCCAGAGAACCGTACTATGGGAATGAAAGGAACCATGGAGGACTTTGCAGAAATTTTGACCACAATCGGAAAAAAATGCGAAGCAGCCGGTTTAAAACTGCTTTACCACAACCACGATTTTGAGTATAAGAACAATGAAGATGGAATAAAGCCTATTGTCTACTTGTTGGAGAATACCGACCCTAAGTATGTGAACTTCCAAATGGATCTGTATTGGGTTACCAGAGCGGAAGCAGACCCGGTATCCTATTTTGAAAAATATCCAGGCAGATTTAAACTATGGCATGTGAAGGATATGGATGAAGAAGGAAAATTTGCTCCTGTAGGTGAGGGTACCATAGATTTTAAAAGAATTTTGGATAAAAAAGACATATCTGGAATGGAAAAGTACTTTGTTGAACAGGATATGACATGGGACAAGAAACCTTTGGAAGTAATCAAAATCAGCCATAAAGGATTGAAAGAGATAGGATTTAAGTAAAAGAGTTAGTAACCGATTGTAAAAGACTTCTGATAAAAAAGACAAGAAATCAAAAAAATATTTTTTACAATCGGTTACATTAGTATCTTTGCACCCGCAAACTTTGGTCGCGTAGCTCAGCTGGATAGAGCATCTGCCTTCTAAGCAGACGGTCGAAGGTTCGAATCCTTCCGCGATCACTAGTAAATAAAGGGCTTCAGAGATTTTATATTTCTGAAGCCCTTTTACTTGCATAAAAATTGCATTATTTCGCTCTACAAACTCAATAATTTTTAAATAGGTAATTGGCCCTTAAGAATCTTCAAGATTAATTTTTTTGACTACTTTTTCTATAACTTTATTAGCTATTTCCATGTCAACTTAGAAATATTCTCTTTTTGGATTAATTCGATACTTCTCAATGTAGCCTTCCACCGATAATAATCGCACTTATTGAAATTTATATTTCATTTAAACAAAGCGTCAAGAAAGGAACTTTTTTTAAATGGACATTCACATTGTTGATTTTTTGATTGAATATTATAGCGATATATATATTCTGGTTAGAATTTTACTGGGTGCCTGGCCTACTTATATGCCACATATTGGCCTATTAATTTCTACCGTTTTATTGTTAGGCCAATATTCAATAAATAAAATTCAAATTTAAAACGCAATGTCGAAACAGACTTAATAAATCAAATGACAAAATGTAATGGAAAAAATGAAAATTACCCGAATTTGGCACGGAATGACAAAATCTAAACATGCAGATGAATATTTAAAATATGTTGAAGAAACTGGATTGTCGGATTATAGAAACGTTGACGGAAATTTATCTGCAAAAATATTGAGACGCATAGATGGTGATAAATGTCATTTCTTGACCATAACCGAATGGGACTCTTATGAGAGTATCAAGAAATTTGCCGGAGATGATTTTGAAAATGCAAGATATTATGAAGAAGACAAAAAGTATCTGCTGGAATTTGAGAAAAATGTGACCCACTATGAAACTTTTGAATATTGAAGCACGACACGGTAAAAAAACTAATTGCCAGTTCATTGTCTATTGGAAATCTCCAAAAGGATATTCCGCAGGATGTTTGTTTGCTAACTTAGGTCCCGTACATGCGACCAAACGTATCATTGGCGGTCATTGTAGAACGATTTGGACATGCGAAAGTAAATGGTTAAGTTGACTTCTAAACGAAAAGGAGATGGACAAAGCAAAAATAGAAAGGTTGCACACTGATTTACTAACCGCTTGGAACAAACAAGATGCAACCAAAATGGCATCATTGTTTACAGATAATGGAATATCAATAGGTTTTGATGGGAGTCAATATAATGGTAAAAACGAAATTGAAACTGAAATTGGGATAATATTTAAGCACCATCAAACAGCGGATTACGTATGGAAAATTAAGGATGTCCGCTTATTACATTCAGAAGTCGCCACTCTTAGTGCTATTGTTGGGATGATACCACCCGGACAAAAGGATATTAATCCGGCAGCGAATGCCATCCAGACTATAACTGCAATAAGACAGAATGATGTATGGAAGATTGCACTTTTTCAGAATACTCCTGCACAATTTCATGGCAGACCTGAAATGGTAGAAAGGCTAACAAAGGAATTAAATGAACAGATAAAGAAATAAAAAAACCGGACACAACATGCAACCTAAGAAAATCCTAGGTCAAGTATTTCAAAGTTCAAATAAACGATAATCTTCTGACTCATAATTTCCCGCATAATTTGATGAATGCCTCTTTTCTACGGGTGGATACTTCTAATTTCATACCATCCTTGAGGATAGTAAAGCCATCTTTATGATAGGAGTTTACATATAACAGGTTAATAAGATGGGAATTATGGATTCTAAAGAAATGGTCTCCCTCCAGAAGTTTTTCAAAATGTTTTAGGGTTTTGGAAACTGTATATTTTTTACCATCGGTTGTAAAAATATGGGTATAGTTTACATCGGCCTGGCAACGAACAATATCTTCCATTAATAGAAAAACATATCCATCATTGGAGGGAACACTGATGCGTTTAGGGCTGTTATTGGTAGAAATATGGGAGAGCAGTACCTTGACCCGGTCATGTAGTTGTGTTTGTTCTATCTTATCCGTGGCTTTTTGAAGGGCCATTTCAAAATCATCCTTGTCCACTGGTTTTAAAAGATAGTCAATGGCAGAAAATTTGAAGGCCTCTATGGCATAGGTTTCATATGCCGTGGTAAAAATTAGGCTGAAATCTCGTTTTGAAACGGACGACAATACATCGAAACCCGTTTTGTCATGGAGCTGCACATCCAAAAAAACGATATCGGGGCGTATTTTTTCCAACCCGATAATGGCATTATCTGCATTTTCAAAAATGAACAATTGCATATCAGCGCTATGCGGTTTCAATAAGTTGGCTAGGTGATTTATGCAATGCTGTTCATCATCTACTATAGCTATTTTCATATGGGCTTTTGTTCCAATTTAAAAAAGGTGTTCAAGTGGTAAGCTGATTTCTACCCGCGTACCCTTTTGTTCTCCAAGGTCGATAACTTGCAATCTACCTTCTTTGTTTTTTTGTTTGTTCAAAATCTTGAGTCGATTTTCAGTAATTGCCACCCCGAAAGACTTTTTGGATTCATTTCCATTTGCTGTATGCTCTATTCCCCGTCCATTATCCTCGATGGAGCAAATGAGCATGTCTTGATTTTCATTTATGGTTATTTGAATTTGTCCCATTCCATCTCTATCCCGGAATCCATGCCAGATACTGTTCTCAATAAAAGGCTGTAACAGCAATGGGGGTACCAATGTATTTTCAACTTCGAGTGCTTCATCAACCTGAATATGATATGAAAATTTACCAGGTTGTCTTTTGGCCTCAACCTGAAGATAGAGTTCAAGAAACTTTAGGTCCTCTTCCAAAGGAATGGATTTATTTTCTGAATTTTCAAGCACCATTCGCATCAATTTGGCAAACTTGGTAAGGTATTCCAATGCCGTTTCATTGTTGTTTTTAAGGATATAATCACCTATGGAGTTGAGAGCGTTGAATATAAAATGTGGATTCATTTGCGCTCTCAAGGCCTTTAATTCCGTATCGGCAACCAATGCCCTGAATTCTGCATCTTTTTTCTGTTCCAAGACATCCCTTCGTCTTTTGTACAGCACAAATCCTAATACCGATGCTGCTAAAAGACCTCCACCCCCCAAGAGCGAAGCCGTTTTGATGGTAGACTGCCTATCGATTTCCGCTTGAGCAATGGTCCTTTCCTTTTCAAATTCAAACTCCAATTGACTGCGGTTGATTTCTACCCTCCGGTTCTGGTTGTTGAGGCTATCCTTCAATACTGAAAATTTAGTGTAGGCTTCCAACGCCTTGGAAAATTCTCCTTTGGCCGAGTACACATCGGCCAGCGTGCCCCAAGCGGACTTTTGAAGAAAAACATTTCCCTGTGCTTCACTCACTTGTAATGCTTTGTTGGCGTATAGCTCAGCATTAACATAATCCTTATTGCCCAAGTAGGCCATTGAGGCATTGGCGTAGGCCGTGGGTCTTACAAATTCAATTCCATATTGCTCAATAAGGCCGATACTGTTTTCTGCAGATGCCAATGCGGCGTCCAATTGATCTGCCTGACTGTAAATCAATGATAGATTGCTATACAGGTTGGCCTTGTATGTTGGATTGTTTGTTACCTGTTCCAAGTTCAATGCCTTTTTGTAATAATAAATGGCAGAATCCAATTGGTTCAATGATCCGAAAATATTGGCAATGTTAGCAGTGGCGGTCAGCTCAAGGTTTTTATCGTTATGTAAGACCTTTTTAAACTGCTCCAAGGCCTTTCCGTATTCTTCCTGCTCATAGTACAAAGTGCCGATACCTCCATAAATACCCCATCCAAGCGATTGCAAGTCCTTGTCCTTTTCCATGAGACCCAAGGCTTTGTGATAATATTCCAGGGCCTTGTATGGGTTGGAGAAGGAATATTGATACACTAAGGCCACACGTTCATATCCCACCAAAAGTCCTTTCCAATATCTCAAGTCCCTTGCCAAGTCTACCGTTTTTTTTGAAAATGTCAAGAGGGTAGTATCGGAAGGATTGGCAAAAAGGGCCTGTTTGATGTATTGGTTTCTTAAGTCGATGGTTTCTTGATTGGCAACCGGACTTGAGTCAATTTTCTTGATCAGGGAATCTAGTTCCATTTGAAATTGTTGTGCGGAAGAATGCACTACAATGGAGAATAACAACAAGGTAAAGGTGTATTTCATATGGCAACCGATTAATCAATTTGAAGTCAAAATGAAAATACACATTTTCGCAAAGAATAAAGGATATGCTACACAAAATAAGTGGGAAAGGGCAGAAAATCATTAGCGATTTTAGATTAGAGATGTCAATCTTAATTTTAAACCAACAATCATTACCTAAAACAAATGGATACACAGAAAATAATCCAATTCATAACTCGTCCCGAAAAGATTTTATTGGGAGTAAATAGCAAGCTCGCGTTAAAATTGAACCTACAACCTATCATCATGAGGGTTGTATTTGTTGTCCTTACTTTGTTGTTTATTCCGTTAGGATTATTGGCCTATTTGGGAGTGTATCTGGTGCTGAACAAAATGGCAGGTAAGATGGTGACCTTTGCCCTTATAGGAGCATTATTAGGAATTCCTTTTAGCTACTATTTTCAATCCGAGATGGTTCAACGTATGGCAGGTGGCATCACAGGGTATGTGAAAAATTTTGTGACAATTGTGGATGATGTGGACAGATTTGTGGGCAGTGGGATGGATATTATTTGGGATGCATTGATTGGAGTAGTGGTCTTTACATTGATTGGCGGGGCCATTGGATATTTTATGGATAAATCTAAACAGAAAATAGATTAATTAATGCGCCAAGTTTTTAACTCGAGCTAGTTCTAAATCTATTTAATAAATATTGATTAGTTTTGGTTCATACGAAAGGAGATTACCCTTAGTAGTCTGTAATTCGGTTAGTAACAAAACATCAGCAAGGTAAAAGCTAATAAAATCAAGGGATTGCGAATGGAGTTCAAATCCTTACGCGATTACTAATACATTTCAAAGTCATTAGAAAAGCCTGTAAATCAGTTATTTACAGGCTTTTTCATTTTCATTGCCTCTATTTGATTTCAAACGGAAACACTGGGCTCAGTGGACAATTGGGTTGACAATTTTAGTATTGCCAAATCCTTAAAAGACCTTCTAAAAAGCTGTTAAAAACCGATATACAGGCATTTTAGGCCCATTAACCAATAAAATTGAAATCTAATCAAACCAAGAGTCCATGAAAGATTCCTTTTCCATTTTACTCTACATAAGAAAAGCCGGACAAAATTAGATGATTGGGCCACTATCCATCTCCGCGTTTCAGTTGGTCCCCAACGCAAGGAAATAAGGCTTCAGCGGAGAGTAAGGGCGGACGACTGGATCCAAGCGGCCGGTAGGGTCAGGAGACCAGGGCAGGAAGCTTATGAGATTAATACATATCTGGATGAAATGAGGTACAAGCTCTTTACCATCCATGGAAAGTTGGTCGCCAAAGGAAAGTCCTATACGGCACAGGACATCGTGGATAGGTTATTTACGACCGAAAAAAATGAATGAATGTTGATTGTCCTTTTCCAAGAGCACAATGAAGGGATCCGGGAACTGTCACGCAGGGGGTCGAGGGTTCGAGTCCCGTCCAGACCGCACCAGTAAACACAAGGCTTCCGAGAAATCGGGAGCCTTTTTTCTTTCCCTTGGGTACAACATAGGTACAACACTTTCCAAAGGTAATTTCTTTTGTTTACATTTAGGTTAATCTTGTGATTTTCATTAGAATGAAAGGAGTTATTGAGGCAATAGGAAAGTTTTTTTACAAGTTTCTGAAGAAAAAGGAAAGCTTTTATCATTCCTTGGATAAAAGTGAAGGGAAGAAAATCCTTTTTCTTTTGACCTGTATGACACCTGTCGCTTTCATCGCGGCCTTCACTTTTTCCGATTCATTCAAGACACAGCTTTTAATTTTTACTGGATATTTGGGCATGGCCTTTCTGACCATTATTCTTTCCGCTGGCTATCAGTCCGGGCTAAAAAGATTCCACCGGGACAAACACGGATTGGAAATGATTAAAATCAATCTCTACGGAAAGGATTTCCCAAAATTATTGTTGACGGATGAAGACTTGGACAATTTTCATCTGTTATTGATGGGATACGTTCCCCAAACCAAAATAAACAACCGTAACCTCATAAAAAATGGCAGCTCGGCCAATTATTTCTTTGTGTTTTCATTGATGCATCGTTTTGTCAGGGATGGAATAATTGACATCGATACACCCCGTCGGAAAATGCTTTTCGAAATAATCAAAGAATCCTTCTCGATGAACGGGAATCCTGTTAATCCCAACACACTAGAATCAAGTTTCAGTCGGTGGAACACTTCAATGAAGGACAAGCAACTGGTGGTTCTTGAGCATGAAAAGATAATTGAAGTGTTCGGGGAACAATAAACTTACCGCAATTCTTTGACAAGCCCCCTTTATTGTTCCGGTTAACGTGATTAGCTTTCTTATGTTTGCCTTGCGCACTCAAAGTAAAGGCCTTTACTCAATCATTAATTTAAATCGAAAATCTAATGACTGAGGAAAAGAAAGTCGTAGGGCTATTAACAGAGATTAAAACCCTGCTTTCCCAAAACAAACGGGTAATGAACGTAGATGATTTGGTGGCCTATACTGGCTTGTCAAAAAGTAAGATCTACAAACTCACTTCGCTCCGTTTGATTCCCATGGGTCAAAATGCCCATGTGCGACAGAAATTTTTTGATAAGGAGGCTATTGACGCTTGGCTTTTGGGCAAACCAGATTTATCAGATGAGTTTTTGGAACAAAAGTTCAATGAGCAGCTGTTGAAAAGAAAAAGAGTTTAGCTCAACAATCTGAAAGTCTAATTATGGAAACAATCCCCTATGTAAGGGTGGGTACTACATATTATAAACTAGTAAAATCGCCCACTATTTCAGGCCACTTTAACGAACAATTGGTTTCGTGGAGTGAACATACAATCAAGCAAGACCATGGTAAGGATTTTTTGAGCAAGGTTCCAAAGTATGATGGTTTCACCTGTATTCCCAACCATTTGGATTTCAAAAAAGAACACCATGGCTTCTATAATATATACTCTCCCTTGAGCTTTATCCCAAGGGAGGGCACCATTGATAAGACATTACAATTCTTGGAGCACATCTTTGGGAGTCAAAGGGAATTGGGCTTGGATTATCTACAGTTATTATATGTAAGACCTATCCAAATTTTACCCATTTTGTGTTTGGTCTCTTCGGAACGCAGCACAGGAAAAAGTTCTTTCTTAAAGTGGCTAAAGGAAATCTTTGAAAATAACCTTACGTACCTAACCAATGACAGTTTTGGCAGTCAGTTCAATGCAGATTGGGCCAACAAACTTTTGATATGCATCGATGAAGTATTGTTCAATAAAGAGGAACTGACCGAACGCATAAAATACCTGAGCACTACCAATAGAAACAAACTGGAGGCCAAAGGGAAGGACAAACGCGAAGTGGAGTTTTTTGGGAAGTTTATCCTCTGTAGCAACAATGAGGATAACTTCATAAAAATTGATGGAAATGAGACCCGTTTCTGGGTTCGCAAAGTTCCTCCCATCAAAAATGAGGAAACGGACTTTTTGGAAAAGCTCATCGCTGAAATCCCAGCATTTCTATCCTATCTGGGCAATCGTAAAGTCAGTACGATTCAATCCACTCGAATGTGGTTTTCACACAACCAACTATTTACTCCAGCACTAAAAAAACTGGTGAACAACAACCGTAACAGGGTTGAAAAGGAATTGGCCAGTCTATTGCTTAGTGCGATGGACAAGTTTGAGTTGAGCGAGATCCAACTATGTCCCATGGATGCCCTCCATATGCTCAACAAGACCAGGGTGAAAACTGACCTGACCCAATTGCGCAGACTGTTAAAGAAGGAATGGAAATTGGAAAACCAGAAAAACTCAAACAGCTACCAGCGGGCAACCATTTGGAACAACGGTGAAATCAACCTGGAGGATGCAAAAGGCAGGTACTTTTCCATCTCCAAGCATTTTCTTCTAAAAAATTTTGATGAAATGATGACGTCCTAGCACCATCCCTCTATTTATGGGATTTAAATCTGTCATCACTTTGTCATCATTCCGTCATCAAAACAAAGAATGATGACAAAGCCAGAACCAAAAAAAGATGAAATGATGTATCGATGAAAAAATGATGAAGCCAGCGAGACCAACAGGAATAGCCCTTTTGAATGATTCTTCATCAAATCATCAAAATTTAAATGTAAATAGAGCCATGAAAGAAAAAAGATTTAACTGTGAAAGAGCCCGTACCGTTAGCATCGTTGACACGATCGCAAAGCTAGGGCGCTTTCCAGTAAGGGAAACGGATAAAGAAGCTTGGTTTATGAGTCCGTTCCGGTCAGAAACCCAAGCCTCTTTTAAAGTCTCCAAAACCCTGAATAGATGGTATGACCATGGGGAGGGCCTTGGAGGAAATGTAATCGACCTTGTTTGCCGATTGAAAAGCTTTAGTGTCGCGGAAACCTTGAAATGGCTGCAGGCCCAAACAAGTTCTTTTTCTTTTCATCAGCACCCAACAGTTGTGGGAGAGAAAAAAATCAATATTCATGATATAAGGCCAATAAGTCATGTGGCCTTAATTGATTACCTACAAAAGCGTAAAATCCCATTGACCTTGGCTTATGGATATATAAAACAAGTACACTATAGAATTGGTAAAAAATCCTTCTTTGCCCTAGGGCTGCAAAACAAAAATGGAGGATGGGAACTACGCAATTGTTTCCAGAAATACTGCGCATCTCCCAAAGCCATCACCTTAATTGAAAATCACAATCCAAGTCTTGCCGTCGTTGAGGGAATGTTCGATTTTTTATCGCTTTTGGTCATCCGACCCAAATGGTTCATTGAATCCGATGTACTTATTCTGAACTCTCTGACCTTTGTCACAAAAGTCAATTCCATTCTAGAAAAATATTCCGCTCTCAATCTAGCGTTGGACAATGACAGCGCAGGAGATAAATCGACACACTATTTAATCGGATTGTATCCAAAAGCTATGGACCGAAGAAATTGTTATGCCGGATTCAAGGATATAAACGAAAAGTTGATGCATCATGCGCAGTAATAATTTGGAAAAAGAATTTGATGCACTCGAAGTTGCATTACGTCGTTGGGCAGAAAAAAATAACGTACCCCTCACCCAAGAAGAAGCCGTATCTACCGTGGTATTATCAGAATTAATAGATGAGACGGGCAACCCAAAACGTAATTCTGTTAAGAATTCGAGATGTGTGTCTGTGGACACAATCTCGCCTGCTCCCGATGGTCGCAGGGGAAAAAAAGAGTTGTTTAAGGGAAAAAACCAGTTAGTGAAATTCCGTTGTACCACGTATGAAAAAAAGCTGCTAATGGCCAAAGCCAGACTCTGTGGTTTGTCGTTAAGTGAATTCCTGCGCAGGGCGGCCATGGAACAAGCTACGGTTGAACGGTTGTCGGATGAGGAAATCGAAATCTATCAAATGCTGGCCAAATACCACAACAACTTCAAATCGATTGGCAATATGTTCCGGAAGAAAAGTCCAAAGCTCACTGAAATGGTCTACGAAACTGCTAAGCAAGTCAAGGAACATCTTAAAAGATTCAACAAATGATCGGCAAAGGAAAATCTATATCACATACCCGTGCCTCAATGGGTTATGGTTGGAACCAGGAAAAGAATGCCGAGGTAGTACTTAGACAGCATTTGGTTGGAGAAAACCCCGAAGAGATTACCGAAGAATTTAAGCGCATACAGGAATTGAACCATAACTGTGAACGCAACACACTATCCTTTGTACTCAGTCCGACAATCAACGATGGGAAACGCCTAAAAAAACGAGAACTTGAAAGGGTGGCCAAAGAGTTCATGGAGAAAATGAAGCTAGGGGAACGACAGGCCATTGCATTTGTGCATAGGGATAAAGAGCATACCCATATCCATTTATATGTGAACCGGATTGACTTTAAAGGAATCGCTTACAATGACAGCTTTATTGGTAAACGGAGTCAACAGGCCGCCGAAAAAACTGCGGAACAATTGAAATTGACTACGGTAAAACAGGTGCAATTTGAGAGAGACTTTCAGACAAAGGATTTGCGGAACGAAATCAAACGAAGACATGAACTCACCATAAGACATCAAAAACCTGAAAACTACCAACAATATCTCGCGGGAATGAAAGCCAATGGAGTTGACGTCATTCCCAGCATCAATAAACAAGGAAAACTACAAGGTTTTCGGTTTGAGTTTCAAGGACACAGTTTTAAGGGAAGCGAGATACATAGAAACATGGGCATGGCTGGAATTGGCAGGGAGTTGACACGCTACAATGTGCCAAATAGAATCATCTCACCAAAGAACACTATCAAATTGTTGGACAAAGTAGTCCCGGTTCCTCAAAAGCTAGCAATATCCCTGGCTAAAAAAGCAATTAAGAAATCCATTGATCTAGGAATGGGCATTTAAATTCTATACTATGAATAAACTTGAAACGATTACACAACTTTTGGTCAATGAACTGACCGATTTTGAGGCCAACGTAAAGAGGCTGGAAAATGGTCTGCAGAGAGCCGAGGATTTAAGGGTCAAGTTTGATTTGGGCCCCATTGACAACCTAGTATCTGAACTAAAAAGTTTTCAGCAAAAGGAAACCAAAAATCGGGAGGCTTATGTTACTAGATTGGACCGAAAATTAGAAAATGCCAAAATCTATCCAAAATGGGCGGTAATTACTTTCATATCCGCATTGATAATTTCGTTTGGAGGAATCTTATATAGCTATGCCCAGAATCAATCTATAGCTGTAAAAGAAAAAAAGGCTTATAATCAAGGAATAAAGGCCTATCAAGCTCATCTGGATACATTTTTTGAGGAGTATCCAAAAACCTTTGAGGTTTACAAGGATTGGAATAAAAAGCAATAAGTAATTCCTTACTATCTCAAATGCTTAAAAAAAGATAATCCTTGTGCACGTTTTCATTACGTGCACAAAAAAATAGATTTTTTGTGCACAAAACAGCCTATATGCACAAAAAAAGTTGTTTCTTGTATAGCAAAGCAAATACGATTAGTTGGAAACAGAAATTCAAATTCCTTTTCTACCGCCAAAAGTTCAAATAGAGACGGTTGCTGTCTTGAAAAATTTAAATGCAGCAAGCCGTGCCCTGGCCCAGTTAAAGGGAGAGGTAAAAAAGATACCCAATTCACAAATCCTTATTGATACCATTTCATTACAAGAGGCAAAGGATAGTAATGAAGTTGAAAATATTGTGACTACGGATGATGAGTTGTACCAAGCTGCCATTGAGACCAAAAATATCTCGCAAGCGGCTAAAGAGGCGCAAAATTATGCACAGGCCTTAAAATTGGGATTTAAAATCATACGGGAAAAAGGAGTGCTTAGTATTAACGACATCAAACGGATACAAGAGCTTGTTTCGCCCAACCATCCCATAAGAAAAGTGCCCGGAACGGTTCTAAAAAATCCAAAGACCCAAGAAGTGGTATTTACACCCCCCCAACAATACAGTGAAATTCTAGCCCTATTCAATAACCTGGAAACCTACATCAATGACCCTAAGTTACATCCTGTAGACCCTTTGCTTAAAATGCCCGTCGTGCATTATCAATTTGAGAGTATACACCCTTTTTATGATGGTAACGGTAGAACCGGGAGAATACTGAACATGCTGTATTTGGTTCATCAAAACCTATTGGACATCCCTGTTTTGTATTTGAGCAGTTACATCATTAAAAACAAAGCGGACTATTACAGATTATTGCAAAAAGTTCGAACGGATGAAAGCTGGCAAGAATGGTTGTTATGGATGTTGAAGGGAGTGGAAATTACTGCTAAGGATACCATTGTGGTAGTCAATAATATCAAACACCTAATGGATGAATACAAACAGAAGATAAGACGTGAATTCAAGTTTTATAGCCACGATTTGATCAATACCCTTTTTAAGCATCCCTACACTAAAATTGATTTTTTAGAGCGTGAACTCAACGTGCATAGAAACACGGCAAGCAGCTATTTGAATGCGCTTGCCCAACACGAAGAACAGTTTTTGACCAAGTTGAAAATTGGGAAGAGCAATTATTTTATCAACCATAGATTGCTTCAAATATTAAAAAGTAGATAGTCTAGAATGATGTTGAATGGATAGGGGCAGGCCTCTTTACTCTGCGGAACATCTTTTGACTACGTAAGCTGCCTTCCATTGTCCCTGTCCCTATCCTCATCATTCCATCCAAAAAGAAACCTGAACATTTTGTCCATAAGTCTGTCAAAGTCTGATTTTGACTTTTCATTATCCATTAAATATCGATTTGTGATGTACAGGAAAATTGCATAGATCAGTAACATCACAGACATTCGATTGCTAAAGTTCCCATAATCCGATTTTTTATGTCATTCCATTTATCTCTCCTTTAAAATCATCATCTTTGTTTTTATTGCAACCACTCGTCCAATTTTCGATTGGCACAATCGTAGCCAATGGTAAACGCCCTATCGATACCCTTTTTGTCCAAAACTCCTATTCCGCCAAGTTCGTCCGGTACAAAAAGTAGATCCGGCACAAAAAGTTTGTCCATGGCATTGGCGTGGAGCATCAATAGGTTGGCCCGCTGCGAGATTTGAAGGGCGTTCTTAATTTCCCCTTTTCCAATTTGACGTCTGGAAGAGGCATAGCATCCAATGATGATGTCACACCCCCCTGTCAAGGGTTCGATTGGAAAATTGTTCATAATCCCACCATCGGCATAGAGCTGTCCATCCAGCGAAACAGGACTGAAAACTGGGGGCAATGCAGCTGATGCCAACAAGGGTTTGAACAGTTCCCCCCGTTCAAAATAAACGGGTTCCCCGCTCAGCAGATTTGTGGCCACCACTGTAAGCCGTTTTTCCAGATCCTCAAACCTACGGGCGGTAAAAACACCTTCAAAAAAGGGAAGATATTTGTCTGTATCGAACAGCCTCGGCTTGTTAACAGTTACAAAGTTGTACTTCAGCAAAGGGGTTTCCTTGAAAAAATGGAGCATATCTTCAACTGCAACACCATCCGCGTAAAGTCCGCCAACCAGGGCACCCGCGCTAACCCCCGAAACGCAATCGGGATATATATCACGCTGTGTCAAGGCCTTTATGAGCCCGATATGGGCCATTCCCTTTACCCCACCACCGGAGAGCACCAGCCCAAGCTTGCTATTGGTCAAGGTTTCAATTTTCATCGTTTTCGTTTTTTAAACGAAGGGGGCGTGTGCCCCCTTCAAGTCAAGTGTTGAACCTAAAGGGTTATGAGTCCAACCCGATGGCGTAATAGTACTTACCTGGCATGTCCTCATAAACACCTTCCAACATTACCCCGCCTTGTTTGTCTTCCAAGGCGTTCATGACATCTTCCACATCATTGACACGTTGACCGTCAATATGGGTGATTATGAAACCTTCACGTACCTGTGTAAACTTTCTCAGCTTCCCTGCGTACAATGCGGTAATCTTTACACCGCTTTCCACACCCATTTTTTTGGCTTCCTCTTTGTCAAGTGCTTCCAGTTCGGCACCCAATAGGTTCAAGATTTTGGCATGTTCCTTCTTCTTCACCTTGGTATTGCCGATTCGATTTTGGAGGGTCACCTTGAATTCCTTCTCTTTGCCCTCTCTATTTACCATTAAGGTCACCTGATCCCCGGGTCTCTTTAAGGCGATGAGTTCTTGTAGCTCGGGTGAGGTCTTGACTTCACGGTCATCTACCTTGAGGATTACATCTCCTTCCTTCAGTCCGGCTTTTTCCGCAGCAGAACCCTCTCCTACTGATGCCACATATACCCCTTGGGTCAGGTCGACCTCTTTCTCTTTGGCCAAAGTACCGTTCAGGGTCACAATATTGATGCCCAACATGCCCCTTTGTACCGCTCCATAGTTCAAAAGGTCTTCCACTACCTTACTGGCAATGTTACTTGGTACGGCAAAACCATAGCCATTATAGGTGCCCGTTCTCGTGGCAATTGCGGTATTGATACCAATGAGGTCGCCATTGAGGTTGACCAAGGCCCCACCGCTGTTGCCCGGATTGATGGCCGCATCGGTCTGGATAAAGCTTTCAACGGCAAACTGGTCCTTGTTTATATTGATGTTTCTGGCCTTTGCGCTCACAATACCGGCGGTCACGGTTGAATTGAGGCTGAACGGATTGCCCACGGCCAACACCCATTCACCGACTTGTACATCGTCAGAATTGACAAAAGGGAGCGCCTTTAGGTTTTCCTTTTTGATTTGAAGCAGGGCAAGGTCCGTAGACGGGTCCGTACCAATAACAGTGGCCTTGTAGGTACCATTGTTGTGCAACGTCACCTCGATTTCATCAGCATCCTGAATTACATGGTTGTTGGTCAAAATGTACCCTTTTTCGTTGATGATGACACCCGAACCGCTTCCCATAACGGGCATTTCCTCGGGAATCTGGTAATCTTCCGAATCATTGGGTGACTGGGGTTGACCATTATAGTATCTCCTGCCAAAAAACTGCCCGAAGGGACTCTCCCCAAAGAAATCACGGAACGGGTCCGGCAGCTCTCTATATTGAAACATCTTATTGCTTCCTGCTGGCATCATTTTCTTGGCAGAAATGTGCACTACAGCATCCAGGACCTTTTCTGTGGTCTTTGTGAAATCCAATGGCGTAATTTCACCTTCTGCATTAGCGGCATACAATACTTTATGACCAGTCGCTGAGTTAACATGCCTTATGGCCACCTCTTCCTTTCCAAAATAATGATAACCACCGATGACGCCGAAGCTTATCATCAGTGAAACAATTGCAGATATAAAAACTGTCTTTTTCATTGTTTAAGTTTTATTTATTGTTTTTTAAACTATCTCTCTCTTTGCCGTAAAAATCTGAACGGTACTTCTCCAAAAACTTTCGATGTCTGTCCATCATCCGTGTATGGACCTTGTCCAGTTCCATAAAGTCCATGCCGAAGTCACTTTCAAAAAAATCATCGTTGAAAAAGTGATTCCCAAAAAGGGAGTCCCGTCCAAAAATATCTTCAAACCCCTGGTCTTTGAAAGTCGAGAAACGTCGATAGAACTTCGATTCAAAATTGTTCAATAAACTGTCCTTATCCATAGTAGCCAAGTCATTGATTGTGTCACTTGACGACCAGGAATAGATGCTGTCATAGCGAATCAAATTTCCGTTTTCGTCAAATTCCTTGTCCACTTTCCAAGTTCCCTTGGGCTGTTCCATTTCTTTTTTGTCACCCTGTTTGGTGACCACATCCTCTTTCTTGTCCTGGCCCTTGCAACTGGTCAGGCTAAAGAGGATTGCCATAAAAATTGTCATATACGTTTTCATTGTTCTTGTTTTGGTTCAACATGTATCCATACTAGGTTTTGTAAATTCCTCCTGACTCCTGCAGCTTTAGCAGTCGGTTCTGATGGAAAATCTGCGACTTTCGCTCACCGTCACGATACCATACGCATTCCACGTAGGTGTCGTTGTCAACGAATCCAAAAATGGGTTCCTTCTTAGGGACGTATTTCAAAATTTCCATTTTGGGACCGTTGGTATCCCCCTTAATCTTTACCCAGTCACCTGCTTTGAATTTTCGTGCCATATCACCACTCGATTTAATTTAAAGTGAGTGGGCAGTTGGTGACTGCCCACTTTCACCATTGTCCAACCAAATACGCCATTCCCCGTTATGATATACGCTCTTTGAATTTGTCAAGCTTGGCACGGAGGTTTTTGAGCAATCCTTTTTCATCCGTGTTTGAAGTGTCCACTATCACTTTGCCAATCTGCTTTATTGCATCATGGAGTTCCTTGAATTCCTTGTCCTTTTTACCATAGCCCAAGGTTTCGGCAAGTGTCAATTCATAGGTTGCATTGTCAAGAAGCTGATTGGCAAGTTCCATATCAAAATCCTCTTCTTGGATCATTTCGTCGAGCTTTTGGAGAATAAACTCGGTTCTGATCAGTGGCAGCGGAATGCGCTTTTGTTCCACCACAATGGTGTTCAATGTGGCATTCAACAAAGTACTTGCCGCTTCATAGTCCCCATCCTTTGCCAGTACCAATGCTTTTTTCAAAGCTACTGGATAGGTTAGTATGGGAAGGCTATAGGTGTCTATTTCAATTTCACTCTTAAGCCCGTCCAAAAGTTCAATGGTTTCTTGGATTTTCCCTTCCTCAAGGGATTTTTTGGCCAATACCTTAATTTTCTTAATACTAGAAATATCAGCAACCAGATCATTCGTTCCAATTTTAAAGTCAACAGGTGCCAGCGATAGTTCCGGATTTAAGGCAGTCAAAGCCTCTGCCTTTCCAATCCCCAATTCAATGGAGCTCTTTGCCTTGGCATAACTGCTGTCCGCAATGAATGTGATGGCTTCTTTGGTGGCATTGACCACATCCAATGCGTCCTGCATCAGTTCGTCACTGCTCAACCGGATATTGCGTTGGATCTCTTCATCAAAGGCCGTTTGAAACTGTGCCTTGTTAAAGTAATGGCTTACTTCCGGGGCTGTTTCGCCCACGACTTCCATTTCATTGTTCATGGCCAGGTCCTTGTCTTCTTTTTTATCTTTGTTGCAACTTAAAACAAGGACCGCCAACAGGGTCAGTAATCCAAATTTTAAGGTTTTCATTTCTATTCAAATTTTATGGTTAAACAATTCTATTTAGGCAACCTTTAAGGTTTGTTTTTTACGTACTCTATCTTTTTTTACAATCCTTATCTGCAGCAGGCCATCCTTCATTTTTGCATTGATTCTATCGGGATCTGCATTCGGTGGCACCTCAAATGCCCTATAAAAAGCATTTCTTACAAACTCTTTTCGTACCCAATGTTTTTCATTTACCTCCTGGGATTGTTCTTTCTCACCACTTATTATCAGCGTGTTTCCCTGCAACTGAATGTTCACGTTCTTTTTATCCAGTCCGGGTAGTGCCACGGAGAGTTCAAAAGCGGTCTCTTCATCACTGATATTGGTCGAGGGCACTGAGACCAACTCATTGATGCGGCCTTTCAGCCTTGGCAAAACCTTGCCTGCAAATCTTTCAATAAATGGTGGGAATTTAATCGCTTTACCCACCTCTTTGCCAAATACTTTCATTGTACAAAAATTTAGGTTCAACAATTAGGAAGGAAAGGGGCTGGGGAACCAGCCCCCAACTTCAATCAATCAAAAAACAAACCAACCCATTACGAAATCTTGATGGTTCTTGCAGGCTTTTGTTTGGCCTCTTCTTTCTTAGGCAAGTGAATGCTCAAGATACCATCTACATATTTCGCATCAATCTTACCATCATCTACGCTCTCTGGCAAGGTGAAAGTTCTCTTGAACGAAGAGTAACCAAACTCTCTGCGAGTGTAGTTGTCTTCTTGTTGTTCATTTTCTTCTTTCATCTCTGTAGAGATGGATAATAGTTGATTGTCTAGGTCAATGTGGAAATCAGACTTCTTAAGACCGGGAACTGCCATATCAACCACAAAGGCATCTGCGGTTTCTTTGATGTTTACTTTTGGAAGTGTCATACCAGTGTTGAAATTAGAAGTAAACACCGATGGTAGGTCGTTGTTGAAAAAGCTATCAATCCAACTTGACCAGGTTGGGAAGTTTAAACCTGAATTAACATTTGATAAACTTCCATTCTTAGGAACATTAACTAAAGTGCTCATAATCACAAAAATTTAAATTAAACATTAAAACAAATTGTGAAATCTTGATTGACTTCAAAATTCCTTTGGGCAAATTGAATGCCAAATTGGAAACAGGCCTTATTTAACCAATTTTTTTTAGGATAAATTCAACAATCAAACCAATAAAAGACATAATGTCACGATAAAAACATTATAAGCTGTCATTATGACAATCTTTTAACATTTGATTTTAAAAATCTCTGTCATTTCTACCTCCTTATATGCTTTCCTTATATGTTAAACAAAATGGTACTCATTTTGCCAATTTCACAATAAAAACGAATAAAATTCTAATACGATGAGAGCAAAATATAAAACCTATGCTCGAAGTGTATTGGTGGAGCTTCGAGCTTATAAAAAAGATAACAACCGTAGCCATTTTAAGGAAGCATTTATGAAGTTAATGCCAGATGTAAGGGCATATATTTCTAAGAACTTAAATATAGCAGAACGGAAAGGAGTAATTGCCAAAGGCAGTTATCAGGCAGACGATTTTATCAATGACTTATATCTCTACACCTATGAGCATATTGACAATGTTTCAGAAGAGACAGACTTTCACTCTTGGCTGTATGAGCAAGCTGATGAATTGTTGAATGACACCTTTATCTATGAAAGTCTGGAAGAATCAAATATGGAGGACCTAGAGGCTTTGAGTGAGAGTGAGTGGCAACTGTTAGAAGAAAGATTTACACAGGATACGGACGGCGATCTAATAATGATGGATGAACTTGATGACCCCTCGTACCCGAAAGTGAATTATGGAGTTGCTGATTTTTTTGCAGAAGACCAAGAAAAGGAATTGATTGAAAGACTAGATGAGGAAATTTCCGAGGAACGCTTGCATAACCATGTAAGCATCGTTCTGGAAAAATTACCGGTTTCAATGCATTCTATTTTTGATTTAAAAACCGTCAGAGGATTTGAACTTAAAGATATAGCAAAAATAAAGCGGATGCATCTATCACAGGTTAATGAGATATTACAAGAAGCTCAAAATCAAATCAGAAAAAGTATAGATAGTAGATTTTTAAAATAAATAATGACTGTTCAACACCTAAACAATAATGACAAGAGCAAATGGAATACAAAGATTATTACAAGATTCTTGGTGTTGAAAAAAGTGCAACACCAAAAGACATAAAAAAGGCCTATAGGAAACTGGCCGCTAAATATCATCCCGATAAAAATGCAGGTGACAAAAATGCTGAAGAGAGATTTAAGGAAATTAATGAGGCCAATGAGGTATTAAGCGACCCTGAGAAAAGAGAAAAATATGACACGCTGGGTGCTAACTGGCAAGCTTATGAACAAGCAGGCGGAGACTGGAGGCAATATGCCAATCAATCCCGAAATAATGGCGGACAGACCTTTTACTATGAAGGAGACCCTTCAGAATTTTTTGGTGAAGGTGGAGGCAGTGGTTTCTCCAGTTTCTTTGATATGTTCTTTGGCGGCGGTGGCCAACAAGGTTTCGGCGGGCGTTCAAGAAGAAGTCAGCAAGGTTTTTCTGGTGGCGACATACAGGCAGAACTGCCCATTTCCTTACTAGAGGCCTATCGAGGCAGCAAGCGAACTTTTGAACTCAATGGTCAGAAATTACGAATTACCATAAAACCCGGTTCTTATGACGGGCAACAACTTAAGATTAAGGGAAAAGGACAACCCGGAGCTAATGGAGGTAAATCTGGAGACCTTTTTATAGTGTTAAGGGTAGAAAATGGCCCCAGGTTTCAACGAAAAGGAAACGACCTGGTCATTAATAAGACCATTGACCTTTATACAGCCATTTTAGGAGGTAAAATAGAAATTCCTACCCTAACAGGAAGTGTAAATATGTCAGTGCCGAAAGGAACCCAAAGTGGAAAAACCTTGCGTTTGAAAGGCAAGGGAATGCCTGTTTATGATTCTAAGAACTATGGAGACCTGCTTGTTCAAATACAGGTGGAGCTTCCCAAGAACTTAAGTAAGGAAGAAGAGGAATTATATAAAAAGTTACGCCAGATTTCTGAAAGGAAACAGGGCACAACAGTTTAAAAAAACACATAGAGATGAAAGGAAATTTTAATACCATAATAAACGACAGCAAACCTGTTTTGGTCGATTTCTTTGCCGAATGGTGTGGCCCTTGTAAGGCGCAAGCACCGGTGCTGAAAGAATTGGCCAAGGAGTTGGACAATATCCGAATCATAAAAATCGACATCGACAAAAATCCGCAGATTGCCCAAAAGTACAATATCAGAAGTGTGCCCACGCTAATGCTTTTTAAGGAAGGGCAAAATCTCTGGAAACAATCTGGAGCCTTGGGTCTAGCACAACTCAAGGCCGACATCGGACAAAAACTATCTTAAATTTAATAGCGTTGAAAAATGAAAATAACTGTTTATCATAAAAATTACGAATACGGAGGTCGGGGAATCAATGATTTTCTCGATGTTTTTTTGATGTCTCGAATGAAGTATCTGGCCAGTGATTTGGTGTACGAGGGTGTGCCGAAAGATGATATAGTCCACGCGGTCAAAGAAGCTATGGCCGTACTGGACCGTTCGGGCATTAAAGTAAAAGAACACTTCAGACCAGTTTATACCCAGCTAAAGGGAACATTGTTCAAAGATTTTAGGATGACACAAAAAGGCTGGTTTGTGGTGCTCCTGAATCTCCCACCAAGAAGTGACTTTGGTAGGCGAATGCAGCTTCACATCAGTAATTTTTTGGAGGGTAGAATAGATTTGTAGCCTTAGGAAGAGTAGCGATGAAGGAATTGTTTTCAAATCATTATCTCGTAATTCCACTATCCCTTTCTTTAGGTCTGGTGGTCGGTAAGTTTATTCTCAAACCTGTGCTAAACCTTTTTCAGAGATTCTCTGAGCGAAAAGGGTTTCAATACGTTTCCGTAATGTTCAAATCCTTGCGATCCATCGCTATTTTCCTTGGAATGGCTCTGGTTGTAGACTTAATTGATATAGTGCTTAAGGTTTATGCTCCTCCCGATTGGTTCCACAAAGTGGTAATAAGCCTCAATGTCTTTGTCCTTACCTATGTGTTTACCGAGTTTTTGATTTTTATCTATGACAGGTACACAAAGGCCAAGCAGGGCAAGGCCACCTCTCTATACCATATACTGATTCGCATTCTCAGCTACATAGCTGGTTTTGTAATATTCACCCATCTCATCGGGTTCGAGCTGGCTCCAGTCCTAACAGCATTGGGTGTTGGGGGTTTGGCCGTTGCACTGGCATTACAGGACACCCTGGGCAATCTGTTTGCAGGGCTGCATATCCTTGCCGCAAAACAACTTCAACCGGGCGACTATATTAAATTAGATTCGGGGGAAGAGGGTTACGTATTGGATATCAACTGGAGGAACACGGTCATCAAGACACTGTTGGAAAATGTGGTCATCATTCCCAACTCGAAAATTTCCAGTACCATAACCACAAACTTCTTCACCCTTCAAAAAAACCTGTTCTTTCAGGTCGTGGTGGGCGTCCATTATGATAGCGACCTCAAGTTTGTGGAAACGGTCACCTTAGAGGTGGCCGAGGAACTACTTTCGGAATATCCCCCACTACCCAAAAGATTCGAACCCATAGTCCGTTTTTATGAATTTGCCGATAGTAGCATCAATATGAAGGTATGGTTGGCAACCGACCTTTACGAAAATCAATTCAAGATGCGGCACCAGTTTATCCAAAGGCTTCAAAAAAGATTTAAGGAAGAGGGTATCGTGATTCCCTTTCCCATCCGCACCATTGAGATTTCGAAGGATTCTATTTTAAACCTGAGGCAAAAGGACCCCTCATCTGCGGAAAACAAAATCATCCATACAAAAACTGTATAATAGAAAATATGTCTAATCAAAAAATAGAGAATTATGAATGCAATTGGATTGGATACGGAGAAAAGTAAGGAATTGGCAAACAAGCTTGGGGACTTATTGGCTAATTATTCGGTATTCTATCAAAACGTTAGGGGCTTCCATTGGAATTTGGAAGGGGATAAATTCTTTGAACTGCACACCAAATTTGAGGAGCTCTACAGTGATTTGGTCTTAAAAATTGATGCCATAGCCGAAAGGATAAGGACCCTTGGATTCCCATCCGAGTATCGATTTACGGAATATCTAAAGCAATCGGAAATCAAAGAGGCCGATAAGTCCGATGATGGTTTCAACGCCGTAGAAGATATTTTGAAAGCTTTTAAGATTCTATTGTCCAAACAAAGGGAAATTTTGGATTTATCGGACAAAATGAACGATGAGGGGACGAATACCTTGATGTCCGATTACATTATGGAACAAGAGAAATCGGTCTGGATGTATTCCGCATTTTTAAATTAGAATCTACATATCCTTAATCAACTCCACGACCTTCAGTCCATCCGAAATTTGGACTGAAGGTCTTTATAGCTATTTCATTTCTTAAAGCTATCAAAACTTCCGGAAGTTTCCGAAATCGATTTTTTTTTAGCACCCTTAAAATTAAGGCTAGTTAAAAAGCACTTCCACCGCATCGTCTACAATTTCATTGCCCAATTCCTTAAGGTAGACTTGGGTGATTTTTATATCTGCATGCCCAAGCGATTCTCCAATAATATCCGTAGCCACTCCCTTTTGTTTAAGGCAATTAGCATAACTGTGCCTAGCCACATAAGAGCTTAAGGCCTGATTGATACCACACAGTTTAGCAATTTCTTTTAGGCCCCTGTTATATTGGGCAAGGGTTTTCTTTTTCCGATGGTCTAATTGCAAAGGGGTTAAATCGTTATATAGAAGAATTGGAAAAATATACTTTGTCCCCAGGGAGTGTTCTCTGTAATAATCCAAAATAGCCCTCAAGGGTGGATTGATTTTTACAGAAAATGGGCGTTTCGTTTTATTACGGATATACCTAATTCTCTCTCCGTGGATGTCGCTCCATTTCAAATCAATCATGTCGGCAAAGTTCATCCCTCTAGAATAGAAACTGAACATAAAATAATTTCTGTAATCAATCAGATGTGGATACTCGGTTAAATCAAGATTGTGAATCTTATTGATCTGTTCCAAATTCAAGGCTCTCTTAATGCCTTTCCCTTTTAGTCTTGAAATTTTATAAATATGGAAGGGATGCTTTTCTACTTTAAAGATATTCCGTTCTAAGGCTTTATTGTACATAGCACGAACCGTTCGCATTTTCACACCTATTCCACCATCCGTACCTCCCCGAGAACGCAAAAAGGCATCATACTTGTTTAAAAAGGTAACATCAATCTCAGAAAATCGTAGACTTTTAAAACCGATAAATCTCTTGATTGAATTGGAAGCATCGTGGTACAATTTTGCATTGCCCATTCTTCCTGCATCTCGCATTTCTTGAATAATTTCCTCCCAAAATCGGAATACGTCTTGTGAAGCCGGATTTGTATCTACTCGAAAATGCTTATCAAAATCGTCAAGAGTAAAATCTTCTTTTTCAAGCTCCAAGTTATAATAGGTTTTTAAGGCTCTGTCTTTTATTTTCAGAAGCACTCTATTCTTTTGGATATAGTTCGCATTTTTTCCATTGAAAGAACCTGTATCTTCGTTCCACTCTTCCAAATTGGTATTCAAAGGAGTGCGGTAATATTTGGTTCTACGGTTTTTGGTTACCCTTAAAAAGATGGGAAATGAGCCATTGGCCAATGCTTTTTTTCTTAAAACGACTTTGATTGAAGACATACTTTTCTGGTTTTGGGTACAACATAGGTACAACAAATGGGTACTTAAATGTAATCTCAAGGAAGCTAAAAGAAAAGCGAAAAATCATAAAATACTGATTTTCAAAACAAAAGAAATCAAATGCAACCATTTGAAAATCAATAATTTGCGACTGGTAGGCAGGGAGTATTCTATTGGAAGATATTACCAACATAATAGGACCTTGAAGCATTTAAGGAAGTTTAAACAAAAAGAATTTGATGAAGATGATTTTCCCATCAAAAAAGTGGATCTACAGTTCATTCAAAGGTTTGAACATCATTTATTGGTGTCCAGGGCCGGAGGTAGGAATACGGTTTCAAAGTATGTGACGATTTCAAAAAGATCATGCGAATAGCCCATGCTTATGGTTGGATAAAAAAAGATCCTTTCTTCCATTGGAAAGCCTCCTGGAAGCCTACTGAAAGGGAAGTATTGACCGACCACGAATTGAATCTCTTAATGGAAGGTAAATTCCAAAACAAGAAATTGGACAGGACATGGGACGTTTTCCTGTTCTGTTGTTTTACCGGCCTTTCCTATGTGGATGTAAAGAAACTATCCAATGATGACATTGTAATGGACATACATGGCCAAAAATGGATCAGGACCAGAAGGACAAAGACCAATACCAAAACCTGTGTACCTTTGTTGCCCATTCCCGTGCAGATAATGGAAAAATACCAACATTTCAATGAAGAATCAAAGGATGGCCGGATATTACCGGTAATGAGCAATCAAAAATTGAACGAATATTTAAAGGACGTTACTGAGCTTTGTGGAATCAATAGAAAAGTAACCTTTCATCTTTCCCGGCACACTTTTGTCACTACCGTTACCTTGGCCAACGGTGTGCCCATAGAATCAGTCAGCAAAATGTTGGGTCATTCCAATTTGAAGACAACACATATCTATGCCAAGGTAGTGGATACTAAACTGAAGGAGGATATGCTCACGGTAAAGTCTAGGTACAGAATGGGTTAAAGTAAAAATGTTTGAACAGAATTTGCATTTAAAAGCCAAATGTCTTTTTAGGTAAATTGATGGAAACTCCAATAATCCCAAATGAATTTTTCCTATGCAACATTATACGTCAATTGCCGTATTGAGGTTGTTTTTATTTCCCCTTAGGTTTGTGTCATAACTGTTTAACAACCAACTACCATGGGAAAATTTAGATTGACCTTGGCTCTTGCGGTACTTTCAACCTTGGCTACATTTGCCCAACAAAGCATCAAATGTGTCAAAGGCGATTGCCAAAACGGATATGGGTTTGCAACACTTTCGGAAGGCAACAAGGAAATTGGCTATCAGGTCGGTTTCCATGAAAATCAGCTTTTGCAGGGAATAGGCAACCAGACCGGCGAATTTGGCAGGTATTGGGGCATGTTCAAAAATGGAAAGAAGGAAGGTTTCTTCAGCTACGAAAGCGAAGGAAATATGTATGCCTTTGGGGGGTTTGTGGATGGAAAACGGGAAGGACTGCATGTGATCAGGAACAAAGCAGGATACGAATTCAGGGATTACCAAAATGGCAGACATATCAGCAACAGCCCGTTGGTGACCACTGGTGTTTCACCATGCGTGATGGGCAACTGTGAAAACGGCAAGGGAGTCAAGGTCTACGACAACGATGCCGTTTACAGCAATTGGAAAAATGGGCAAAAGAATGGTATGACCATGGAATTCTTGATGTCGGAGAAAAAAATCATTTTTTCAGAGTTCGTCGAAGGTATTGTTGATGGCCTACAAATGATATGGCATTTTGATGGAAGCAAGGAAATCATGCAAATGCAAAATGGAGCCATAAGCGGGCAATACCTCAAAAGGAACCAGAACAACACCCACGAGGCCGCCATGTACAAGTACGGTCAGTTGACAACATCTTTATAGTCTTTCCAAACTTCATTTTAAAAGCGTACCATGCGAAATTTTATGTTAGTGGCGTTCCTTTGCGCCCATCTATGTGGTTGGTCACAACTGACCATTCCTCCGAACGATCCCACATCACATCCCAGCTATGCCGCCTATCTGGAAGCAGGAAGACTAAATAATCTTAATGCCCGATTGGTATCCGCAGGGGAACTTTTGGAGGTATATCCTGAAAATTCCAGAACCTTTGGTTGGATGGCAAGTGCCCTCTATGGAAACAATAGATCCGATGATGCCGTGATGTTCTCACAATGGGCTATGGCCTTTGACAGTTATAACCCCGAAACGGGCTTTTATGGGTTCACCTATTCCGTATTTGCCAATAGGCCAACCGAGGCCAAACTTTTTTTGGAAAACATGCAGTCCGTGGGCCAAGATCAGGCAACCATGCAACGGGACCACCGGGCTTTAAGCGATTATGTGAATTCCTTGGCCAAATACCCCCAATTGTCCACAACAGTGCAGATGGCGAACGGATTTCTATCGGACTACAACAACCGGAGCATAACTCGGGCAAAGGCAACTTTTGAAAACCTGGGCTCAAGTCTAGGGGCCACGTATGAAAACATTGCCCATAATGCCACTGCCGAAAAAATACTGGCCGATTGGGTAAATGCTGAAAAAGCAGTGGAGGAGGGACTGATCTCCAGGGCACTCTATGTGGATGCCTTGGCCTATATGGCCCAGTTATCGGAAAAAGTCAATTTTTCCTTTGGGCAAATATTGGAACCCCATCTCGAAAAGATCGTTTTTGATCAGAAAAACTATTCTTTGCCCTCAAGGTATAGGGCTTTTTTAAGACTGGTACGGGTGCAAGCGGCATTAAAACGGTGGGATAAGGTGTTGTCATCCAGTAGCTTCATGATCGATCAGCTCAAAGGAAAGGCGTCCTCCACTGCGGTGTTGGCAAAAACCTATTTCTATACGGTCATGGCCCTGACCGAGCAGCAAAAACACGATGAGGCTTCCCAAATTGCGGATGGCTACATCAATCTATTGCCCAAGCTGAAATCACCCGAATATGTCGCCGAGGCCTATTATGTGTTATTACGTGCCTACGCTTTCAACAAGGATGTGGAAAAAGGCAAGTCCGTACGCAAAAAGGCCCAGGAGTTCCTAAAAATTCCCGGGATGGAAAACCAGCCATACGCTGCTTTTGTGACGGACGGGCTGTCTGGTACAGAAAATATTCTTGGCGAAGGGGCTGTGGTCTTAACGGGCAATGCCTATAATGACGGCGTAACATTGGTGGGACTGAAAAAATATGTAGAAGCCGCCAAACAATTTGAAAAAGCCAAGGAAGAAGAAATCAAGGTATTGGAAGGTTTGTCCACTTTGGCACAAAGGGGCTATCTGGATAAGTTCCAACGGATCAATGGAATGTTGGCAGCCTCCTATTATGAGACCCGACAGTTCGATAAAATTTATGACGTCATCGAATCCAACCGATCCTATTCCCTTTTGAACGATAAAAGGAGCACGATAAAGCAACTTCCTTTGAAAGAGCTCCAGGCCGTTCTGGGTGCCAACGAGGCCTATCTATCCTTCATCGATGTCTCCAAAGGAAGTACCTATGAAGGTACCTATTTGATGTGTTTGGTGCGCAAGAATGATGTCACCGTTAAATACAATAGATCTGCTGGGGCCTTTACCGATTTGTTGTCGGACGACAAAGAACTCATCGAACTGGAAAAGGAAATGGCCAAAAACGAATTTCGCCAGCCCAATCTGGACTACCTGAACGGGACGAAGACAAGAAAGGATGGGATGTTTGCACCTGGGGAATTCAAACTGATGACCCAATACCTTCGCAAACACATGGAGGCCAAAGTGGTGGATGGGCAATATGTGTTCTATCAAAAAGAGAAGATGCCGGACCTGCTCCGCAGATTTTATATCACGTTTGTAGATGGATTGGAGGAGAAATTGCAGGGCATCACCAAGCTCACCATCAGTCCGGAGGGATTGACAGCAACCATTCCTTTTGATGCGTTGATGGATGGTCAGGGCCGCTATCTGGCCGAGCGGTTCGAGATGGGTTACATCCCGAGTGCCTCCTTGCTGTTCAGCCTCAGAAAACAACCCAAAAAGAAGTTTGAAAAGAATGTTTTGGCCTTTGGAGGGGCCACCTATGAGCTACATTCGGCTCCCAAGGCACCTTTAAGTTCCATCGCCGACCTTGAGAAGTTGCGATACCGGGTTCGCGAAGACCTGGAAAAAGGTCTGCCCTTGGACTATGCCTTTGCTACCTTTCAAGGAAAAGAACCCATGAGCTTTTTGCAGGGAGGAAGAAACGAGGTGGTATTAATTCAGAAACAAGTACCGCTTACGGACACCCGACTCGATGATATGATGACGGAGAATGAACTCAAACGGATGAGTAAAGCCAATGAACTGGGCAAGTATAGGGCGCTCCATCTTTCCAGTCATGCCAGCGTGCACCCCTATGTGTTCGATTTGAGTTCCTTTGCCATGACGGTCAAACCCACACCTGTGGATGGGGAAGATGGCATGTTGGTCGTGGGTGAAGTGGAAAAACTGGACCTTCCCATCGATTTTGTGATGCTGAGCGCCTGCCAGACCGCCTTGGGCATTGAGTCGCCAGGTGATGGCATCAAGGGGCTCAACCAGGCTCTTTTCAATGCGGGGGTGAACAGCACCTTGACCTCCCTTTGGAGCGTGAGCGATTCGGGAACCATGTTTTTGAGCGTGGAACTCTATGATAGGATGTTCAACAAGATCATGGCAACACCCAAGGCCTTGGCCGAAGTGAAACGAAACTTTATCAAAGGGGTGTACGGCGACCAGACCCACCCTTATTTTTGGGCACCGTTCATCTATACTGGATATTGATAACATCCTGCAAAGACCTATTTCATGCCACTAAAGGAAAAATTACCGCTAGAGCCCGCTGATATCAAAAAGCTCAGGCGACAACTGTTTGCCATGCTGATATTCCCCGTGGTCGTGATCGGGATGTTCCTGCTGTTCATTTCCTTTGTGTTCAAGGATTTCAAGAACAGTTTTGTAGGGGATACCGTTGTGATGTATGTGTTCATCGGTTTTTGCCTGTTCTTTTTTGGCGTCATCGCCTATATGATCGGCACCACCGCCATCGATCTGCGGCGCGGGATAAAACATCGCATCTCAGGGAAGGTAACGGACAAAAGACTCAACATACAGACCACGGGCGGAGGATCGGGAACGGGAGGGAAAACGAGGACCACCAGGCAGTATTATCTGTATCTGGATGATGAGGAGTTTTCGGTGGACTACAGGGAATATGCCAAAGTAAAGGTGGGGATGGATGTGGTGATGGACCGGGCACCCAAATCCAAAAGTACGCTCAAGCTCGATATTCTTTCCCTGTCCGATGCAACAAATGATTCCCTTCCCCGTACGGAGTCGGATAGGTTCCTTGAAAAACGGATTCCACATACCCGCTATACCCAAAAAGATTTTGAGGCCCTTAAAAGAATTTGGTACGCAGCGTTGAAAAGACGTTTATTCTTGGCCGCTCCGTTTGTTTCCATAGGTATTTTATTGCTGGTCAGCGGGCTTTGGGGTTTTGCAGTGTTTCTTTTTCCACTTTGGGCGGTTCCCTTATACCAGGCTTTTCAACTTTATAGGGTCCATAGAAATTACCGAAGAAATACATTCAGTGCCCATAAAAAAGGGGTGGCCGCATTGGTGGAGGACAAAATAACCATCACCTCCAACCGAAGGTCCAACTCGAACAGCATACGGACTAGCCAAGGAACAATCACAGTGAACACAATGTTGTACGACAAACTTTCCGCGGGAGACGGTATCACCATTTACTTCACACAATATGGAAACACGCCCATTAGCTTATTGACCATGGACCAAGAAGAATTTTACTTGGTATAGTGCAATATTGACCAAACCGATGACTCATGATGGGGATTGTTCTTTTGTTGATTGCATTGATCGGGCCAATGGTGTTGCTTTCCACTTTTCTGTATTTCCGTTTTCCGGACGAATCGGTGGGGCGTATGGATCGTTATATTCCCCCGCTGACCTCTGCTTTGGCCATTTGGGCGTTTTGCACCGGCTGGTTGTGGTTCTATCTCTTTAACCTGTATGTCAGTTTGCCGGTATTGTTGTTGGCCATCGGTATGCAGGGATATGCCAAGTCCAAGGACCTGAACCCGAAGCTACGTCGTATCAATGCCATATTGATCTGTGCCGCATGCGGTATTGGTCTCCTCGGCTATTTTTATTTTGATGTCTGATCAGAGGTAGATGGGGGCAATCAATACGGCAATTGCCGTATTGATTGCCAAAGGGTTCGGGTCTATGTTTGCTTCACTAAGAAGTATGAATCCAAACTTTAAAAACAAATGAAGAAAATAGCTTTTTCGATGGTACTGTTCCTGTTTGCCATCCTTGCCATTTCCGCCCAAACTGTGGGCGAAGTAAAGATCAAAACCCTTGGCCCAGCCAATCTCAGCTATAGAAAAAGCCCCAAAAAGGTGATGATCTCCGATTTTCAGGTCAATTACCAAACGGCCCTTAGTCTCGAAGATTCCAAAAAAGGGGGCAAGCTTTGGAGAGGAGGACTCAAGGGAGATGCAAAGGCATCGCTGACCTTGGTGCTGGATGGCCTTGATCCTGATGACCTCCAAAAATTGACGGATCGATTATTTCAGGACTATGTGGCGAATTTGAAATCCAAGGGTTTTGAGATTGCCCCAATTGAAGAACTCTGGAACAACAAGGCGTATGAAAAGAACCGTGAAAAAAGATGGGAACTCACAGCCGGCCAAGGACCTGAAAAGGGGAAGGAATTCGGTACCATCCTCACCAGGCCCACCACCCAGAAATTTGTGGTTCCGTTCAGGACCATGGGCAAAGATGCAATACCCCTTGCAGGCTTTGCCGATTATGCAGGGAACACGGAAAGCAGGGTAGTGAACCAAAAAACCGATTTCATCTTCAACAAGGTCGTTCTGGTGGTGAATGTTTTTGAGGACGGTCAAAGCGAGGTGTCAAGAACGCTGAACCGTCATGCAGGAAATGCGAGGGTAAAAGCGGAGACCACCTTTGTGATAAGTGAGGAAAGCAGCATCATGTTCGATATGGGCCACTTTGTCCCACGGGGAGGGGTCGAAGTCTCTGGGGTCATGGAACGGCAAAAATTCGATGTGGCCCAAACCCCGGACCGGGACAAATTGGGAACCGACATGGGCGTGCTTCGCGTGTGGAGTGTGGACCATCAGGAAAAGGCCAATTATTCCATTGTAAAGTGTGATCCCAAAAAATATTTGGAAGGTGCCGAAAAAGGGTTGAATGCTTACTTGGGTGCCGTGGTGCAAAAACTGGCGGACAAGGCCGATTAAATTTGAAAAATAAGTACGTCCCGCCTGAAAAATTATGCTATTTTTAGAAAATGTCCTCCATAAAAAACTTTTATACGCTACCGCTTGTACTGGTATTGATGTTGATCTGTTGCGCACCGCTTTCGGCACAAAGCTTGGAAGAGCAAATACGGGATTTAAAAGCTGAACTAGAGCAAAAATCGGGCGAGGACAAGGTAATGGCATTGAAAGACATAGGGATGAAGTTTCGTTCCATAGATTATGACAGTGCCTGGTATTATATCAAATTGGCCCATACCGAAGCCGAAAGGCAGCAAAATGATTATCTCGTGGCAAGGATGTTGGTATCGTTCGGGATACTTGAGAACGGGAAAGGCAATTCTGGCCAAGCGCTAAAATATTATCAAGACGCTTTGCCGGCCATTGAAAATTCAGAAGACCATTTTGCCATAGGGGCACTTTATACCAATATGTCCAATGCTTACGAAAAAACAGGCGAAGTGGACAAATCGGTTGCCTACCAATTAAATGCACTGAAAGAGTTTGAGGCTTCCCAAGATTCCATCTGGATTGCCGGAAGCCTCAATAATTTGGGCAGTAGATATCAAGCTGTCCATGAATGGGAACTCTCAGGGGACTATTTTCAGAAGGCCTTGGAACTTTACCAGCAATTGGGGCAAGAGTATTACGTAGCATTGACCTATAATAATCTGGCCAGTGTTTATCTACACTTTAAGGATTACGAAAAAGTCATAGAATACTCCGATAAGTCGTACCGTAGTTTTAATGCATTGGGTGCGCCATTCGAATCAGCATCGCCACTTTATAATTTGGGATATGGTTATCAAGGTATGAACGAATTGGACAAAGCGAAGGAATATTTTACCCAGGCCCTGCAAATACAGCAAGAAAAGGGCGATTGGTATGTGGCCGTCCATCTTAAAAATGACATAGCCAAAACACTCCTGATGCAAGGGAAGTTCCAAGAAGCAGAAAACTTGGCATTGGAAGCCTATGACGAAGCATTGGAGCATGAAATTGTTTTGGCGCAGGTGGAATTGTCGAAGACCCTGTCATCCGTAAGTGAAAGTATGGGAAAGTACAAGGATGCGTATGGTTACCTACAAATACATAAGGAGGTGCTCGACAGTCTGCAAGGTTTGGAAAGGACCAAGGAAGTGCTCAATCTGAAGGAAAAGTATGAGACCGAACAAAAAGAGAACGAAATCCTTCGCCAACAGAACGAACTGGTCGAAAGTGAACTGTCCATAAAAAAGCGCAACAATATGCTGATGGGCAGCGGAGCTCTTTTGGCAATACTGTTGACCGTAGGTTTTGTGGTGTTCCGGGAGCAAAAAATAAAAGCAAGGAACATGGCAAGGGAGACTGCTCTGGAAAAGGCCATGGCCGAAGCCAAGGCACAGGAAAATCTTAAGGAACAGCGTATACGAATTGCTCGAGACCTGCACGATAATATCGGTTCGCAGCTTACCTATTTGACCTCCATCACCGATTCGGCCAAACGGGGAATCGATAAAGGCGAGGTTTTCCTTATGGAAAAGCTCACCCAAATGAAACAATTTTCCTTGGTGACCATCTCGGAACTTCGGGACACCATTTGGGCCATGAACAAGGATGAGATCAGTTTGGAGGACATCAAGGAACGGATCCAGCAATTGGCGGCAACTGTTCATGAGGCAACAGATGATAAGATCAATGTGAAAATTGAGGGAACCCCGAACAATAAGGTGCTCAATGCCTTTGTGGGAATGAATCTTTTCAGGATTATTCAAGAATCCGTGAACAATGCCGTAAAATATTCAGGGAGTGAACATATTGAAGTCCGGTTTACTGATTTTGATAAAATGGTGCAGATTGAAATAGAGGACTTTGGAAAGGGTTTTGATACATCAAAGGAGTCGACAGGAAACGGACTTCATATAATGAGGAACAGGGCCGAAAAAGCCAGCATTTATTTCAATCAAGAAAGTATAATCGATAAAGGCACCAAGGTAACATTGCAGGTAAAAGCATAATTCTTTCACCATAAAAAGTATAGATTATGAACAAAATCAAGCTGGCCATAGTGGACGACAATACCTTCTTGGCTCGTGCCATTAAAGAGAAGTTGTCAGATTTTGAGGATTTGGACATTAAGTACATGGTCTACAACGGTAGTGAGTTGCTGTCCAAATTGGAAAAGAACCACAACCTTGACCTGGTGCTTATGGACATAGAAATGCCCGTGCTGGATGGTATAGAAACCGTTCGTATCGTAAAACAGAAATATCCCCACATTAAGGTGCTCATGCTTACCGTTTTTGATAATGATGAGAATATTTTCAACGCCATTCAGGCCGGTGCCGATGGGTATTTGCTGAAAGAGATTGAAGGACATAAGCTGTACAACGCCATTACCGAGACCATTGAAGGAGGCGCGGCAATGAGTCCTTCCATTGCGGTAAAGACCCTTAAATTATTACGATATCCCGAAAAACAAGAGTCACTGTCCGTACAGGAAGACGACGTTTCGTTAAGTTCACGTGAAAAAGAAGTATTGGAACAACTGGCGGAAGGGTTAAGCTATACCGTGATTGCCAATAATCTCTTCCTATCGCCAAGTACGGTAAGGAAGCATATCGAGAATATCTATAAGAAGCTTCAGGTCCACAACAAGTTAGAGGCTGTTCAAAAGGCTAGAAGACAAAGCCTTATATAATATACTCATACAAACCTTTGAACTTATTCATGGGCATGAAGGGTTAAATTATAGGAATTGACAAATAGTCAATATTTTATATTCAAACTATGGAAACCTCTGCTGAAACATGGGATCCGCGGAAATAGTTCGATTTTTTCTGGGCCTCCTTTAAGCTATTATTGTAGTTAGATCAAACATTGATAAAGTCTTCGATCCAACTAAATTTTTTCTGAATGATACCTTCCTTTCTATCCTTTAAATAATTCAAAAATGCCACGGCTACGGGAGATAGGTTTTTGGATTTCAGCCAAATGAGATTCCATGTTGTGGTGATGGGCAGACCTCTTACGGGAATTATTTTCAGCTCATTGTTTTTAAGGGCATTTTTGTTTCCGATAAGGGGCATGATCGAGCATCCCAGCCCTGAAATAACAGCTTGTTTTACAGCTTCATTTGAGGTAAGTTCCATCTTTTTGTGCACCGAATAATTGTTTTTTTCAATAAAGCTCTCCATGGCGTTCCGTGTGGCCGAGCCCGGTTCCCTGTAAATCAACGGAATTTTTTCAAACAGATATTTTTTGGATACCGCTTTTGGAAATTTCCTGTCATAATTGCTCACGTAGAACAATTTGTTGGGCATAAGCTCCACGGTGTCCACTTTTAACTTTTCCGGCAGCACGGAAACCAGGGCAAAATCAACTTCATTCAGTTCCAGGCTTCTTACTACTTTGGATTTGTTGGTCACATCCATAATAAGGTCCACTCCCTTGTTCTCTGTCATAAAATCGGCCATAAAATAGGGCATCACATATTTTCCCGTGGATACGACCGATATTTTGAGCCGACCCGATAGGTTTCCCTGATAGGCCATGGTCTTGTAATTGATTTCTTCGACCTGATTGATGATTTTTTCGGCAGCCCGTGCTATTTCTTTTCCAAAATCGGTGATAAACAATTGTCGCCCCACCACTTCGGTAAGTGGAATCGGGAACTGATCTTGAAAATTTTTAAGCTGTATCGATACCGCAGGCTGGGTCAAATGCAGCTCCTCGGAAGCTCTTGTAATGCTCTGTAATTCAGATATTTTTAAAAATATTTGGAGTTGGTGCAAAGTGTAATACATAAATATTATTAATGTATAATATTATAAATATAAATAAAAATTAATGAATTCTATATCTAAACTTTGCACCGGAAAAATTTTAAAAACAAAAACTCATGGAAGCAAAAGTAGTATCGGAAGTTGTCAAAGATCAAAGAAAAATCCAGTTGGTGGATGGAACATTTACCCCAACGGAAGCATCGGATGTAATCACTGCCCTGATCGATGAAAAAATAAACTTTCACAAAATCCAAAGGTTGAAAATTTGGGAAGGCAATCATTTGGGAAAGACCAATTTGCTGGATAGCCGAATCGGGGAGTTGGAACAAGAAAAATTGACCGCTCGCAACATCATCGATCATGCCCGGGCCAAAGGAAAGCAAATCGTCATCAACGGAACATTGGAAATAAAGTACGTGGACTAGAACAATCGTTTCAGTTTTTGCAAATGCAAACAAATTCAAAATCCAAACACATGAAAAAAATATCCAACACCATTCAAACCTTCTTGGCCCTAGCCACTATGATGGCATTGATTGTGGTGTCCTATTTGAACGAATCCATTTTTATGGATCGAATTCTACCCTGTTGCTTTATACTGAGCGTAATCATGTTTGCAAGAATACGGGGAGGAGTCAACCGGATTGTCACAGAAGAGAAAGCACAATAACCATTTTTTTAATCTGAATCGAACAAGAATGACTCAAATAACGAACATACTCCCATCACGTTCCGAAAAGTACAAAGCGACCGGGTTGACCCCGGTTTTATTTTGGCTGTTTTTTATGGGACTATTGATTTTTGGAATAATAAATTACCCGGACATACCGGAATGGAAATGGGGAAATCTGTTTAGAATCAATGGATTTACTGTACTGTTATCCACCATTGTAACCTTTTTTTGTGCCATAATCAGCACCTATGCTAACTCCTATTTTAAACACAGTGGGCAAAAGGCCAAGTTTATGTGGTTGTGTATCGGCTTTACCGCTTCGGTGATATTGTTTTTGATATCCGACCACATGGTCCCATTGCTACTGGGTTGGTTCTTGATGGGTGTTGTTATGTCCTCATTGATCGGGCTGGACGCTGGATGGGGCGAAGCACGGGAAGCCAGGCGCTTGGCCCAGCAATATTTTTTGGCCAGTGGAGTGTTTTTAAGCTGTGGACTTCTTTTTTTAGCGGCTTACCATAACGTCATTACATTGAGCGGTCTGATGGTATCAGTGAAACAAACGCCCTATCCCTTAATTGTAGCCTCCGCTTTATGCATCATTATCGCGGCACTGATACAATCTGCCATATTTCCATTCCATAAATGGTTGCTTTCATCCATGACGGCGCCAACACCTGCATCGGCACTCATGCATGCCGGGTTTGTCAATGGATCGGGAATTTTATTGACCCTTTTGGCCTATATCATTCTTGAGTCGCACACCATGAACCTTTTGTTCATCATAGGGGGAATGGCAGCAATTGCGGCCCAATTCGCAAAATTGATTCAGGTCAACGTAAAACAACGTTTGGCATGCTCCACCATGGCCCAAATGGGTTTTATGATCATGCAGTGTGGTCTTGGTTTTTTCAATGCGGCCATAGCCCACTTGATTTTGCACGGATTTTATAAGGCGTATTTGTTCCTGTCTTCTGGAGAGGGAGTAAAACAATCAACCCCCGCGCAGCCGCCTGTTATCCGCATTAAATGGTTTGAGGCCTTGATTGTCCTTATCTACAGTGTTGTTGGGGCCTTCATTTTTACTAGATTGACAGGTAAGGGCATGGAATGGGACAGTGGAATCTTTCTAACATTGATAGCCTCCATTGCTGTCGGACAGGCAACCTATAATATCGTAAAGCAACATATTTTCACAGGAATCCAGAAGCTGATTTTGCCACCAATCCTTTTTGTTGCGGGAATCGGGGCCTATGCCTTGATGTACAACTGGGTAACCACATTTATGACAGGTATGGAGGTAGTGGCTGCTCCATCGCCCCTATCACCATTGCAAATTGGCTTTGGACTCATATTCCTGGTTGGTTTTTTCCTTATGAAGTTGGGCGTGTATCGTCAAATACCATGGCTCTACGTCAAATTAATGAATATGTCCCAAGCTAACAAAAACACAATCTTAATGTATAAAACGAAAATCCAATGAATCCAAACTCATTTGAATTAGTTATCGAAAAGGCTTCCAATTATGTGGGCAATACTTGGCCCTTGTATTCTTTTGTAACATCCAATCCTTTGAGCGGGTACGAAAAGGTATCTTTTCCCACAGCCGTTAAAGAGGTGCAAAAAATGTTGGGGGCGTCGGTGTATCCAAAAGGTACTTTGTACAGGAATGCTTTGGACAATGGAGACATCGAGATATCGGAACTCAAAGATCTGCTGCAAAAAAGCGGTTATAAAAAATCGCCCGGACACTATTTGCAATTAATGGAACGTCAACAGAGTTCTGATATAAAAAATCCCCACCATGTTTTGGATAGACGGATGGTAAAATGGCTTTCGGCTTTTTTGGACGAGGGCTTGGCCGAATGGGAAATGCCCTTTAAAGAGCTTGGGTTTTATAACGCATGGAGGAAGTTGGCATCCTATGACGAACACCTTGGCTCGATAAATATGAGCGAGATCCCAAAAACTCCGATAGAAACCTTGGAAAGTCTATTGGCCCGTTTTTCCGATGAAGAGATTCACGATATTGTAAAGTTTCATTTGGCAGCGTTGCCCGGCTGGACGGGTTACATCAAACACCGCGGCGCAAACCAATCCCTATGGCAGAAGAAGTATCCCATTGATTTGGAACAGTACCTCGCCGTGCGCCTGTGGTCCGCCAAACAGTTGGGCATGGAACTTTTGCCCGAAACAAAGGCTACGGAAACCGACCATGAGATGATGGAACTTCAGCATATCTGGTTAAAAGCTTGGGAGAAAAGTTGGCAAATGGAATTGGTCCGGATGCTGAAGGACGCACCGAAGGAAGAAGAGTCCTATGGCACTGAACCTGACATGCCCGATGCGCAATTGGTCTTTTGTATCGATACGAGATCTGAGTTGATCCGAAGGCATGTGGAGTCCGCTGGTAATTATGAGACATTTGGCTACGCAGGATTCTTTGGAATAGCGATGGATTATGAAAATACCAAAGATGATGTGGTGCAAAAATCCTGTCCCCCCATCGTGGATTCTAGTTATAAAGTCTTCGAGGTGGCCACGGATGAAAATCAAACCAAAAAGAAAAGTATGGACCAAAAGGTGGAAAACACCAAATTTTGGAACTACTTCTTAAAGCGGATGAAGAACATGCTCCCATCAACCTTTGGTTTTGTTGAAGGATCGGGCCTATATTATGGGTTGAACCTTGTTGCGAGGACGATTGCTCCGGCAGGGAGGACACGAAAAAAGCCCGGTTACGAGAACATTTGTGAACCGGAACTTCGGAACGCCCATTCCAATGCGTCCATATCGATTGCGGATCAGGCGGCAATTGTAAAATCTGGATTTGAGCTGATGGGCTGGAAATCCTTTGCTCCGGTCGTGATTTTTGTAGGACACGGAAGTCATTCGGCCAACAATCCATTTGCATCAAGTTTGGATTGCGGAGCCTGCGCAGCAAGCCCCGGAAGGCACAATGCGCGGATGCTGGCCAAAATGACAAATAACCTTCAGGTCAGGGAATTCCTCTCTTCGGAACATGGTATTGATATTCCAAGCTCCACCATATTTGTTGGGGCGGAACACAATACCACAACGGATGAGATAGAACTGTTTGATTCCCAAGTACCAGAATCACATCAAAATCACATGGTCAACATAAAAAAGAATCTTGTAAAAGCGCAGGCTTCTGCCACCCAGGATAGGCTTGGCGCCATTAAAAACAGTGTTGGCCTTGCAAGAATAAACGCAACCAATTGGGGGGAGACCAGGCCCGAATGGGGGCTTGCCAAAAACGCAAGCTTTGTTATCGGACCAAGGAAAACCACAATGCACCATAACCTTGATGGCCGTTGCTTTCTCCACTCCTACGATTGGAAAATGGATAAGGAAGGGAGGGCATTGGAAGCAATTATGCAAGGGCCTATGGTGGTCACACAATGGATAAACAACCACTACTATTTTGCCACTGTGGACAATGAAAAATTTGGAGCAGGAACCAAAACGACCCACAACATAACCGGACAGTACGGCGTTGTTCAAGGCAACGGTGGAGATCTTAAAATGGGTCTGCCTTGGGAGTCGCTTTACGAATCGGAGGATAAGGCGCATCATACACCGTTCAGACTAACCGTTGTCATTCAAGCTCCGAAGGAAAGAGTCAACGCCATCGTTGACCGAAATAAAAATATAAAATCGTTATTGGAGAATGAATGGATCTATCTGATCATTATGGACCCACAAGATAATATTGATGTGCTTTGGAACAAGAATCAGATTTTGCAAACAAGAATGGATGAAGAAGCGGACTCATTGAAAGAGAAAATTAAGATACAGTCAGTTGAAGCACTGAACATTGATTAAACAAATAATTGTTAGTTTTTTGTATGGCCCACTTGATTTATTTTTTTGCCTAATTCATTCCAAGATTCTCATATGTTACTATTACTTTACCGTAAGATATTATCAAAGATACCCTGGATTAAAATTTGATTCAAGCTATTTTTAGGACAGGTTTAATATTTTATAGTTGATTTTGGAGTCTACGGAGACAGAAGACTATTATTGGTCTGTAATTCAGTTAGTAACAAAACATGAGCAAGATAAAAGCCAGTAAAAATAGGGGGGTAGCGAATGGAGTTCAAATTCTTCCGCAATCACTTGAAAATCAAGGCTTTAAAGATTGAATTCTTTAAGGCCTTTTTTATTTGCACTCAAATTTTGGTTAAATATGGGGTATTACATATCGATTTAATATCAGATATTGCCAATTTTACAGAATAGCAACTACTATTCAATACTGTTTTAGTATGGATAACTAGAGCTGTAAGTGTTTGGCCATCCATGGAGGAAAGTCTCTCAAAAGAGGTGATGTGGTACAGGTAATGGAAGCCATTACTTTTGGGAACAAACTGCTGCCTGCGCGTATCAAGGTGGATAATGGAAGTACATTCATCAGTAAGGTATTGGACAAGTGGACCTATAAAAATAAGGTCGAACTGGACTTCTCAAGGCCAGGAAAATCAACGGAGAATCTTTTATCGAAAGTTTCAATGGATTATTTAGGGATGAGTGCCTGAACGCTAATTGGTTCTTCTCTTTGGAGGATGCCCAGGAAAAGTTCGATATTTGTAAAGAGGCCCATAACAATTATATACTGCATAGCTCGCTCGTTGGGAGACATGTCTTCCAATGAGCACATTGAAATGAATGAAAACGGCCCGGATTCTCTAGTTATGACCGGCACTTAATTTTGGTAGGAGATCAAAAAAATGTTATCTATTGAAAATATCAAATCCATATTTGGATAGCCCCAATTTTTCATTTATTAAAAATTAAGCCCATGGACAAAGGTGAGAGAAACAATATCGAATATCAACGAATCAAAAAACTAAGCGAGTTAGATCTTGACTATAGAAACCTTCAAGAGGAGTTCCAAAGCTTGGTCGAATTGGCGGCCCATATTGCAGGTACGAACATTTCCCTTATCAATTTGATTGATAACCATTCGCAGTGGACGGTATCATCTTATAGTTTCGAATTGTTCGAGATAGATCGTGAAGAATCCATATGTTAATATACCATACAATCTGAGAACGCAATGGAAGTCCAACATCTTGACAAAGACACTCGCTTCAAGGACAAACCCTATGTTAAGGAAGATGGATTCAAATATTATCTGGGTTTCCCACTCATGGTGGAAACGGGGAAAGTATTGGAGCTCTTTGTGTAATCGACTATCAGGAAAAGAACATATCGGAAGAAAAGAAAAAACTCTTGCGGCTTGTTGCGGACGAAATCGTAAAGAAGCTGGAGAACAAAATGAAATTGGACGTATTGCAAGATCAGTTGGACAGGGCTATCGTCCAACGTAATCAAATAGCGCACGATGTTAGAGGTCCGATTGGAGGTATCCTTGGGCTTGCATTAAGTGCCGAAAATGAAACGCTAGAACAGAGTGAGTTCGATTTGTACTTAGAAATGATAAAAAGCTCTGCAGCCAAGCTACTCGACTTGACCGATGATATTCTGGAAAGACAAAAAGAGCAACTTAAAGAAAATTATTTCACTCTTTCAGAATTCAAAAAACATTTGGAAGACCTTTATGCCTTACCGGCCTTTAACAAAAAGATTGATTTTGTAGTGGTTTTCAACAAAGAAAAAAACCATCACAGTTTTCCAAGAAAAAAACTTCTTCCCATTGCAGGGAACATTATCGCCAATGCCATCAAGTTTACGGAACCAGAAGGAAGAATAGCTGTAAACCTTGATATAATCGCTGCAAAAGATAACGTATCCCTGCTGATAGAAGTGAAGGATAATGGTAAGGGTATCCCAAAAGAAAAACTGCAAAATTTAAGGAAGACAGGTGTTTTGAGTGAGCGTGGCACCAATGATGAAAAAGGATATGGTCTGGGACTTCAACTTGTCATTGAAATGGTGGACAAGTATGAAAGGGATGTTAACAATTCAATCGGAAGAGAACAAGGGCGCTACTGTTAAAATAACCATACCTATAGGAAGTCATTGATTTCTGTCTATTCCCAAGAAAAAGAAATTGCATCACTCATCAGTTTGATGGTCTGATCAGGAACAAGTTCCAATGGCGAATTTATAATGATTTAAAAAGGTATTCATATTATAGGTTCCTAGTATCCTGATTTGGGTACTTCTGTAGCCAACAAGGCTACCTCGACCAGTGAAAATGCTCATTTGCACCTCCAATACACTCTAAAATTAACGTTTTTAAAGGTTTTGTAATCAGTTGTTTAAATCATTCTTTTAAGATTTATTTAAAATTAATCTAATTAAAATTTGCGACAAAAAATGGTTCGTTTTAAATTCGCAGCCAATTATTTAGAATAGATATAAATAAATTCAGAATGAATAAAATTTACTTGTTATATTTCTTTTTGTTGGGAGCGTTCAGCATAACTTTTGGCCAAAATTCTTCCGTTCAAGGAAAAGTTATCTCCGATGCAGGAGTGCCAATTGCAAATGCCAATGTTATTATTTTAAACTCTAATATTGGTACGATTACCGACGATAATGGTGTTTATAGAATAGAGGGTATTGCACCGGGCAACTATATTGCACAAGCTTCCTATATTGGCTATGAAACTATTGAAAACCCAATCACCTTAAAGGAAGGAACCTTCTTAGAGTTGAATTTTATCTTAAGCGAATCAGCTACACAATTGCAAGGAGTTGAGATAATCGGCAGAAAGGAAAGAAATTACAAAAACACAACATCATTTGTTGCTACAAAATCAGCCACCAAACTGGTTGATGTGCCACAGGCAGTGAGTTATGTGACAAAAGAAGTCATTTTGGACCAAGCAGCGTTTACGGTCAATGATGTAGTTAAGAATGTTAGTGGTGTTAACCAGTTTTCATTTTATAATGATTTGACCATGAGAGGATTTCGTGTTCAAGGACAACGTAATAGTAGCATACTTTTAAATGGTTCTCGAATGATGACCAGTTTCTGGAGCCAACAGATTATTCCGCATGTTGAACGAGTTGAAGTTATAAAAGGCCCAGCATCTGCTTTGTTTGGAAATGCGTCACCCGGGGGAACCATAAATACGGTAACCAAAAAACCCCTGGAAACCACCAAACAATCCATCAGTGCCAGTATGGGAAGCTTTAATACTTTTAGATTATTGTCCGACTTTACCGGGCCTATGACCAAAGACAACAAACTGCTGTACCGTTTAAACATCGGGTATCAAAACACGGATGGTTTTAGGGATTTGCAATTCAACAAGAATATTGTTGTTGCCCCCTCATTTTCATTTATTCCAAACGAAAAGACTCGTTTGAACTTCGATGTGGTCTATCAGGACAACAAAGGGCGCTTGGATCGTGGACAGGCAGTTTTTGGGGACGGGGATCTTTACTCAACACCAATAACAACATCTTTAAGTGCAGAAAATGACTATTTGAACGAACAAAACTTAAATGTTACGTTATCGTTCCAGCATAAGTTCAATGAAAACATAAGTTTTAACAGTACCTATCTGAATTCCTCTTATGATGAAGACTTATTGGAGCATAGGACCGCCAATAACTTTTTAGCGTTAGGTGATGGTTCTTTTGATATTACCCAGGTGGCCATGAGGGTGTTTATTCGTAAGCGATCTTGGAACAATCAGAACTTTACAAACTACCTCAATTTTGATTATGACCTTGGTGATATAAAGAATAAGCTTTTGGTGGGTTACGATTATTTTCAGCAAGAGCTTGAACCCGGAGGTTCGCAATTGGAAGCAAACGCCTATCTTCTACAAAATGGAACCGCAACCAATTCCTTCAATGTCGCCAATATTGATAATTATGTGCTTGACGAGGATGGAAACCCTGTTGCCAATGTAGCTCCTTTTGATTTGACCTCTACGAACGGGAATGCCATGCGGGACATGAGCAATTACGTTTATTCTATTAGAAACTACGATAGATACAAACAAACCGGTAATGGTATTTATCTACAAAACCAGTTCACCTACAAAAAGTTCAATCTTTTGGTAGGCCTTCGGTACGATGATTTTACCGATTACTTAAATTACAATACCGATGCGGAAGAAAAAGTAAGACAGGATGCTTTTTTACCAAGAATAGGTATGGTCTATAAGGCTACGCCTAACATAAACTTCTACGGTACTTGGGTTAAGGGATATCAACCCCAAACAGCGACCGAAATAAATAATCCCGAAGCTGGAGGACCTTTTGATCCTTTGACCAGTGAATTGTTCGAAGCAGGAGTAAAATCCGAGTGGTTCAACAAAAGGCTGAGTGCTACTTTGGCAGTTTACAGCCTAAACCAAAAAGGAGCTTTGTACAACGCCAATGATTCCAGCAACTCCGATTTATTACAACAGGTTGGTGAAGAAAAATCGGAAGGTGTGGAGGTTGATGTTTATGGACAGATTATGCCCAATTGGAGTGTTATTATGAACTACGCCTACAATCATGCATATTTTACCGAAGCGGATGAATCCACAATCGCTATTTTTGGCAATCAAAAACCAAATGCACCCAGAAATACCTTCAATTTTTGGACAAAATATATCATTGATAGAGGCGATTTTAATGGTTTGGGCTTTGGACTTGGTTACGATTACGTAGGGGAACGAAACGGTTCCATTGTCAGGGACCCGGAATTGATTCCTATTTTTCCAAGCTATGGATTGGTCAATACAGCGGTTTACTATCAGGTTGATAAATTTCAGATACAATTGAACTTTAATAATGTGTTCGACAAGACGCATTGGGTAGGAGGATATGATTTCTTGAGAGCGTTCCCTGGGAGGCCCCGAAATATTATGGCAACAGTCTCATATACATTTTAGAATTGAAATTATCAAAAAAGAAACTTTTTAAAATCCACAGTTGGATCGGAACCAAGTTGAGCATACTATTTTTTATAGTATGCTTTTCTGGTACTATTGCGACCCTTAGCCATGAGTTGGACTGGCTTTTTATTTCAGAAATAAGGGCAAAGCCACAAAAGGAGTTTGCTTCGAGAAATACAATTCTCGCCAACCTTGAAAAGCAATATCCAGAGGGTCAGGTTTCTTATTGGATGCGTACGGAGGAACCCTACTTGTGCGATATTATTTACATGAAGGACAACGGCAGACAGACCTATGTCTTTGCAAATCCATATACAGGAAAAATTCAGGGGAATGCCAACCTCACTTTTCAACGCTTTTTTAGGGACCTGCACTATTTTTTATTCATGCCTTTTTATCAGTTTGGATATTTTATAGTATTGAGCTTTGCCTTTCTGCTGCTGATCTCCTTTTTAACGGCTTTGTTCTTCTATAAAAAATGGTGGCGAAAACTGTTTGTACTTGAAGTAAAAAAAGGACCGCTAGTGTTTTTTAGAAGCCTTCATAGATTGATCGGGTTATGGTCGATTCCGTTTTCCATATTGTTTTCGATTACGGGAATATGGTATTTTATAGAACGAGCAAACATCACCGATGTGCGTATAAAAGTCAATCCCAAACTCCCCAAACTGGAAAACTATACAGTTACGGATAGTATGGACCTCGCTTATGATATTGATTATGATAAAGTTGTCAATGTAGCACAAAAAGCAATTCCGCATTTCAGGGTAGAAGACATGAACATACCTACTGATTATGAAAGCCCTGTTTATCTAAGGGGCAAATCAGATGTGCCATTGGTTCGGCAGCGTGCCAATAGGGTTTATGTAAATCCATATAATTATGAAGTGATCGGAGTTCAAAATGCTCAAACAATAAGTAAAACTATGTGGGTCAATGATATCGCCGACCCGCTGCATTTTGGATATTGGGGAGGATTGGTGACCAAGATTATATGGTTTTTTATGGGCTTGGGGATATCATCGTTAGTGCTATCAGGTATATGGATTACCCTAAAGCGAAGAGCAATTCAAAGGAAGAAACAGCACAAACCCATTTTGGGCAAATGGAAATTTATAAACTGGGGTATATATATTTTTATGATGGTCAGTATGTATGTGCAATTGGTTGGTCGTTATCATACCTCGATTACTGGTATAGTAGTTATAAGCTGCGGTTGGATATTGGTTTTGCTGCTTACTTATTATGTTTTTGTTTACCATCTGAACAAGGTTGTAAATACAGGGCAGAATAAAATATGATATTCAGGTTCAATATTTTCTGTAAAAACAGGCTGTATTGCTTTTTTCATAGATATCAATAAAAGGCATTTGCACCCATTTGTATTTATAGAATAATGTCAGTTATGTTTGCAGTTCTAGCATATGTTGCTGTCGCTCTTTGGATTGGGATAATTGTCCGATTGGTCTTCGGCGGTGTTATCCAAACAAGCAAAATCCTTTTCAACCAATAACAAAAGCTTTTTTCCGTTGGGTAAATCCATTGTGCCGCTAAAACCAACCTTATCCGAAATGTCCCATCCCGATTGTTTCTTATCGTCCAGGTACAGGGTAATGGTATTTTCCCCATAAGAGGCCTCTAGGCTATCAATGCCTTTCTTAGCTTTTAGCACATAACTGAATACACTATGGCCAAAATCTGTGTTTTCCTTGAACATTCCTGTTTTACAAAAGGTTTCCACTTCGGTCTTTGTCAATCTGTACCGTATCGAATTTCCTTTTATCCTAATCTTCATACGTTTCTTTTTTTGGCTTTTTGGTCTCGTTCAAATTGTAATTGATGGTAACACGTGTTCCTTCACCGGGGTTGGGATTGATGAACAATCTACCATTTATGTATTTGAAAAAGAACCTTGCAAAAAAGTGTCAATTCAATTTTTGTCCTTCATAAGTCTGGATAAAGTTTCCGGTCTTATGGCTAGGTAGGAGGCAAGGTGTTTTCTCGGAATCCTGTCCATAATTTGGGGTTTCATGTTCACCATAAAAAATTCAAGCCTTTTGCGAGCATTTGGAATTCTTGCCAAGTATACCCTTTGCTCTGCCAATATATAATATTCTTCGAGCAAAATACGATTGATGTGCCTCATTTCCGGAAAATGGTTTAGGCAATATTTGTAATCCTCATATTTCAAGTAATCGCAATACGTGTTTTCAAGGCTTTGTATGTACTCTTCACTTTTTTGATTTCTAAAGAAGCCAGTTATGGACGTAAATACTTCATTTTCAGAATCAATCCAAGTGGTGATTTCCGACGCATCACTTATAAAATAACCACGTACCATTCCTTTTTTGATCAGATACAGACAATCACAAACTTCACCAGCTTTATTGATGAGTTCATTTTTTTCGAAAGAACAACTTTTGATTTTTTGAGCAAGGTAATTCCTTAACTCTGGGCTCAAAGGGCGAATGGAATTGAGAAAGGAAAGGATGTAAAGGTTTTTCTCGGGATTTTCTTTGGTGGGCATTCAAAAAATTGGTTTGGTTTTCAGTGATTTTAAGTGGCGCAAAACTAATGTATAGTACTTTAATTATTTTTTTCTTGGGGTTAAAATCACAGATACACGATAAAACGTTTTTGATGTAAAATTTTAATTAAAAAAGGTCCCCAAATAATTGAGGACCTTAAAGTATCTTGCTCGACTATCTATTTATATGCTTGGGTTCTTTCATCATCAATTACTCCACTCCAATTCAGCCCGAAGGAAAAATCGTAGGAGTTGCCATTAGTGTCGGTGTAAGGATCCATATCCCGTGGCACATCTTCAAATTGTTGCTCAACGGTCAACATATCTTTGGGCATTTGAAATGGTAGCAAAGCTGAAGGTTCTACTTTGCCCGAAACTATGTCCATTAGGGCTTGGTCCTGAACGCCCATATGCACCAATATGGCATCAGCAGACGATTCAATTTCCGCAAATACCAAAGGTTTAGCTACTCTTACAATGACCACAACAGGCTTGTCCCTCATCTTTCTTTTTGTATCGGTCACCAAGCTCATATCGGAAATGTTTATGGATGTGGTCGTTTTACCATTGTAGGAACGGTTGTCCACACCTTCTTCCAGCGGACTTCCAGCCGCTATGCTTTGCTCTCTTGCATTGGTTGCGGTGTAAGTGCCGTATTGCAAGCTTATGGGAACGTAACCATTGCCACCATTTTCGGTGTCAGCGACATCATAACCAACTCCGCCATTTGGGTTTTCAATACCAACAAGGGCAAAATCAGCTTCATCGGGATTGTCCACTACCTCAAAATACTTGGCGACAACTTCCATGTTAAAGGGATGTTCCGTGCGTGCTTGGGTAGCTACCCCGAACCAATTTACTGTGGGAGCTACATAACGCTGGGGCACATAGACTTTTTTCTTATTCTCCACTGGAAGTGTTTTTTCATTGTTTTTCAGCATCACTATGGATTTGAGCTGCGCATTGTACCCTGCCTCCATGAATTCTGAATTGCCAACGATTTTTTCTGTTTGCGCAACATCCAAATAAGGATTTTCAAAAAGCCCGGTTCTAAATATGTTCTTCAGCAAGCGAACAGCAGAAGTTTCAAAACGCTTCCGCATGTATTCTTCTCCATGTTCCTCAACCCCCATTTGATAGGCCTCTATAACTGGACCCATATCGTTGTTGCCCCCAAATTGGTCACAACCAGCTTCGATAATTTTATAATGTCTTTCAGCAACGCTCAAATTTTCTACACCCCATGGCTTGCCCCTGAACTCATATACGTTGGGCGCATCGCCTGTGATGCCCCAATCTGTACAGACTACGCCATCATAACCATACTTTCCACGCAGAAGGTCAGTAATCAAATATTTGTTGTAGGCATTTCCAACGTTTTCCCCGTTTTTGGTATCCTGCTCGTATGATATGGTATAATAGGGCATTACGGCAGTTGCCATTTTGGTTGGCCCTTCCAGGGCAAATGCACCTTCTGTAAAGGGCTTTAAGTGATCTTCCAGATTTTTTCCGGGATAAACGGCATAGGACCCATAGCCAAAGTGTCCGTCACGACCACCTTCTTCCGGTCCTCCACCTGGCCAGTGTTTTACCATGGCATTGACACTTTGCATGCCCCAATCGCCATTTTCCGATGCTTGAAAACCTTCCACATAGGCACGGGCCATATCTGCCGCTAGCTTTGGGTCTTCTCCCATGGTGCCATCAAAACGGGACCAACGTGGCTCTGTGGCAAGGTCGATTTGAGGGGAAAGCGCAGTTGCAATTCCCAATGCCCGGTATTCTTGGGAAGCGATTTTCCCGAACAGTTGCATTAAAGATGGGTCAAAACTAGCTGCCAGTCCCAATGTACTGGGCCACATGGAAATTTTTCCGCCCGCACCCGCATTGAATTCTGCATAGGAATCACTGCCATGTCTTGGGTCTGAGCTCGTGTTTATTGGAATACCCAACCCGATACCTTCAACCATCGCTTGTGCATTATTGTTCCATTGTGCAGACACTCCTGGTGATTCAACGCTGGTAATCAGTACATGACGTAAATTATCTTCGAGCAAAAATTTCTTCTGTGCATCAGAGAGGTCACTAGGTTTAGCGCCACTTTCTTTATAGGGTTTTCCATTGTACGTGACTGCACCAAAAAAACTGTTACCTCCCCCGGGAATGGATTGGTGCGCGCTGTACAACATTAATCCAGCTATTTGCTCCACACTCATTTTTGAAGCAAGGTCTTTGGCTCTTTCATCTGCCGTGAGCCTCCAGTCTTCATAAGGATCAAGCGTGCCATTTTTGTTCAGGTCTTTAAATGCCATCTGGTCAACGGTCAAGATTGAGACAACAGAATCTTGACTATATCCGAGGGTTGCCCCATTTTCATTTTTTACAAGGTTGAAACCTTCTTTGGTTTCTTCTGTAAATTTGGGACTGCAACCCACAAAAATTGTTGCTAGGAACAAGCTGCCCAGTTTGAGGTTTTGTTTTAAAGTATGCATATTGTTATTTAGTTTTATGTGCTCAATCAGAAAATTGAAAGTTAATTAATTTCAATGATTACCCGCTGGTATCTTGTCAAAGCAGGAAATCCGGTATCCGTACCTTCTATTATCACATGGTATTTTTCACCAGCCTTTGCTGTTTTTGGAACGTCTACTTTGGCTTTATCCATATTCAATTCAATCTGTACCGTACCATCTCCTGCCTCCGCATAGGGCCAAACTTTAAAATAAACAGGATGTCCGTCTACATCCTTTCCGGATATGTTCAGCGTAAGTGTTTCCCCTGCTGCTGAGACTATTGTGTTCCCCTCCATTACAGTAACTTTGGGTGGGTGATTTGCTTCGGAAAATGGTTTAACGCACCAATCCGCCCTAGCCGCGAAATCCAATTGCATAGGCTTTATCCATCGGGTCTGTGGATAGCTTTTGTCCATTTCTCCTGTTTCTGGATTTAGGTCGGAAGCAGCTTCCCCGTCTTCATATCGGTATGGATTTTCTGTTGATTGTACAAAACGACCGCTCCAACCACCTCTGGACGGGTCTTCGTAGTTGTCCAATCCCACATCTACCAAATGCAGGAATGCCGGCGAGTCTCCTTCGGATATAAAATCATATTTTGAAAAGCTGCCCCGTTCGGTATTTGTAATTTTGGAAATGTCACCTTCAAAATGATTGGGATCTCCTTCTTGTTTTTGTCCATCCCCGTAGGAATAGTATTTTTTAAAAAGCGAACCATGGTCATTTATGATGTTGGGGCCCATAAAACTACCTTCCAAAAAAGGTTGTTGGCTTTTTGGAACCACTCTTTTCCATGGGTAGGCAAAGCACCAAAATTGGTTGGCATTGTAGAAAACACGGATTTTGGGCCAGTTGGGTCCTATATAGTTTTTATAAGTGGCATCTTGGTCCATTATGGTGTAGATAATGGCTTTTTTGGATACTGTCTCTTTGATTTCTTCCCAATTCTTATGGTTTGAATAATCTTCCTCAATAGATTTTAGGGCACGGGCAATGGTGTTAGTTCCTCCCCAAGCTTGAAGAAATATTTCCCGCGGATCATCGTCCAATAATTTTTTTGCAATCCATTCAGAACCTTCGGTACGCTTGTCCATTTCACCTTCAAAATCGATGTTGCCCACCTTCACCAATGCCAAAAGTGCTTCTGCTGAAGGATAATTCTTGTCGTGCAAAAGAAGATTTGGGTGAACCTTGGCATATTCAGCCAATAATTCTTCCATCCAAGTGGTACCGGGCCATCGCAATTCGCTCCGCTCCCCATACATGTTTCGGGTCATTTCCATTTCCGATACCATGGTGGTGCCCTTGCCATCTCCCTTCCAATGCCACATGGAACTGGAATATATAAGTCCCTCTGTATCAAATTCGTTGGTGTACATCAAAAAGCGGATAAAGGTATCCACATCGTCGATTTCACCATCTGTGGTCACAATGGTTCGTTTATTGTTTTGCTGGGCCGGGCATATGGTGCATAAACAAATACAGAAGAGTAGGAGGCTGATATTTTTCATAATATATTCAGGTGCCACCGTTTGACACAACTTATTAAAGTTTTTCAAATGGATTCGAAAGGGTGCTTCCATGGCCCTCTATACGTATTCTTCAGTAAACTCGAAGCTTCGGCATCATTGATTATCACCTTTTCTTGAGGATTGTACGCCAAGGGTCGTTCCAATTTCATGGCAAGATTGGCCATGATGCAACTAGCCGTTGAAATATGGCCCTGTTGTACATCTGCCACAGGTAGTCTGTCATTTTCTATGGAGTCCAATAGGTCCAACATGTGTCCTCGGGTAGCAGGTGCGGTATGTAGTTCAATATCCTTCTCTTTTAAATCTTCGGGATACTTTTCACGTTCGTACACCACTTCTTTTTTTATGGTTTTTCCATCTCCGTTGGGAATGAATTCATACTGATGAACACTTCCTTTTAACGTACCTTTTTCACCATAAATGAAAAATGCCCATGGATAATCTGGGTCCGTCGGATTGCCCCAGCTACGATGCTGCCATACACAGTTTAGTTCATCAAATTCAAAAATGGCTGTTTGGGTGTCGGAAATATTGGCGATGGAATCCTTTTGAACATAGATTCCCCCAGTAGAGCTTACTTTTTTGGGCCAACCAAGGTCAAGCATCCAACGTACCGCATCCAACATATGAACACACATATCACCCACAATGCCATTACCATATTCCATAAAGGCACGCCAACTTCGGTGAGGCAGCCCAATGTAGGGGCGGAGTGGGGCAGGTCCCGACCAAAAATCATAATCAAAATAATCTGGGACTTCTTGTACGGGAGGGTTGGCGTTCCATCGCATGTGATAATAACAGCACATTTCTACATGGGATATTTTTCCCAATAGTCCGGCATCGATGATATTTTTCTTGCCCTCTATCAAATGTGGTGTACTTCTGCGTTGGGTACCTATTTGTACTTTTCTTCCAAGTTTCCGGGCAGTGCTCAAAATAGCTTCGCCTTCCAAAACATCTAAACTAATAGGTTTTTGTAGATAGAGGTGTGCTCCGGATTCCATCGCTTCAATCGCCTGTAGGGCATGCCAATGATCTGGACTGCCAATCAAAACTATGTCCAAATCCTTTTCAGCCAGCATTTTACGATAGTCGTGGTACAAACGAGGTCTTTTTCCGGATGATTGCCTTTGTGCCACCAAAATGGCAGCCTCCTCGAGATGTTTTTTGTCCACATCACAAAGTGATACCACTTCTACATTGGCCACTTGAATGAGTTTGAAGAGGTCGCTTTTACCGTACCAGCCACAACCAATAAGCCCGACTCTCCATTTTTTTTGAGCATAGACCAAATCAAGGCCGTAGGCACCAAATGTTGAGAGTGCCAGAGCTGCTGTGGAACTGGCCAAAAACTTTCTTCGGTTGATATAAAAGGGTTTGGAGTCCATATTACAGACTCCATTTGTTGCCTACCTCACTTAAAGGGATGCAACCGTTATATCCCCCTGGTATGGGATCATAATTCAAAACATTTTCACCGATTTCTTGCGAAGTGAAATAGCCCCAGAGCGCCGTTGATTTTAAGGAACGATAGAAACCTACGGGTTCAGGTTTACCCACGGTGGTTCCCCACACGCCGCTTCCGAATTGTCCTGAATTCTCTTCCGCTTTTTGCAAAACCTTGATTTGGTCCGATTCGGAGAGGTTTACAAAACTGTCACCAAAATCCGCAATGCAATCTTGATTGAATTTTTCTATTTCTTTTCTCACCCCTTCCTGAGCATCGGCGTCGTAAAGATTGGCGTAGACCTTGTCAATGAATATGTCCGTTTTTACATCGAGAGCTCCCGGGGTTTCTGTCCGGGGCAATATCATATCCACGATTTTGGATATGAATGCGGCTTCATCCATGGTCAAAAATATGGGTTGCCAATTGATTCTGGTTTCATTTTTACATGATTGTAACAATGATAGCAAGGACGGGCCTGAAACGGCCAATGCGGCCATACTTCCTGTAAATTTTAAAGCTTTTCTACGGTCCATGAGGTTAAATATTGAGTTTTTTAAGTTCTTCTACGGCATGATTAGCGGCTCGTGCCGTGAGTGCCATATAAGTCAATGATGGGTTTACGCAGGAGTTGGAGGTCATACAGGCTCCATCGGTAACAAATACGTTTTTCACCGAATGAATCTGGTTGGTGCCGTTCAAAACGGAAGTTTTTGGGTCACGTCCCATTCGTGCCGTTCCCATTTCATGAACTCCATATCCAGGTTCGTGCTCGTTATCAAAACCAATGATATCTTTTACACCAGCTTTTTCCAACATTTCCACAGCATCTTCCTGAATTTGTTTGTTTTGGGCCAGTTCGTTTTCCTTGTATTCGGCATCAATGGATAGGGTAGGTTGCCCCCATTTATCGGTCACTTCTTTGTTGAGGAAAACCTTATTATCATGATATGGCAAACATTCGGCAAATCCAGTAATAAAGAATTCCCAAGGTCCCGGTTTCATGATACTGTCCTTATAATCGCCGCCGAATTCCTTACGGTTGGCAGCTTCACTGTTGCCCATTCGGTATCCTCCGCCTTGAAAACCAAAACCTCGAAGGAACTTGTCGGTTTTTGATTTTTCATCAATGTTCCAGTAGCGCGGAATATAAATGCCATTGGGTCTACGCCCACTATAATAGTTATCTTCATAGCCTTCAACCCTTCCCAGGGCCCCAACACGATAAGTATGGTCCATAAGGTTGTGGCCCAGTTCACCACTATCGTTCCCCATTCCGTTCGGAAAACGGTTAGAAGTGGAATTCAGTAAAATTTGCGTAGTACTCAACGTTGAGGCATTGCAGAAAATGATTTTGGCCTTGAACTCAACGTCCTCATTGGTCTCGGCATCAATGATGCGCACACCGGATGCTTTTCCTGTACTGTCATCGTACATTATGGATTGTACAATGGAATACGGCCTGAAAGTAAGGTTTCCTGTGGCGTTGGCAGCTGGTAGCGTTACGGCATTACTGCTAAAATAGGCACCGTAGGGGCACCCTCGACTGCATCGGTTTCGATATTGACATTGCCCTCTTCCGTTAAGGGGCTGTGTCAAGTGAGCAACCCTACCAATAATCATATGTCTTCCGGGAAAGTCTCTTTCGATACGTTTTTTGATGTCTTTTTCCACACAGTTCAATTCCATGGGAGGGAGGAAGTGACTATCCGGCAGTTGTGGTAAACCAAGAGCCTCTCCACTGATACCTGCAAACTTTTCCACATAGGTGTACCATGGATCTAGGTCTTTATAGCGAATGGGCCAATCCACACCATGACCATCTTTTGCATTTGCCTCAAAGTCCATCTCGCTCCATCGATAGGTCTGTTTTCCCCAAAGTAGGGAGCGACCGCCCATTTGGTGTCCACGTATCCAAAGAAATGGCTTAACCTCTGTGTACGGGTTTTCTTTGTCGTTGGCAAAAAAATGTTCGGTGTCCTGCCCTATAAACCCAGACCTTATTGCTTTATAATGTTTTTCCTTTTGTTCTGGGGTAAGCCCACCACGGAGTTCCATATCCCATGGGTCCAAATTAGCAGTAGTATAGTCGATTGGATGTTCTACCACAGGGCCACGCTCAAGAACTAAGGTTTTTAACCCTTTTTCACAGAGTTCTTTGGCAGCCCAACCTCCACTTATCCCTGAGCCTATTACAATGGCATCATACGTATGTTTTGGGTCTGCATCAATATTAAAATTTGGCATTTTGGTATTTAGTTTAGGTTTTAAAGGTTATAATTTTTTGCTCAATTCTAATGGTTGTTGTTTGATAGTTTATGATTTTCCCATTTTTTCTTTATTAAAGCTATAAAGGTAAGGCGCCTTGTTTGCCGCTCCGGTGTAGAGTTTTTCATGCCTTATCAGGATGTCCATACTTAGAATTTTACGTTGAAAAGTAGTCCGTCTAAGTTTTTTGTCCAAAATAGCCTCGTATACCTTTCGTAATTCCTTCATAGTGAATTTTTCGGGCAACAGATTGGTTCCTATGGGCTTTTTACCGAGGTCGGTTCTGATGGCTTCCAGTGCTTTTTTTACGATTTCCTCGTGGTCCATCATTAAAGGAGGGAGGTTGTTGATGCTGTACCAATTTATAGAATCGGAGAACTTATTAGGTGTTGGGCGAACCTGATTGTAGTTGATCAAAGAGTAGTACCCTACGGTAATGAACCTATCCAATACCCAGTGGTCATCTGGCATTTCATAGCCTAGGCCCTTGGCAATCCTTTTTGATGGTTCAGGATTGGACCTGTTCAACTTTCCAAACGTATGGAACTGCTCCAAGTGAATTGTTTTGAGGCCCGTACGCCTCATAATGCCCTTTTTAGCGGCATCCAATAAATTTTCATCTCTTCTAATGTAGCCTCCAGGTAATGCAAATAAACCTGTGTTCTGGTATTCGAGCACCAAAATTTTTAGTTCTTCCCCTGTGAAACCAAAGATTACGGTATCAAAAGAAACGTTGGTTAGGTATTTGTTTTCTGAAGGCAACATATTGTAAACATCGCAAAATTTACACTAAAAAAATATAAAAATATAAAAACAGAGGCATTATTGTATCAAATTGATACAATAAAACAGGAGATGCTGACAATAATTGCTGTAGAAAAACTATAATTTAGTTTTTGGGATAATTCTTTTTTAATGGTTGCTGCCATTTTCAAGACTGGAGAAGAGACTTATTATAATTGTAACATGGATGTGCTAATTTGTTTGTTTTTTGTTTTCTGAACAAGTAAATATGTCATTGCTATAATTGCCATCCCGCTGTACGCCCAGTATTATTAACGTTTTTTTAGGATTGCCAGATTTATATTTTGAAAGTATGGATTTTGTCATATTTAATATTTACTGTTAAAATATTGCCAATTATAAAAAAATAACTATTATTGTTCCTGATTGAGACAATATGCACGGTCGAGATCATTAGAAATAACTAAACTAAATAGACTATCTATGAATCAAAACAGAATTCAAGTTTTGACAAGGTTGTCTGGTGCCCTAAAGGCTTTTCAGACATTCTTTTTGTCAATGACAATGATGTTGGTGGGTGGATCTGCGTTTGCAGCGGCCCCGGACTCGGGTGATGCTACTTCGCCCCCTTACCAATTAACCATAACGGGTACGGTTGTGGATAATTTTGGAACACCTTTGCCAGGTACCAATGTTATTGTAAAAGGTACCACTAATGGAACACAGACAGATTTTGATGGAAACTACTCCATTACTGCAGCTTCCGATGCAACTTTAATATTTTCCTATGTAGGGTTTAAAACCATAGAAATTCCGGTAAACGGTAATTCTACTATGGATGTGACCATGCAGGAAGATGCCGCTGCCTTGGATGAGGTAGTTGTAACGGGTTATGGTACGCAGACCAGAGGTGAATTGACAGGTTCCGTAGGAACGGTTGATGTTGCCGAGGCTACCAAAACGCCTGTGGTCAACGCCGCAGAGGCCTTACAAGGTAGGGTTTCGGGTGTTACCATAACCAACAACGGACAGCCAGGATCTGCTCCTGTTGTTCGTATTAGGGGTTTCGGTTCTGGTAACAGTAACGATCCGCTTTACATTATTGATGGTGTCCAAACGGATGACCCTGGTATATTGAACTCAATAAACCCAGCTGACATCCAACAGATGAACGTACTTAAGGATGGTGCCGCAGCTATTTATGGTGCTCGGGCATCAAACGGTGTTATTATCGTAACTACCAAGAGTGGCGGATATAATTTGGATAGAGCAAGAGTATCTTTGGATATGTACACTGGATTTTCCGTGGCTACCAACTTACCTGAAATGTTGACACCTGCCCAGCATGGACAAATGCTATGGCAGAGTATACTGAATGATGGCGGTACTCCTTCCCATCCACAGTATGGAAATGGCCCAACTCCTGTTGTGCCAGAAACTATCCAAGGGGTGCCAGTGACAATGAATGTTGCTCCAAATGGAACTGACTGGGTAGATGAAATTTACAGAAGTGCCATTACCCAAAATGCTTCCATTACATTGGAGAATGGTAATGAAAAATCCAAATTTCTTTTCTCTGCGGGTTATTTGAACCGTCAAGGTATCCAGATTCACACAGGATTTAAAAGAGGAAACGTAAGGTTGAACTCGGAGTTTAAAGTCGGAGATAGAATCCGAATAGGGGAACACGCCAACATTTCTTTTGATAACAGAAGTGGAGGGCAATCTTGGTTCAATTTTGCACAAAGAATGTCACCATTGGTGCCTGTATATGATACTGATGGTAATTTTGGTGGTAACTACAGTAACGATACAGGTCTTTCCAATCCCAACAACCCTGTTGCGGAGGCCACACGACAGAAAGACAATTTTGCTAAGACTTTCAGGGTTTTCGGTGATATTTATGCAACAGTTGATATTTTGGACGGATTGCAGTTCAAAACCTCATTTGGTGGGTCTATCAGGGCTTATAACGATAGACGTTTCAGAGCGTTGATTCCAGAATCTTCCGAACCAATTGCTACGAATACCTTGACCGAAGCGGACCAGGATACTTACGAATGGGTTTGGACAAACACGTTGAACTACAACAAATCTTTTGGAGATCATAGTATCAATGCCCTTATTGGTATTGAAGCATTGGACAACCATGGTAAAGGGAAGGAGATTTCTAGAACCGACTATTTCTACGAAAGACCTGATTATTATTTATTGAGCAATGGTGGTGGTGCACCTAACGTGGCTTATGCCTATGACAATGCATCATCTTTGTTCTCAGTGTTTGGTACGGTCAACTATGACTACGATGGCAAATATCTTTTGACCGCTACGGTTCGTCGTGATGAATCTTCAAGATTTATTGGAGACAATAAGAGCGATATATTCCCTTCGTTTAGTGGAGGTTGGGTCGTGAGCAACGAAAACTTCTGGCCGACTGATTCCTTTATGAGCAGATTAAAGTTGAAAGGCTCTTGGGGACAGTTGGGTAACCAAAGCTTACCAGTGGACAACCCAACAGTAAACTTCTCCATATTAAGTGAGCAGTATGCAAATTACGCCTATAATGGAAGTGCTGCAGGTATAACTCAGGGGGCAATATTGTCAGCAGCTGGGAATCCAAATTTAAAATGGGAAACTTCAGAGACCACCAACTTTGGTATTGAAATGGGCTTCTTTGACAATAAACTGAACTTTTCTGCAGAATATTTTACCATTACGACCAAAGATTTGATCAATCAAGATGGTAGCTTATATAGTTCTACAGCTTTGGATGCAGCCCCTCCTTATGTAAACTTGGGTTCATTTAGAAATAAAGGTGTGGATGCCACTTTAAGCTTTTCAGATCAAACCGATTCCGGCTTTAATTATGGTATCGACGTTAATTTTTCACATTACAAGAACGAAGTACTTGATTTAATCAGTGCTTTCCAAACAGGATTTGGTGGTTTTAGAACTACAGGAACTGTAACCAGAACACAAGAAGGTCAACCTATTTCCTCTTTCTATGGTAGAATTGTGGATGGCATCTTTGCTTCTGAGGCCGAAGTGGCCAATGCACCAAGCCAAGGGTTTGCAACCAATGCTGATGGTGTTGGTAGATTTAGATACCGAGATATTAATGGGGACGGGACTATCAATGATGATGACAGAACTTTTATCGGTTCTCCTCACCCTGATTTCACTTATGGTGTTAACTTGAGAATGGCATACAAAGGATTTGATATGTCTGCATTCTTCCAAGGTTCACAAGGAAACGATATATTCAATAATGATAAGGTATACACCGATTTCCCTACGTTCTTTAACGCGAATAGAAGTGTGAGGGTATTGGATTCTTGGACTCCTGACAACTTGGATGCCGAATTACCGGCACTTAGCCAGAGTATCACAAACAACGAGGGTACGGCAAACTCATTTTTTGTAGAGGATGGTTCCTATATGCGATTGAAAAACCTACAGATAGGTTATACTTTCGACGAAGAGGTTTCAAGCTATTTAGGAATGGACAGTGTTCGTTTGTATCTTCAGGGAACCAATTTGTTTACCATTACAGGTTACGATGGAGTAGACCCAGAACTACAGCCTAGACTTGATGGGGGAGCTATAGACAACCTTACTATAGGGGTTTCGGACAATAACTACCCTTTGGCTGCAATTTATTCCTTTGGAGTTAATCTTAAATTTTAAAAAATGAAAAAGAAGATAATATTTTCAACAATGCTGGTAGGTCTATTGCTATGGGCCTGTGCAGATGATTTTACAGAGAAAGCGGCCACCGGGAACATACCTGATCAAGATTTACAGACAGCTACCGGTGTAGAGCTAAAGTTGACCGCAGCATACTCGGCCATGGATGGTGAGCGTGTAAACAGACAAGGAGAGGGCGTTGCTGCTGGAGGTGACAACTGGTGGACCGATGTGGTTTCCGATGATGCGCATCGTGGAAGTACTGACGGTGACAACACGGCCTTGTTCCAAGTAGAGACCCTGGACTGGCAAACCGGTAACAGTTGGTTTTTAGGAAGATGGAGTGCGCTTTATGGCGGTGTAAACCGGAGTAACGCAGTTTTGGCGTTGATTGATCAGATCACAGACCAAGACTTTACAAGACAAGCTGGTGAAGCTTATTTTTTAAGAGGGTATTTTAATTTTGAACTTCAAAAGTTCTATGGATATCCATCTTTTATTTCCGTAGAGAATTTGGTGAATGAAGAATTCAATCAACCCAATCCTGGACCTATCTGGGCCGAAATAGAAGCTGATTTTCAAGCTGCTATAGAAAGGTTGGACGATGAGATAATTGTTGGTAGAGCAAATGCTTGGGTGGCCAAGGCGTTTTTAGGAAAGGCATACTTGTACCAAGGAAAGTATGACGAGGCCTTGCCATTGTTCAATGATGTTATCAATAATGGACCGTATACATTAAATACGGAGTTTGTAGACAATTTTAATGCTGCAGGAGAGAATAGTCTTGAATCAATGTTTGCCATTCAGTTTGCATCAGATGATGGACGTTCTTTTAATGGTAACGGTGCCGGTACATTAAATTTCCCAGGTGGTGGACCTTTGGGTACATGTTGTGGTTTTTATCAGCCAACTCAAGATTTGGTAAATGCATATCAGACAGATGGTTCTGGATTGCCACTATTGGATACTTACGCCGCTACCGATGTAGTCAGTGATTATGGAATCAACTCCACTTTTGATCATGATGACAATGAAGAGACACCAGAAATCCCAACAGATTTTACACCTCATACAGGACCATTAGATCCAAGGTTGGATTATACAGTTTCCCGTAGAGGAATCGATTATAACGGTTTTGGACGTAATCCAGGGAAGGCCTGGATCAGAGCAACATTTAGTGATATTTCAGGACCTTATTTGCCCAAGAAGAACGTATACCAAGCAGATGAAGTTGGTGCCAACCGCGGAACAGGTGGTTGGGGATCGGACTGGTCCGGTATCAACTATAACGTTATGCGCTTTGCAGATGTATTGCTAATGGCGGCAGAAGCTGCTGTGGAACAAACCTCCCCAAACCTACCTTTGGCACTGCAGTATGTAAACAGGGTACGAGACAGGGCAAAGAACATGACATATGTACAGGCCTTGGATGAAAACGATGATCCTATTCCAGATACAGATGCGGCCAACTATCAAATAGAGCTTTACGCATCTTTTCCGGACCAAGCCTTTGCTAGAAAAGCAATTCGTTTTGAGCGTCGTTTGGAATTTGGTATGGAAGGACACAGATTGTTCGACCTAAGAAGGTGGGGCAATGCCATGGAAACAATCAATACCTATATAGAAAACGAAGCAGAGGATTTAGATCAGGCTGGTTATGATTCAAAATTCAATGAATATCAACCAAAACACGATTTGTTCCCTATTCCTATCAATGCTATTGACCAAAGTGGAAATGTATTGGAACAGAGCCCTCTATGGCAATAATGATAAGTAGATCTGAGTTAGTTTAATTTAATTCGAGTAGAGAGATAGGTTGTCAATTTTATTGGCAACCTATTTTAATTAGGGACAAATCCTATTAATTAAAAATTAATTCGTTTTTAATCAATATTAATCATAGATAGGCAAGATGGAAAAATCGAATTTGTATTTTTAGTAATTGGGTATATCCATCAACATAAACATATCCAATTTTTTCATGGAACGGAGACAACAGCTTTAAGACCGTTTAAATTTCATCAAAATGTTGGTTAATCGTAAAAACTTCAGCACAGTGAATAAAAGTTATATTTTAATTGCACTTTCGTTATTACTGATTGCTTCTTGCTCAAAGAAAAAAGAGGACACTTTGTTTTCAAAGGTTTCCTCGAATCACTCCGGTATATCATTCAATAATAAGATAGTCGAGACCGACAGCTTTAATATCCTTACCAGTGAGTATATCTTCAATGGGGGAGGCGTAGCAGTTGGGGATTTTAATAATGATGGCAAGCCCGATCTTTTTTTCACAGGAAATCAGGTCGCCAATAAACTCTACCTTAACCAAGGAGATTTCAAGTTCAAGGATGTTTCTGCTGCATCAGGTGTCGAGGCATTGGATAAGTGGAAGACAGGAGCAGCGGTAATCGATATCAATAATGATTCACTTCTTGACATTTATGTCTGCGCGGCGATGTATGAAAGCCCGGAAGAAAAGGCGAATATGTTGTACATTAACCAAGGTGTGGATGATAATGGCGTTCCTATTTTCAAGGAAATGGCAAAAGAGTATGGCGTGGCTGATACAGGTAACAGCATGAACGCTGCATTTATTGATTACAACAAAGATGGCCTCTTGGATCTTTATGTGCTCAATAATGTAGACATACATATTTTGCCTGCCAATTACAGAGAAAAAATAACCGACGGTTCGTCTTTAAGTAACGACCGTCTATATCGTAACAATGGCGACAATACCTTTACCGATGTAACATTGGATGCAGGCATTACCATTGAAGGATATGGACTTGGTGTGGCCATTTCCGACCTAAATTATGATGGATGGCCCGATATTTACGTAAGCAATGATTATCTGAGCAACGATATCCTTTATATAAACAATGGAGATGGAACATTTACAGATAAAATTGGGGAATATGTAAAACACCAAAGCAAATTTTCCATGGGTTCCGATGTTGCCGACTTTAACAACGATGGTTACTTGGATATTCTTACCTTGGATATGCTCGGGGAAACAAATTATAGATTAAAAACTACCATCAAGGCAACAAATTATAACGATTACTACATGAACGATAGGTATGGTTACGACTATCAGTATATGCGTAACATGCTTCAAATGGGACAAGGCCCCAACATGCCATACAGTGAAATTGGACTTATGGCAGGCGTTGCCAAAACAGATTGGAGTTGGTCGCCACTTTTTGTTGATGCCGATAACGATGGTCGCAAAGACTTATTGATCACCAATGGCTTCCCAAGGGATATAACCGATCTCGATTTTGGTGAGTTCAATTTTAATGTTCAAAAATATTTGAGCACAGCTCAAATCTTGGACTCCATTCCTGTTGTAAAAATACCAAACTATGCTTATCGTAATGAGGGTGACGGGCAATTTAAGGATGTAGGCAAAGAATGGGGACTCAACATTCCTTCGTTCTCAAACGGAGCTGCTTTCGCTGATTTGGATGGTGACGGTGATTTGGATTATGTGGTAAGTAATATAAATGATGAGGCGTTTCTCTTCAAAAATAACTTAGAAAGCAAGGAAACAGGGACCAATAATTACCTACAACTAAATTTAAAAGGACCAAAATCCAATACTGCAGGGCTTGGAACCAAGGTAGCTATACGGTTCAATGATGGTACTTTTCAATATTACGAACATCAATTGAACAGGGGATACCTTTCCACAGTGGAGAGCATGGCACATTTCGGTCTTGGAGCGCAAAAAACAATACAATCCCTAGAGGTTTTGTGGCCCGATGGAAGATTTCAAACTATGAAAAATTTAGAAGTCAATCAAAAGTTGACCGTTAATCATAGCGAGGCCAAACCCTTGGACCAACAAGAGCTGGCATTTCCTTTGGCTCCTAAACAAACCAAGCCGATATATCAGGAAGTTTCTGACCTAGTTGGCGTCGACTACGTTCACAAGGAGACGGATAAGGCCGATTTTTATGTGCAGCCTACCCTTCCGCACAAACTAACCCAGAATGGCCCAAGTTTAGCAAAGGGCGATATCAATGGAGATGGTTTCGAAGATTTTATCATTGGAAGCTCATCTGGCTACTCACCAATGATCTTTACCCAAAATTCAGATGGGACCTTTAAAGGTACGGCGCTATTTGAAGATGAGGCCAGTAAAAAAAGAGAGGAAACAAGTATTTCCCTTTTTGATCTGGACAACGATGGAGACCTGGATATTTACATGGTAGCAGGCAGTAACGAATTTGATTTTGACTCACCGTACTATCAAGATTATCTTATGATCAATCAAGGAAATGGAAAGTTCGAAAGATCAACGGATAAATTGCCAAAAATAAATTCAAGTGGTTCAGTGGTGGAAGCGGAGGATTTTGATGGCGACGGCTATGTTGACCTATTTGTTGGAGGACGCACACCATTTTCCCAGTATCCCAAGCCAGATGATTGCTATCTGTTGAAAAACGAAAAGGGAAAATTGGTCGATGTCACCGATGCCTACAGTAAAGAACTTAGAAAACCAGGGATGGTCACCGATGCCAAATGGGCCGATTTAAACAATGATGATTTAAAGGATTTGATTTTGGTAGGAGAGTTTATGCCCGTGACCGTTTTTATAAATAAAAAAGACTCTTTTCAAAGGATGGATCAAACCGGGATGCAACAACTCTCCGGATGGTGGGAATGCGTGTTGGCCCAAGATTTTGATAATGATGGAGATGTGGATTTGATCGCCGGAAACTTAGGAAAAAACAATTTGTACCAGCCATCACAGGAAAGGCCGGTTACCATGTTGGCCAAAGATTTTGATAACAATGGGGCCATTGACCCTGTAATGTTCGCTTACTTTAAGGGCAATTTTGGTGATACTGTTTACAACCCCTATCCAGTCAATTTTTGGGGAGACCTAATAGGGCAAAGCCCCCTGTTCAGGAAAAAGTTCAATTATTTTAGGGAGTACGCCAAAACTACCAAAGATAACCTGTTCACTCCAGAACAGCTTGAAGGAGCAGATGAGCTCATGGCAAACCATGACCAAACCACCTATTTTGAAAATGATGGAACTGGACAATTTAAAATGCGAAAACTTCCTTGGGAGACACAATCGGCACCAATCAAATGCATGATAACCACCAATGGAGGGAACACCACGGCCGACATTCTAATGATAGGGAACGATTTTGGCAATGAGGCTTTTATTGGAAGGTATGATGCTTTCAATGGAGGAATATTGCTTGGCGATAACAAAGGAGGTTTTGAATTTAAAAATGCCGAGGAAAGTGGTTTTAAGGTTACCGGAGATGCTAAGGATATGGTACGGGTGGAAAGAGCTGGAGGGGGAGACCCTTACATTGTGGTAACGCAAAATAGGGGCAAAGCTTTGGTGTTTACCAAAACAAAATAACTTTTTGGTCGAAACTAGATAAACATGGTTTGCTCACTCAAAAGGGCAAACCATGTTTATTTATATGCTATTTGCTAAGGCCTGCTTGGGCCAATGTAATCAATAAGGCAAGTTGAATGGACTCATCTCCTTCCTCATCATTCAAGTACCATTCGTGAAGGGAGTGGGCCCCACCACCTTGTCCGCCTCGGCCAATGCAGACCGCAGGTATTCCTTTGGCAACAGGAATATTGATGTTGGTGGAACCACGCCCCAGTCTAGGGGTTTCCCCGAAGAACTTGGTGGCGGCCATGGTTCTCTGGACCAAGGGCAGGGAAGCTGGCAATTCCCCCGATGGCCTGTCGCCAATTTTAATAAGTTCGTAAGTAACCCTCCCTCGCACACCGCTGGCATTATACGCTGTAATTGCTTTTTTGACGGATTCCTTAAAAATGATTTCGATTTCATCAAGATTTTTAGGGTCAATGGCTCGCATATCGACTTCCATCCACGATTCAAATGGAATGGAATTGACCGAAGTTCCTCCACCGATCCTGCCCACATTGAAGCTTGTTTTTGTAATGTCGCCAGAGGTATATTCCCAAGCATTTTTTGAAAAGATATCGATGGCTTTTCCCAAAGCATGATGAGGATTGGCGAGTCCAAAAGCCCCCCAAGAATGCCCTCCTTTTCCTTTAATGAGCAATTTATACCTTTTGGAGCCCAATCCAGCATTACTTATCCTGCCGAGGCTGCCCCCATCAATAGCTATCCATGAATCAATGTCCAATCCGGATTCATTGAACATATATTTCATGCCACGGAGGTCACCGAGACCTTCTTCCCCAACAGAACCAACAATAAGCAGGTCTTTTTCGGTTTTTATTCCAGATTTGTTCATGGCCTTAAGCATACTTATAAGCATGGCCAGCCCTCGGGTATCATCACCAATTCCAGGTGCTTTAAGGGTATCTCCGACCTTTTTCACGGTAACATCCGTTCCTTCGGGGAAAACAACGTCCAAGTGAGCGTCAACACCCACGTAGCCAGGCTCACCAGAAGTTCCTTTCCGTAATCCGATAACATTTCCAACTTTATCTGTCCATAAGCTGTCTACCCCCGCTTCTTCCAGCATCTTGGCAAATACTTTGCCTCTTTCATCTTCCATAAATGGAGGGGCCAAGACCTCTGTCAAGGTAATCAGGTCTTGAGTGGTCTGGTCTTTTTGTGACCTTATGATATCAAAAGCTTGCCCGACCTCTTTTTTCTTGGTCAAGCGTTCTACTTCTTTGGAATACTTTTTTTCGATTTCTTGAGCCATCATTGTATTGCCAAATAAAGCAAACGTCAAAACTAGGCCTAAGGTGATTTGTTTCATAATTGAAGTTTTAGTGGTTCGTTTCAAAGAGTAAACTTTAGAGTTTTGATTGAGATGTGTCCATGGTTCTTAGTTTGGCAAATGTCTCTTGGAGTCTTTTTGTTGTTTTGCCAATATTGTCGTTTTCATAAAATTGATGCTCACCTAATATGGCAATGGATGCAATTTGGGTCGTTGTACCTGTAAAAAATGCTTCGTCCATGTGTTCAATTTCGTCTTCGCCAATAGGTCTTTCGATTACTGAAATATCAAGATTTTGACAAAGTTCCAGTACAATCATCCTAGTAATACCGTTCAAAATATGATTGTCAGCAGAGTGAGTGATCACGGTTCCATTTTTTACAAAAAAGATGTTGGTGTGCGAGCCCTCCGAAATCATACCATCACGTACCAACACAGCTTCATCGGCCAAATCGTTCATTGCAGCTTCATTGGCCATAATATTTCCCAGCAGGGAGATGGATTTGATATCACATCGATGCCATCTAAAATCAGGAGCTAAAATGGCTTTCATATGTTTTGGGTTGATCAGGGGAAGCGCATAGGGCAGCGCATACATCATCACGCTTGCAGGAACATCTTTTGGGCAGGAATGTTTTCTTGGAGCCGTTCCACGGGTTACTTGCATATAGATCAAACAAGATTTTTCCGTGAGACCCGAGGCTTTGAGCAGTGGTTCCAATGCGTCATCAATATTTTTGACATCGTAGGGGATACCGATTTTGTTCAAATTGTCCTGTAATCGGTCCAAGTGGGCCTTTTTGTAAAATATGCCGTTCTCCAATTGTACCATAACTTCGTAAATGCCGTCTCCGAACAAAAAACCTCGATCAAAAACTGATATTTTGGCATCTTCGGCAGATACGATTTCTCCATTCAAAAAGACTTTTTCGGGGAAATTTCCTTTTGGCAGCATGCAAGGTTGGTTTTTAACGTAAAGAAATATGGGTATCTCTTTGCGTAATTGTAATATGTGAAGGTAGTGGATATTTGCCAAAAGTAAAACCAAGTACCCGCAAACTATGGATACTTGGTTTTGTCTTGGGGAATTAAGGGGGTTGACCTTTGGATTTAAAATTTCAAAATCATATCCATGGCCACAATAGGATTACCGCTTACATTATCTTTGGACGTTCTCCAGACTTTCATTTTTTTCAACGATGATAAAATCCGAACGTCTATTGAGTAAATGTTCTTGCTCACTGCACTTGACACCGTTGGAGCATCTATTTTTCAATCGATATTCCCCATAACCGTCGGCACTTACAATTCTGTCATGATCTATACCCTTGGATATAAGATATCGCATGGTGGATTTTGCCCTATCGTCCGATAGTTTAAAATTATATTGGTCACTACCTCTAGAATCGGTATGGGATTCGATTTTTATTTTGATACCAGGAAATTCCCTCATGGCGTAGAGCACTTTTTCCAGCTCTATTTCCGCTCTAGGGGTGATATCGGATTTGTCATATTCAAAATAAATGGGATTGACCTTAATTTTTTCAACGTCTCCTTCCTTTACGACCAGGCTTTCAAAAGGAGTGAGGTAGATCATATTTTCCTCGGAGGGTTCTTGAGGGTTTTCTCCGGTAATGATGTTTACTTCCTCCTTGGTGAAACGGGGTTTGGAGAATACAAGTTTATTCTCCTTGTTACAAGGCAGGGTGATGTTAAAATAGCCATTCTCATCTGTTTGAAGCGCACTTACAAATCCTGTTGCGCCATCGTAAAGTTCAATTTTGGACATAGGAATGGGATTCCCTGTATTTTTGTTCAAGACATAGCCGGAATATACCAAGCAGTCCACTGGTTTGGCCTTATTTATCTGGTAAATATCGTCATCCCCAGCACCCCCAAATCGGTTGGATGCAAAAAAACCAAGGTCTTTTTTAGCATTGTAGATCAGGGAAAAGTCATCCATATTTCCATTGATGGGTTCCCCTAAATTAGTGGGCAATTCAAACTTGTTTTCAGATAATATGGCGGAGCCGAAAACATCCAATCCACCAAGGCCATAATGCCCATCGGAAGAAAAATAGAGGGTGTCACCATCAACAAAGGGGAACATTTCACGTCCCTTGGTGTTTATCTGTTTTCCCAAATTTTTTGGTGGTGATATGGCATCCCCGTCCATTCCGAGTTCTACCATATAAATATCACTGTGCCCATATCCTCCGGGCATATTGGAGGTAAAGTATAAGAATTTACCGTCCGGGCTTATCGCAGGATGGCCGCAGGAATAATTTTTACTATTGAACGAAAGTGATGTAACCTCTATAAGCTTGTTCTGATAAATACTACCTTTTAAGATCTGCATATTGGATAGGCCATCGCTGTTGGCGTTCAACTTGTTCTTTTTAATGTAGTTTCGGGTAAAATATACGGTCTGTGACCCTGGGGCAAAGGTTACATTGGAGTCGTGGAAATCCGAGTCCATATTGTCCAAGAACTTTTCTGGAACATAATCAGCAACGTTCGGGTTGGTCAGGTACACATCCAGATAAGGTTGATTGTTCCAAGGATAAATTTTACCGCTGGACCTAAGGGTATCCCTTGCCGAAGCAAAAACGAGCATATCGTTGAACATTGCCGGTGCGAAATCGGATTTTTTACTGTTAAATGCCAATTTTTGGATTTCGAACTTTGGATTTTCTTCCTTAAGACTTTCCAACTGTTCCTTTTGTGCCAGAATCATGTTCAACCTATCTTGATCGGAAGAATAAAAGTCCTTGAGCAACTGATCCGCTTTTTCGGGTTCCATACTGGCTTTTAAACATTGCACAAGTTTTATAATGTTGCTTTCGCCAACATTTTGTCCTTGCATGGCATAGAGTTTCACGTACCAATCCTTCGCATTCAGGTATTCGCTCATATTAAAATGGGCATCCGCCAAACGCTGGATTACGTGAACGGAAGTTTTTCTGCTTTCCGGCGCAAGATCATGGTAAACTGCAATTGCTTTTTCGAACTTGAACTCATCAAAGTATTTGTCAGCCCTTTCCAATTTGCTCTGTGCGATACCTGCAATTGAGTATCCGAGGACTAGGAGTAGTATTATTTTTTTCATAATGCGGTTTTTTAAAAGAATCGGGGTGATAATGCTCTTTTGCTCCTATCAAAAACAGTAAACTTTAGAATGATTTCATGGGAACCATCATTATAGTTCTCCAGTCCGGTCAAAGAGTAATCGTAAGCATAGCCGATAAAGAACTTGCTGCTTAAATGAAAACCGGCCAATGCACTTAGTGCATCGTCGTATCTGTAGGCCAGACCAAGGTTCACTTTTTCCTGAATCAAGAAGTTGGCCGAGATGTCTACCGTTAAGGGTGCACCTGCTATATGTTTTGTAAGCAGTGCAGGCTTGAACTTTAAGGATGGGGATAGGTCAAATACATATCCTCCCATAAAATAATATTGACTTTTTCTATCGGTTACCTCCCGGTCATCATCATTATATATTTCTGAATTCAGAAAATTATCTGTCGAAGCTCCCAAATACCAATGGTCGCTATAAAAGAATGCCCCAAACCCAACGATGGGCCTTGTTTTGTTCAGGTTTTCGCTAAAAACAGGGTCCAAATCGTCATTAAAGACCCCTTTGGACCAGTCAATGCTTAGAATATCGGCCCCTGCATTGATTCCAAGGGATAGTTTTGTGGTTGCCCCAGTGGTAAGTTCATAAGCAAAATGACCGTTGACGCGAACATTGTTGGACGCTCCGATATTATCGTTGATCGCTGTTAATCCGAGCCCTATTTTTTCACCAGTCCTTCCCTGAACGGTAAAGGATTGGGTTTCCGGAGCCCCATCCAAACCTACCCATTGTGAACGGTACAGTACATTTGCCTCAAAGTTGGCAGATGTACCGGTATATCCGGAATTGAGTACAGTGGTATTGTACATATACTGAGTGTACTGTGGAGCTTGTTGCGCTTTTGTGCCAAGGTGAACCAAGACTATGCACAGAGAAGCAACCATTTTATATTGAATGTTCTTTATCATAATTGATGGAATTGATTTTTAATATTTGGACTATCGGGCGAGTTGTAACCAGCCTACGAGGTTCCGGTCCAGTTCTGGAATGTTGATCACATAATAATATGTTCCAGAAGGAAGATGGTCTCCTTTGTTCAGGATTCCGTTCACATTTGCTATACCGTTCCACGTGTTACGATAATCGACCGCTTTGAACACAGTATTCCCATTCCTGTTAAAAACTTCAATAGTATTGGAGTAGTCTTCAATGCATTCAATTTCAAAGAAATCGTTGAAGCCGTCATTGTTGGGAGAAAATTCATTGTAGACCCGTAGGCAAAACTCCTCATCCAATACCTCCCCACATTCTATGGTTTCAACACCCAATTGAAATGAATCTGTGGATGTACAAGAAATAGGGTCGTCATATGCTACACTTACAGAATTGTTCTCAAGGCTGTTCCAAGTAACAGAAACAAAGTCATCGGATGTGCCGCCACCGTCAACAACTGCTCCTCCGGTAACTGTCCAGGAGTAATTTTGTTTACCACTTTCGGTAGTATAGGTGTATTCTTCATTCAGACATGTATCTTCGGATTGGCCGCTGAGGGTAATGGGCTCTCCTTCTTCCACCACTACGGATATTTCCAATAACGATGTACTTTCGCAGCCTTCTGGACTTACATTGGAAACGAAATAGGAGTCTTGGTCTACAAGTGGTGTGGAAGGGTCAAGAAGATCATTTCCTTCGGCATCCGAATAGAACAGAACACTGGATTCGTTGACTTGAAGGTCGGCCAAGGTTGCATTCTCACTTGCACAAAAAGTTTGCTCAGTTTCGCTAGTGGTTGGAGCGGGGGGATCAATAAGGTTTACTGAAATGCCTACACGTACAAGTACCTCAATGGGAACGTCCAAGATCCCAGCAAAGTATACCTCGCCGTCAACCAAGGGTGTGCCAAGGTCTAGGGCAAGGGCTGTATCCAGACTGTCAAAGAAGACGACATCGTCCACATTGACCACTAAATCCAGAAGGGTAGGGTCATCCGATGCGCAGAATGTCTGAACCAAATCATCGATGATCAAATCAGGGATGTCGATTTCGATGCCCCCGGTCAACGTACATAGGCCGGCATCCACAAATACATCAATGGTGCTGTTGGCATCCAAGGATAGGTCTATACCATTCACGTCTACACTGAAATCTAGATTGGCATCCAAGACACCATTGAAACTTTGACCATTTACGTTCAGGATAATGGCATCGCCAGGACTGGCATCTCCACTTATACTTCCAGAGACATTAAATGTAGGGTCCAGTTGAAAAATATCCGCCAGTATATCCAGAGTGATCTCTGGTGTGGCATCTATTGAGATACTTGCTCCCGAGTCCACAATTTCCACTGTTGCAGATTGCAGGTCTCCAGCAGGGTTTTCACAACCTGCGGATGATTCGGTCACTCTTACAAAATAGGTATAGGGACTACCAGTTTCATCCGATCCGGTAATGGTAAGTGATCCATCTTGGGGGTCTATGGAATAGGTCACCGAACCAACGGTAAGTCCATCAGTAATTTCACTGGTCGCATTGGCATCAAAAAACCAAGTGTAGGTTCCATCAATATCGCTTGATGGGATCAGTACCACATCGTTGGATGAACATATAGGTGATTCATCTCCAGAAATGTCTATATCGGCGGCTGTAGGAATATCCACGACATTTACCTCTACTGGAATTCTTGGTGACTCTTCTGGACACGCTGGATCTGTGGAAGCCACAAAATAGGTAGTGCTGGATGTTAAAACAGGGGTTGTGTATGGGTCTCCTGAATTTACCGTTGCCAAAAGTGTACCACCAGTCTGTGCATCGTACCATCTCAGCTCGGCCCCACCAACCGTTGTGGCGACCAAATCAACAGATTCCCCCGAACAGATGCTTACATCTTGGGAATCGGCATCCAAATCGGGCAATGCAGGAGCACGGAACACCTCATATAGATTGATGGATTGTGCAATGTCAACATTTAATAGCGAGGATAGACGTAGCGTTATTCTATTGGCCTGACCAGTAGGATCTATGGGTATGGTAGCGACTTGACCTGCTTCCAAAAGCCCTAAAAGGTCCAAACCCAGTAATGAGGAAAGGCTTCCGTTAAAGGTAGGTGAGTTAGAACCATTTTGTGCGATTACCTGGATGTTGTCTGCCAATCCCAAACTTAGTAGTGATGGGTCAATGGCAAGTTGAACGTAGAAATTATCCCCGGATTGTGATAGAGAATCAAAATAAACAGTCTGTTCGATACTTGCGGCCACCCCTAAAACACCAAGACCTATCTCAGAAGCAGTGTTTGGATTACTATCAATGGCCAAGTGTGGATCTGTAACACCAGCCCCTCCTAGTCCCAGTAGATCCAAGGAAATGCCGCTTCCGTCAAAGGAAGTGTAGCTTGGAGTTCCGCATGCATTGGGATCACTACCAGAAAACGCTCCGAATACATCTAAAGTACGAGTATTGAACAACCCAAGGACGGCACCTATTTGGTTATCGATTCTGATACGGTTATAATCCGCATTTGGAGATATGGCTAGAAAAAATTCATTGTTGGCGTCCGTGACCACCCTAAGTTGATCAGAGGAAAATGCATTGGCATCGCTTGATGATTGCTGTAGTACCATGGCACCATTATTACTTATGGTTACCGTAAATTCTTGATTGCCTATAAGCACCGTTCCTAGAACATCCGCCAATAGTCCCCCTAAACTACCCCCCAATAGAGAAGGTAATAAGTTTTCTTCTGTATCAATTTTTACAAAAGATTGAGTGTTCGATAGTAATGTAGATGGGAATTCTAATTCCAAATGCCCATCATAGGCACCAATTCCTACAGCAATACCTGAATTTGCCCTGATAGTGGCTTGGGTGGAAAGGTTCCCGTCGATTGCATTAGCAGAATTGTCAACTTCATCTTCGCTATTGATGGTTGTCGCGAAGGTTTGTGCTCCTACAGTCCAATTTATAGACAGCATCAAAATAGCTAATAAGCACTTTTTACAGCAAAGTAATACTTTATTCATAAAAAAATGTTTTCATTATTATTGAAAACGCAATTAAATGTCAAATATTTTACGACGTAAGAAAATACTACATTGAAAATAGGAAAATAGAATAAAGTATTGATCTTTAGATATTTGTATGAATACCAGCAAAATCAGGGGATAGCGAAGATTGCCTCCTGATAAAAAAAATATTTTTTTGTTTTGTAGGAAAATTAAATTTAATCGATGAAAAGCAATGATTTTTTAACTATCTGTAAAACAACTGAGTGAAGTAGAAAACACCTTCAGAATCTGCCTTTGCACTGACGGCAGTATACATATAATCTCCTTCAATGGCTTTTCGGTGCGTTTCACTTTCTAGCCATGCATTCACAATACCTTCGGCGGTAATATAATTCCGTCCCACAATTTCTGATACGTAGTTGGCCTTGGCTGCTATGGTCAAGTCAGAAGACCTTCGATCAAAATTATCATGACTGATTTCATTTTTATCGATCATATCTTTGGTGTGCTCAATGGCAAAATCGTAGGCAATTTTGTCAAATTCAAGTGTGTTCAAACCAATTGAATCCCTATGTTGGTTAACGAGTTCTAGAATCTGCATCTCCATAGGTGATACTTGAGCTTCATAATGAAAACTCTCAACCTCTTCTACAGAAGTGGATGTACATGAGGTATTCAAAACCAAAAAAAACATCAAACCCAATATGCAGCTAAACCCTTTCATATCTTTCAAATTCGGCTGCAAAAGTATTGTGGGATAGATGTTTGACCTTGCGGTTTTTAAAGTGTTTTTTGAACGGCTTTTTATTGACGTTTAATCACGTTAAGTAATTCTTAAATACGTATTTGGTCGATGTAGCGTACCCTTATGACTAAAATGTAAATCTTGTATTTTGAATTGTTGAAAACTTTGATTTTTCCTTCAGTTTTTGCGTACTTCACAACTTAAATATATTTCTATGGTCATTTTTGTCGATATGGACGAAGTTATTGCAGATGCTTACACCGCACATCTGGAAATCTACAATCAGGAATTTAATGCCCAAGTAAAAATCCAGGACTGTATGGGTAAGGAATTTTGGCAAATTGTCCCCGAAATACATCAAGAATCCATAAAAGGCCATACAAGACGCGATGGATTTTTTGGCGGTTTAAAGGTGATGCCCGATAGTCAAGAAGTACTCGAGGATTTGAGCAAAAAACATGAGGTGTACATTGCCTCCGCAGCTATGGAGTTTCCACAATCTTTACGGGAAAAGTCAGATTGGCTGGATGCACATTTTCCATTTATTCCATGGCAAAACCGGATACTTTGCGGTAACAAACATATTTTAAAGGGTGATGTGTTGATTGATGACCGGAGCAAAAACTTAAGACCATTTGATGGTAGGTCCATTATGTTTACTTCGCCACATAACACCAATGTAACCGAATTTGAGAGGGCAGATACTTGGAAGGATATAGCGAAGAAACTTTTGTAACTTGCAACTACAATGCAAAACAAACTATCCCGGGTTTTTATTTTTTTCGGTCTATTGATGCTTCAGGCCTGTGCCGGACAATCCCATTTGGTTCAAGATGAGCTGGAAACCGTTACCAAAGAACATTTAAAATACTACCTCTACTATCCTGAGGATTATTTTGAATCCACGAACAAGGAATTTGGCTTGTTGCTTTTTCTTCATGGTGGCGGAGAGTCAGGTAGGGATGTGGAGGAAATCAAAGATACAGGCCCGCCCAAAATGTTGGTTGAGGGTAAGCAATTTCCATTTTTAATACTTGCCCCACAAAATCCACACGAAAAAAAATGGTGGAATACCGATGCGGTCGTCCAATTGTTGGACTCCGTTGTCCAAACTAATCGGGTGGATATGAACAGGATCTATTTAACCGGATTGAGCAGAGGAGGAAGTGCCTCTTGGGAATTGGCAACACAATATCCCGAAAAGTTTGCCGCCATGGCCGTGGTCTGTGGCATGGCTCCCTTGCCCTATGCCCATTGGATAGACAAAGAAATGTCCATATGGGTTTTCCATGGAGATAAAGACGATGTGATCAATGTTGAGGAGTCTGATAAGATGGTCGATAAGTTGCGGGAAATGGGATACGATGTTCGCTATACGAGATATAAGGGCGTTGGCCATAATGCGTGGGATAGGGCATACACCACGGATTCATTGTACACCTGGTTGGCCAGTAAAAAACGAATTAAATAAACCCTATGAAATATTCAGTTGTTGTACTCTCACTTCTTCTTACAATAAGTTGTAATCAAAGGAAAAAGACTGATCAAAACGATACTGCAGATGTTGAAACTAAAATGGTTTTGGATTCTGTATCAAAAGATTCGACGGATAAGGTTGCCAAACCTGCCTTAAAATCCTTCGAGGGTTTGGCCGACACTACTTTCGTAAGGCTTGCCGACTTTAGCGAGGATTTTGCCTATGATATGCGTTATGCGACTGAGAATAATTTCCTAAATGCCAAAGTTTACGATTGTGCCGAGTGCTACACTCGCGTAAAAACAGCAAAAGCATTAATAGAAGCCAACAAGGACTTTATGGAAAAGGGCGTCAAAATCAAATTTTATGATTGTTATCGTCCTAATTCCGTCCAATATAAAATGTGGGAAATTGTTCCTAACCCCCAATATGTTGCCAATCCTGATAAGGGCTCTATTCACAACAAAGGTGGAGCCGTGGACATTACGTTAGTGGACATGGAAGGCAATGAACTGGATATGGGGACTGACTTTGATTACTTTGGAAAAAGGGCCTATCACGACAATGTGGATTTGCCACAAAAGATATTGGACAACCGAAAATTACTAAAAGAAACCATGGAAGCACATGGTTTCTGGTCCATAAGAACAGAGTGGTGGCATTACAATCTATCCGCAGCCTCCAATGACCGGGTGGCCAATTTTAAATGGGAATGTAACGATTGATTTATCAGCCTTATGAAAACACTTAAAAAATCGACCATATTTTTGGTGCTAATTTCAGTTGGAATGTCGGCACAAGATACCATAATGCCACTTTGGCCAAAATCCATACCTAATCAACATCAGTCTAATGAAGAAGAGGTAATAAGTAAATCTGATGATGGTATTCTTTGGGTGACAAACGTTCAAAAACCGACATTGGAAGTATACCTTCCTTCAAAAAGAAACATGACCGGACAGGCAGTTGTTATTTTCCCGGGAGGTGGATACTATGGTCTTGCGTATGATTGGGAAGGAACCGATATAGCCAAGGCTTTGACGGCCAATGGAATAGCTGGAATTGTGGTAAAATATCGATTGCCAAGATCAACATCCATTACCGAAGGTAAAAATGTAGTGCCCCTGCAAGATGCACAACGCGCCATTAGATTGGTCAGGGCCAAGTCAGAAGAATGGAACATTGCGTCCAATAAAATAGGGATCATAGGGTTTTCAGCAGGCGGACATTTGGCTTCAACATTGGGGACACACTACAGTGAAAGTGTATATGAAAAACAGGATGAAGCTGATGATCTATCCGCCCGTCCAGATTTTATGGCATTGATTTACCCCGTTATTACGTTGGGGGCGCCAAGTACCCATACAGGTTCCAGGACGTCATTATTAGGAGAAAAACCAACGAATGATGAAGTGGATTATTTATCCAACGAAAAACATGTGAACAAGGATACGCCACCAACTTTTTTGTTGCATGCTATGGATGATGATGCTGTTCCGGTGGAAAATTCTATCATGTTTTTTGATGCTTTGAGGGAGCATAATGTTCCGACCACCATGCATGTGTACCCAACAGGTGGTCACGGATTTTCGCTGGCTTTGAAGGATAAAAAATTGAAAGGTTGGATAGACCTCTTTTTTGATTGGATGGCCAATCTGGACTAGTTCTGTATTTTTTCGCAATCCAATACTAGCAATGAATCATCGATGGATTTGGTGAAGAAAAGGTACCTATTTCCACCATCCTTTATTTTATGTTTCTTGCGGAGCTCGGCCACTGATATGGGGAAATTGCGTGTAGTAATATTTGCCTTGGTCAAACCCATTGATTTAATTGATTTTTTTGAATAGGGCAATGCTTGTATAACTTTAAATCTTCTTCCAGAAAAGTCAATGATATTATCCGAAGTATACAAATGGGAATGAGGATGTAATTTGGCAAGGTTGTAGCTCTTTCCAACGGATTTGAACCCTCCTGACTTTAAAACAGCGGCATTGGGCTCATACAAGTAGGATGACGGTTCCCTAAAATAAACTTGGCAAGCTTGCTCTTGTTCCAGTTCAAAATCGAAGGTTTCTTCCCGTACCTGAGTAATGTTAATGGTTCTTATTTTGATACTTCCATGGTACTCCTTTTCCAAAACAAACAAAAGTTCCTTTACTTCATTTTGAACGGCAACTACATGTACTTCCTTCACAAAATTCAACGCTTCAATACCCAATTTTATATCCAAAAGCGGGGAAGTCTTTACCAGGATATTTTGGGTTTTTTGAAAAAGTATGGGGAGATGTTCGGGTAGGTTGGGCAGACAATCTTCCAACAAAAATACTTTTCCTTTTGCATCATTTCTTCGAGAAGGATCTACATATATCCAATCAAAATTATAGGAGGAATTTTTTAAGAATTCAATGCCGTCCTCAGGAAGGCATTCAATATTTTTTTGCCCTAAAACTTTAAAATTATGGCATGCAATTTCACTCAAATCCTTATTGATTTCACAGTGAAAAATGGTGGTGATTCTTTTGGAAAAAAAGTAGCTGTCAACACCAAACCCTCCGGTAACATCCAAGAGTGATTTTCCATCGGTTAACCTGGCTTTATATGCTGCCGTTGTCTCTGAGCTGGTTTGCTCAATGTTTAGCTTATTGGGGTAATAAATGTGCGGTGTGTGGAACCAGGTTGGGAGTTTTTCCTTACACTTGTTTTTCGCTTCTATCTGTTCCGCCAACTCTTTTTGGAGAATTCCCTCAAAAGGAGGTTTCGTCAACAGAACTGACATGATGTCAGTTGAAATGTTTTTTAATATAAAATCCTGTGGACCAGTATTTAAAATTAGTTTATTCAAACTAAAGCTATAGATTTTTAGTTAGCTTTTTAACAAAGGAGTTTTCGGCTAAAAACTCCTTCAAAATCACCTTTATCGCCGTGTATCCAGGTACCGCAACAACCATTCCCACCACGCCAAAAAGAAGTCCGGCGATGATAATGATCAAGAAGATTTCCAACGGATGCGATTTAACGCTTGTGGAAAAAATAAAGGGCTGGGAAAAGAAATTATCTATCAATTGTCCCACCGTCAGACCTATTAAAACATAGATCGCTTTTGGGAGAATTACGGTGCTGAAATCGGCATCGATAAAAGTGGTCATTGTTAAAAGAACCATAGTTACCCCACCTATGATCGGACCTATGTATGGAATGATGTTGAAAAGGGCACAGAGGAATGCGATCACGATGGCGTTTTCAACTCCTACAATCAAGAGGGATATAGTGTAAATTACAAAGAGAATAAACAATTGTAGTAGTATGCCGGCAAAATATCTTGAAAGTAAATTATTGATCTTTTCAACGGATTTAACCAGATTACTTTCCTTGTTATCGGGAACAAAGGTCAGGATACCGTTTTGCATCAATTTACTGTCCTTTAAAAAAAAGAAGGAGATGAAGAGTACTGAAAATAGACCAATGCTAAAATTGCTCAAAACATTGACAATCGAATTGATGAAGTTGGGAATGAATTTTAGGTCCAGTCCCTTGAGCACGTTTTCTTCGATTTTAGATTCGTCCAGCATATTGTTCACGCTCCGTGTGGATGCTCCAAAATAATCCAATGCCTGAAGGTAGAGCACATTAAGGTCGCTCTTGAGCGTTTCCATATCCAACAGGGAAAGATTTTTGCTCTGTTCGGCAACAAGCGGGATAAATAACGCAAGTATCCCCAAGAAAAAGGACAACATAAATATCATGGTGACCACTACTGCCAATGTGTTCGGAAATCTTAGCCTATCCCTCAAAAATCTGACAATGGGACGCCCCAGCAACGCTATTACGGCGGCTATGGCCAAATAGGCCAGTACGGACTGTATTTTGTAAAAGAACCAGCAGATGAGTACCACACCTACCATTATGGCCGCTGCCCTCAATATTCCGTTGGCTATTGTTTTGGAGTTCATTGATCAACCTTTAAAAACATACTCAATTATATTTGACCCCATTTGAAGAGCCTTTGTCCTAACTTCTTCAGGGTCGTTATGTACGGTAGGATCTTCCCAGCCATCACCTAGATCGGATTCGTAGGTATACAACAAAACAAGCCGTCCCTTTTCAAATATTCCGAACGCCTGAGGACGCTTACCATCATGTTCATGGATTTTGGGCAACCCATCCGGAAAAGTGAACTTTTGGGAAAAAATAGGATGGTCCACCCCAAGCTCTTCCAACTGTCTGTCCGGGAACAGCTTTTCCAGTTCCCTTTTTAAGTAGGGTTCCATACCGTAGTTGTCATCAATATGCAGAAACCCGCCGGATAAAAGATAGGTCCGTAAATTTTGGACTTCTTCATCATTAAAAAATACATTTCCATGTCCGGTCATGTGCAAAAATGGATATTTGAATATAGAAACGCTCCCGGCCTCAACAGTTTCGGGTTGCACATCTATTTTGGTATCTATGTTGGTATTGCAGAACTGTATCAAATTAGGCAGTGCGGTGGGGTTTGAATACCAATCACCGCCACCCCCGTATTTGAGTATGGCTATTTGTTGGGCGGTTGTTGGATTTGTTATAAATAAAAGTAGCAAACCCATCAAAAACATATTCTTTTTCATGAGAAACGGTTAACCGACCCTAAAAATAGGATAATCATTTGTAAAAAAATGAAGTGCCGGTGTTTAGTTGTTGATAATGGCAACTGTTGTGCAAGCCACAATGGCAGCAGTCTCGGTACGAAGCCTATTTTGACCCAAGGAAATGGGGATATACCCCTTTTCTTTGGACAGGTCGATTTCATCCTTGGAGAAGTCACCTTCCGGACCGATAAGTATGGTGACATCGTTATCTGCGATTACTCTTCGTTTTAATTCCATCTTTTCCCCGTTCTGGCAATGTGCTATGAACTTGAAGCCCACAGAAATATTCGTTTCAATGAACTCTTTATAAGAAATGGGCGGGTTGATCTTGGGTAAAATGGTTTGCAAAGATTGTTTCATGGCCGATTGCAGCACTCTTTCCATCCGTTCCAGCTTGATGGTCTTTCTTTCGGAATGGTCACAAATAATAGGGGTGATCTCATCCACGCCAATTTCCGTGGCCTTTTCCAAAAACCATTCATAACGATCGTTCATTTTGGTAGGTGCCACTGCCATGTGCAGTTTGTACCTTTTGGGAATGGTCCTACTTTCCGAAATAATGCGCACTTTGCATCTTTTTTGGTCCGCCTCCAAAATCTCTGCTTCGAACAGGTAGCCCTTGCCATTTGTAATTTGGACGGTATCCCCTTCGGATTTTCTGAGCACCTTTACGATGTGTTTGCTTTCGTCCGGAGGAAAAACAAATTGTTTGGCGCTATTGTCCAATTTGGCGTTGTAAAAAAGTTGCATAGCGAAGGTTTAATTAGTTAGCTGCCGATGGCATATCGTGCCTTGGCAGCAATATTTTGATGGGAAAACTCCCCTTTGTTGAATTTGAGATAGCCCACAATACCGATCATGGCGGCATTGTCCGTGCAATACTCAAATTTAGGAATAAAGGTTTGCCAGCCCAACTTTTCCTCAGCATCTCTTAATCTACCGCGGATTCCCGAATTGGCGGCCACTCCGCCACCAATGGCGATTTGGGTTATATGGGTCTGCTCAACAGCGATTTGAAGCTTTTCCATTAGAATTTCTAAAATAGTATATTGTACCGAAGCGCAGATATCGTTTATGTTTTGGTCAACAAACTCAGGGTTCTTTTGGGTCTCGCGTTGCAAAAAGTAAAGAATACTGGTCTTTAATCCGCTAAAACTGAAATTTAGACCATCAACCTTTGGTTTGGGAAAAGTAAAGGCGGTAGGATCTCCCAGTTTGGCATATTTGTCTATGAGTGGTCCGCCAGGGTAGGGCAGTCCCATCAATTTAGCGCTTTTATCGAACGCTTCGCCAACGGCATCATCCAAGGTCTCACCTAAAACTTCCATGGTAAAGTGGTCGGTAACCTTCACAATTTGTGTATGACCACCACTAATGGTCATGGCCAAAAAAGGAAATGTGGGGGAGCGTTGGGCGTCATCCTCGATAAAATGGGCCAGGATATGGGCTTCCATATGGTTGACCTCGATCAAGGGAATGTTCAGTCCCAGTGCCAACGACTTGGCAAATGAAGTCCCGACCAACAATGATCCCATAAGTCCGGGACCTCTGGTAAAGGCTATGGCAGATAGTTGTTTTTTATCGATATTTGCCTTGGCCAAGGCTTGGTGCACTACGGGAACAATATTTTGTTGATGTGCCCTGGATGCCAATTCTGGGACAACACCTCCATATTGCTTGTGAATTTCTTGTGTGGCTACAACATTGCTCAGTACTTTTGTATTGCAAAGTACGGCCGCCGAAGTATCATCGCAGGATGATTCGATTGCTAGAATATATTTTTTTGAATTTTCCACAGGTTTTGGAACAAAAATTGGTCATCAAAGGTAAAACATAAAAGCCCTATCAAAAAACTTCGTAAAATACTGTTGCGTATCCTAATGGCCATCATCCTTATTCTGGTTTTGGGGTCATTGGTCCTTTCCATGCCATCGGTCCAGACCAGACTGGGAAAATATGCAACGGACACGTTGAACGAGGGGTTTGGGACCAATATCCAAGTTGATCGGGTAAGTATATCGCTCTTTAATTTAAATGCGGGCCTAAAGGGCGTTTATGTGGAAGACTACAAACAGGACACTCTTTTTTATATACGCAAACTCACTACCTCGGTTCTAAACCTTCGGAACATGGCCAATAATAAAATGGAGTTTGGCGATATGGAATTGGACGGTCTCACCTTCAATTTAAAGACTTACAAAGACGAATCTCAGACTAATTTGGATGTTTTTGTGGATAAGTTGGATGATGGAAAACCTCGTGACCCAGGCACTCCTCCATTTTTCTTGTCCTCGGGAGAGGTAGAGATCCATAATGGAAAGTTCAGGTTGGTAGATGAAAACTTGGAAGCTGCCGAAGTGTTGAACTTTTCCGAAATAGACATTCTGGCACATGACTTTCAAATCCTTGGGCCAGATGTTTCTTTAAAAATTGAAAACTTGTCCACGTTGGCCAAAAGGGGAATCCGGTTAGAGAAACTTGCTGCGGATTTTCAATATACCACGGAATACATGCGTTTTGATTCCCTATTGATAGATACCGAACAGTCCGAGCTCAAAGGGAACCTCATGTTTAAGTACGAACGTGAGGATTTGGCAAACTTTGTGGACTTGGTGGAAATAGAGGCGAATTTTACAGAATCCACTGTTGCCCTCAACGAAGTGAATGCTTTTTTTGATGAGTTTGGGCAAGATAAGATTGTGAACTTCACTGGGGATTTTAGCGGTAAACTTAATCAGCTCCAAGTAGATGATCTGTTTCTTTTTACGGACAATACAGGTATACGTGGAGATTTTAGGTTCGACAACATGTTCAGCGAGCAGGCTCCTTTCGTACTGCGGGGCGATATAGATAACCTGACCTCCAGCTATTACCAGCTACGGAGCATATTGCCCAAAATCTTGGGGGACAACATTCCAGCTTCGGTCCAAAAACTAGGGCAATTTACCGTACGTGGCGATACGGAGATTACAGAAACTTCAATAGACGTTACCGTAAACCTGAATACTGCTGTAGGGGATAGTTATGTTGATTTGCAAATGACCAATGTACAGACAATTGAGGATGCTTCTTACATTGGTTTTATATCCTTGATCGATTTTAATCTCGGAGAGTTTATAGACAATGGCCAATTGGGGCTGGCGTCGATGGATATGAATGTGGAAGGAAAGGGCTTTGTCGCAGAGAGTTTGAACACGGAGATTTCCGGTGATGTTTACAAATTTGAATTCAATGGCTACGAATACAACAAAATAAAAGTATCAGGTATCCTAAGGAATCAATTGTTCGATGGAGTTCTTCTCTGTAACGACGAAAACTTCAGGTTCGATTTTCAAGGGTTGGCCAACTTTGGTGAGCGCGAGAACAAATTCAACTTTGTTGCTGCCGTCGATTACGCGGATTTAAAAGCCTTGAAATTCATCAATGATAGCATTTCAATTTTCAAGGGGCATATAAACATGGATATCGAAGGGAACAACCTGGACGATATGGCCGGACAACTGCGATTTTCCAACACCACATATCAAAATAAAAATGACACCTATTATTTTGAGGATTTTAGTGTGGTATCCTCTTTTGATAGCGATACTATCCGTACCATAGAGATCAACTCCCCGGATATTATTACAGGATACATGAGGGGCAGCTTTAAAATAAATGAGCTGGGCCAATTGGTTCAGAACTCAGTAGGAAGCATTTATACCAATTACCAGCCCTTCAAGATTTCCGATGGGCAATACCTCGATTTCAATTTTAAGATTTACAATAAAATCGTGGACGTATTTGTGCCAGAAATTGCTTTTGATGCAAACACGTTTATCCGAGGGGCCATTCGGGCCGACCAAAGTGATTTTAAGCTCACCTTTAGATCTCCCAGTATTGAAGCGTTCGGCAATAAGTTCGATAATATTGAATTAAAGATCGATAATAAAAACCCGTTGTTCAACACCTTCGTATCCGTTGAGGACATGTCCACGGTGTATTATGATATCAAGGATTTTAGTTTGATCAATACCACCTTGAAGGATACGCTTTTCTTTAGAACGGAGTTCAAGGGAGGGAGCGAGTTCAATGACAGTTACAACCTCAATTTTTATCATACGTTCAACGAGAATAACCGTTCCGTGATCGGTCTAAAAAAATCTGATGTCAGTTTCAAGGGCAATACGTGGGTACTTAACAAAAATGGAAACGACAAGAACAAGGTCATCTTCAATAGTTCCTTGGACAGCATCCGGATAGAGGATGTGGTGATGGACAACAATAACGAGGAACAAATCCGGTTAAGGGGCGAGTTGGCCGATTCAACGTATAAAGATTTGGATCTTCAGTTCAAATTGGTATCGCTCAACAAGATCACTCCGACTATAGATAGTTTAAAGCTCAATGGAGAAGTAGAGGGGTTTCTCAACATTTTACAGAAAGATGGTAACTATTTGCCCACCTCCAGCCTGAACATCAAGAACTTTAGCGTAAACGACATGCGAATGGGTGATTTGGAGGTCGGAATCTATGGGAACAACGATCTTACCGAATTTGGTGTCAGTACTTGGCTCAATGATGATGGAAAGGAACGTATGAGCGTAAATGGTAGGGTAACCAATATCAATAACAAACAGGAGCTTGACCTAACGGCCAATTTTAAGGATTTTGCCATGGAACCCTTTAAGCCATTGGGACAGGATATTATCTCGAATATTCGGGGCTTTATAAGCGGGGATGCAGTGATTACAGGAGATGTCAAAAATCCATCGATCAACGGTTTGTTGACCTTGGACGAAGCTGGTATTGGAATTCCATACCTTAACGTAGACTATGATTTTGCTCCGCGCTCTCAGGTACGGCTCTTTGATCAGACCTTTTATTTTGAAAATGTGCTATTGTCGGATGTGGAAGAGGGAACCACCGCAACCTTGGACGGGACCATTAGCCATACAGGTTTTGATGATTGGTATCTTGGACTGGATGTTGATACCAAGAACGATCGTTTTATGATCTTGAATACCGAGTACGATGAGGAATCACTGTACTACGGACAAGGATTTATCAATGGAACGGGAAGTATTTATGGTTCCGTAGATGCTTTGACCATATCGGTGGATGCCAGCACAGCAAGGGGAACCTCGCTAAAGATTCCATTGAGCGATGTAACCAGCGTAGGTGATTATTCCTTTATCAACTTTATAGAGCGGGGAGGTGAAGGTGCCTTGGAAGAAGAACGGATTCTTGAAGAATACCAAGGACTGGAAATGGCATTTGATCTTGCCGTAACCCCTGAGGCCGAAGTGGAGATAGTGGTCGATCAGACCACAGGGAGTTCTCTGAAGGGAACTGGTGAAGGTATTTTGTTGATAGAGATCAATACCAATGGAAAGTTCAATATGTATGGGGATTTTGTAGTGGTCACAGGGGAATATAACTTTAAATATGGCGGTGTCATCGATAAAAAGTTCCAAGTACGCCCAGGTGGTACCATTTTATGGGAGCAAGATCCATTGGCAGCCCAATTGGGTCTGGAAGCCGTATATTCCCTGAATGCAAACCCCGCCCCACTTTTGGACAACGCTGGATACACGGGTAGAATCCCTACCGAGGTCGTGGTGCGATTGGATGGTGAACTTGAAAGTCCCAATATTACGTTCGATATCGACTTTCCGGGCACCACATCCGTTGTGCAATCAGAACTTGAGTATCGATTGCAAGACCCTACAATCAAGGAAAGGAATGCGTTTTTCTTACTGGCCCAAGGTACCTTTGTGAACCCGCAATCAGGTGGAATCAATCAACAGGCCGTAACCGGCAACCTGATTCAGACTGCTTCCGGACTTTTCAATCAAATCCTATCGGGCAATAATGATAAACTGAATTTTGGTGTATCCTACGAACAGGGCTATAACGATCCCAATGCAGATATTGCCACAGAGGACAGGATAGGGGTAACGGTATCCACCCAATTATCCGACCGAATCTTGGTGAACGGAAGAGTAGGGGTGCCGGTAGGAGGAGTTTCAGAGACCGTGGTCGCAGGAGATGTGGAAGTGCAAGTGCTGTTGAACGATGAAGGTACATTGAGCGCCAAGATATTTAACCGGGAAAATCAAATACAACAATTCTTGGCCGAACGGCAAGGTTATACCCAAGGATTGGGATTGTCCTACCAGGTGGATTTTGATAGTTTTAGAGAGTTGATGAGAAAGGTGTTCAATAAGCGGGAAGAGCCATCAAAAGCGGAGGATTCGTTACCTAAAGAACGGCAGGTTCAGGTCATGGGGAAGGATAGCCTGATTCGTTTTTCGGAAAAGCCTATAAATCGGCCATAATCAATCTGATATATTTTATATTTTTAAATGTTTTTGTACTAATTTATTACGAAAACGTTTGAGAGAGGCCTTAAAAACAAATAAATTATTAAGACATTTAAAATTTGAATAAAGTTTCCTAGTTTTGATCTCTTAAAAATTTGAATGGCTTCAGAAATCAAAAAAATAGGAGTTTTTACGTCTGGCGGAGACTCTCCTGGAATGAATGCCGCAATTCGTTCCGTAGTCCGTACTTGTGCATATTTGAATATTGAGTGTGTTGGAATCTACCGTGGATATCAGGGGATGATCGAAGGAGATTTTAAAACCTTGGATGCACGTAGTGTAAACAATATTATCAACAAGGGCGGGACTATATTAAAATCTGCCCGATGCGAAGAATTTAGAACCAAGGAAGGAAGGAAGAAAGCATACGACCAATTAACCAAGGAAGGTATCAATGCCTTTGTTGTAATTGGAGGAAATGGAAGCTTTACAGGAGCACTTTTGTTTACAGAAGAATATGATTTTCCGGTAATCGGAATTCCCGGTACCATTGACAACGATATCCTGGGGTCATCGTTTACCATAGGTTTTGATACCGCTATAAACACAGTGGTGGATGCCATTGATAAGATACGTGATACAGCTAGCTCCCATAACAGGCTCTTTTTTGTTGAGGTAATGGGGCGCGATGTGGGTCATATTGCACTTAATGCGGGTGTTGGAGCAGGAGCGGAAGAGATATTGATTCCGGAGCAGAATCTTGGTTTGGAGCGTTTGTTGGATTCACTGAAACGAAGTAAGGCTTCTGGAAAATCGTCCAGTATTGTCATTGTTGCAGAAGGTGATAAAATCGGTAAAAACGTATTTGAGCTCAAGGAATATGTAGAGGAACATCTGCCCATCTATGATGTTAGGGTTTCCGTACTCGGGCACATGCAAAGAGGAGGTAACCCAACTTGTTTTGATCGCGTGTTGGCCAGTAGAATGGGAGTAAAGGCAGTAGAAAGTATATTGGAGGGGAAAACCAATCTCATGGTCGGTATCCGGGATACTAAATTGGTGCTTACCCCACTGGCGGAAGCCATTAAGGCCCATACAGAAATAGACGAAGAACTCATTAGAGTTTCCGATATAATGACAACTTAAATTTAAACACAAAAAAAGTAAACATGTCAAATTTGAAAATAGGAATCAACGGATTCGGTAGAATAGGAAGGTTGGTATTTAGAGCAACCGTAAAAAGAGGTGATGTGGATGTTGTGGCAATCAACGATTTGTTGGATGTTGAGCATCTAGCCTACTTGTTAAAGTACGACTCCGTTCACGGAAACTTTGACGGTACCGTGGAAGTTAAGGATGGAAATCTAGTAGTAAACGGGAACACTATCAGGATCACGGCAGAGCGTGACCCAAAGAACTTGAAATGGGACGCTGTTGGTGCTGAGATCGTTGCAGAATGTACCGGTATATTTACCACATTGGATATGGCCCAATCACATATTGATGGTGGTGCCAAGAAAGTAGTGATTTCCGCTCCATCCAAAGATGCTCCTATGTTCGTAATGGGCGTTAACCACAAAGATGTAAAAGCAACGGATACCATTATCTCGAATGCTTCTTGTACTACCAACTGTTTGGCGCCAATTGCCAAAGTACTTAACGATGAGTTCGGTATAGCAGAGGCCTTGATGACAACGGTACACGCTACCACAGCTACCCAATTGACGGTTGATGGTCCTTCAAAAAAGGATTATAGAGGAGGTAGAAGTGCCCTTTTGAACATTATTCCAGCAGCTACAGGTGCGGCAAAAGCCGTAACCAAAGTTATTCCTTCATTGGAAGGTAAATTGACAGGTATGGCCTTTAGGGTACCTACTGCTGACGTTTCTGTAGTGGATTTGACCGTTAAATTGGAAAAGGAAACTTCTTACGAAGGTATCAAAGCTGCAATGAAGGCTGCTTCTGAAGGTGAATTGGCCGGCGTTTTGGGCTACACTGAGGAGTTGGTGGTCTCTCAAGATTTTGTGGGCGATGTTAGAACATCCATATTTGATGCAGATGCAGGAATCGAATTGAATTCCAAATTCTTCAAGGTAGTATCTTGGTACGATAACGAAACAGGGTACTCCAATAAATTGGTAGAATTGGCACTGCACGCAGCTAGCCTGTAAATATTTATCTCAGAATAATTTTTTTCCTGAAGAGGGATTTTTCCCCTCTTCAGGATTTTAATATAAAAAATCTCGACGTATGATTTTGATCGTGGATAGTGGCGCCACTAAATCCGATTGGATTGCCCTTGATGAAAAAGGGGAACAGCTTTTTGTTACCCAAACCCTAGGACTTAGTCCGGAAGTGCTTACCAAAGAAGTGATAGAGGATAGGTTGGCCAATAATTTTGAACTGTCCAAGAACAAAGAAAAAGTACGTCAGCTTTATTTCTACGGTGCCGGATGCGGAACCGATAGAATGAAGAATTTTTTAAAGGCCATATTTAAGGATTTCTTTCCCAATGCCAAGGCAGAAGTACGGGAAGATACCTATGCGGCCATCTACGCCACTACAAAAATTGGAAGGCAGGGCATTGTATGTATTTTGGGTACAGGGTCCAATTGTAGTTATTATGATGGTCACCAATTGATACAAAAGGTAACATCTTTGGGATATATCCTAATGGATGATGGTAGTGGTAATTTCTTTGGCCGTAAACTGATCAGGGATTATTATTTTCACAAAATGCCACAGGATTTGGGAATGAAGTTTGCCAAGGAATACGATCTCGATGCCGATGTAATCAAAGAACATCTCTACAAACAGCCCAACCCCAATACCTATTTGGCCACTTTTGCCCGATTCATTATAGAGAACAAGGAGCATCCCTACTGCAAGGGGGTCATTGAGAAAGGTCTACAGCAGTTCGTTAACAACTATATCATGCAATATGAACTGGCTACAAAGGTTCCCGTAAGCTTCGTGGGCAGCATTGCACATTTCTTGCAAGATGAATTAAAAGCTTGTATTGAACGAAACGACCTGATTCTTGGTGTTATCAGAAGAAGACCTATAGAAGGCTTGGTAGAGTTTCACAAGGAAACTATTTAATCGCTATCATCGATATTTCTACATTAACAAACTTGGGAAGGTTTGCAACCTCTACTGTTTCTCTGGCGGGGGCAGTATCAGCATCAAAATAAGTTCCATACACCTCATTTATTTGGGCAAACTGGTTCATATCCTTTATAAAAATAGAGGACTTGATGACGTGCTCAAAAGTCATTCCCGCTTCTTCCAGAATGGCCTTTAGGTTTTCCATGGACTGTTTTGTTTCCTTCTTGATGTCGCCCTCGACCAATTTTCCCGTAGCTGGGTCTATGGGAATCTGTCCAGAAATGTAAAGGGTGTCTTTTACGAGTACTGCTTGATTGTATGGCCCGATTGGAGCTGGTGCTTTTGAGGTGTTGATTATTTTTTTCATGAGAATATTTTTATTGAATCTAGGGTAAAGATAAAATAGAATGCATTAACGCTGGCTTCTATTTTCCCATTTAATATCGCTTAAAATGGAACTCTTTATCCCAATAAAGAAGTACCAGCGCTCGTATCTTCCAAAAGGTGTCCAGTCAAAACTGAGCCTAAAACTACCAAGGTCGCGTTTAAATGCAAAGCGGGTATCGGCAAAGCCCTTGTTCTTTAAATCATAACCGGAGTTGAACCCTACTTCCCATTTGGGCGTTAGCTGAATGTTGCCCGAAAACATCAGGGAGTGGTTGGTTATCTCACTTTGCCTGTTACTATTGTTGTAAGAGGCAACGTAGGTGAACCTTGCATCCCATGGCAATTTGTTGTTGTACAATTGTTGCTCTTCGTTCTTATCGCTGCCCCGGTCCTTGTTTCTATCCCTGTCAAACCTGGACTGCTCCCCTCGAACATCATCCATGGCAAAAGGGTTGTCACTAAAGTTGGACTGTTTCTCCTCGTCGGTCTTTTCTTTAGCTCCTCCTTTTTGGAACATTTCGCTGTTCAAGGAAAAACTGGTGTTGACTCGGGCCGATGTCAATCGGGCGATACCGCCTCCATTGTTGATGTTAAGGGTATTTATCCGCCTACCGCTGTTGTCGATGGCGTAGGGGTCGAACGTAGCGGCAAAGTTGATGGGCACATTTTTTATGATTTCCGTTGCACCGCTCATATTTATTGGACTGAGCTTTAATGAATCTGCTTCAAGGTTATAACTGGCATTGAAACTCAGGTTGCTAAGAATCTTGACCTTTTTTGGCTCTGTTGCCGTTGAATCTTTGTCCCTCACCTTGGCTTCCAAGGAGTTTTGAAGGGAAAAACTCAAGGAGCTCCCTTTGTTCAATGAAGGCCTCCCATATAAACTGGTTTCGTAGGGGGTGTATTCCACTTGATCGCCATCTTCATCAATATAGCTATCGTAAAATTGCTCAAAGGAAGGTGTGTAGCTGTAGCTTATAGAGGGACGCATTACGTGGCGCAGGGCCTGTATTTTTTTATCCTCCCCACGGTTCCATGTACCATAGACCGTTGTTCCGATACTGGTACCAAAACTGTACCTGTTGAACCTGTCGAATCCGGAAATGGTGTCTGTCACTACCTCTTCTATTTCGGCATCATACCGGCGCCTTATAGTTTCCATGGTCCATACGTCCTCGTAGTTACCGTTCAAGCTCACACTAAGGTACTTTGCCAGTTTAAAGTTGGTAGCAACTGGTATTCTATGGCGGGCCCCGATACGGGCATCATCGAACATTCCACTTTTAAAAAAGTTTTCCTCCGTAGTGGTGATGCTGTTCTGCGCATTCACATCATACTGAAAATTGATGTTCTCAAAAACACCTTTTTTCACTGCATCCCTTTTTACAAATGGATAGATACGCTCCATACTGGCCTGAAAGGTAGGTAACGACATATTTATTGTCCTTTCCTCCGAACGGTTGTTCTGTGTGTGGCTCAACGTAAGGCTGGTATTTACGGACGGGTATTCTGGAAATGTTTTGGAGTAGCTTATGGAGGATGCAAAGGTGTTCGTTTGTGAATTGTTCCGGTTAAATTGGTTCAGGGAGTTCGAATAATATTGACTGGAACCTAAGTTAACGGAAGCCGAAAATCGGGAATTTGGACTGGCCTTTGGGTCTTGAGAGTGGGAAATCCGAATATTATAATTGCTCGTTCGACTGTAATCATCAAATCCCCTTTGGCTGGTCACCAGGTTCTCGTAGCTTATATTTACGTTTCCATTGAACTTATATCTTTTGGAGTAAATGGACCTACCCTGTAACCCATAACTGCCATTGGTATAATAATCACCCGTAATACTAAGGTCAACGTAGTCGCTTATGGGCAGGTAATACCCACCATTTTGTATAAAATACCCTCTTCTTGGGTCGTTACCGAAGGTAGGGAAGAGGATACCGGCCACCCTTCCGGTGGTCAAAGGGAAATAGGCAAAGGGAAGCGCTATAGGCGTGGGCACATCCATGATGTACATGTTACTGTACCCTGCGATAATTTTCTTTTTGGGGACAAACTTTGCCTTTCGCACCCTAATGTAATAGTCCGGGTTAACAGTATCGTTGGAGGTGGTCAACTTACCTTCGTTCAAGAAATAGACGGAATCGTTCTCTTTTTTGGTCTTTTCGGCATATACTTTCATCGCATCACTTCCCAATTGTCCAAGACCTGCTTCTTGTTCCGTCCTCGAATTCCAGATCAATGCTTTTTGCGTATCAAAATTGAACCGTATCGAATCGGGCCGTACCTCTTGGCTTCCCTGCTTAAAAAAAGGCAATTGGGAGTAATTCCCCAACGAATCCTTCATACGGCCAGCATATACCTCATTTTTGACATAATCCATTACAATTACACCAGCTTTGAGTTCGGTGTCCTGGTAATAGATTTCCGCTTCGTCGTACAGGTAAATTTTATTGTCCTTTTGACTTAACTTTACATAATCCTTAGCCTTATATTTTATTTTATCCAATAGCAAAGGTTGCTTTTTTGGCACGGTATCTGTTTCAACAGAATCAGTTTCGCTGGAACCGCTAAGGATGTTCGGAGGAAGCAAAGGAGCATAAATTGTGTCCTTGATGGCCTTGATGGGCAAGGGTTTAATTGGATCTTCCTGAGCACTTAAGGTAGCGATGCCACAAAGAAGAACAAATAGGAAAAGTAAAAGATGTTTATTTGGTTGCAACGTGATAAATCCTATTTTTGTGCTAGTTGGCCCAGTTCAGGGATCAAACTTACATATATTTTTTGTTCTACTAATTGGGGATTACAATATTTTTAACCATTACTGGACACTATAATTACTCAAATCTTATGAATAAAAGTCGGTTGGCATTTTTAGTTGTTATACTTCTGGCCCTTCCTTTGACCTCATTCAACAAAAATGATACCGAGGTTCAATCGAAGGATAAATTTGTTGTTGTTTTGGATGCAGGGCATGGTGGACATGACCCCGGAAACATTGGAAACGGTTATTTGGAGAAAAAAATTGCCTTGGCCATTGTACTCAATGTAGGAAAACAGCTGGAGAAGCATCAAGACATTAAGGTCGTCTATACACGTGATGACGATACGTTTGTGGATTTGTTCGAGCGCGGGGAGATTGCCAACAAGGCCAATGCGGATTTATTCGTATCCGTACATTGCAATGCCCATAGTTCCGATGCTTATGGTACCGAGACCTATGTGTTGGGATTGCATGCCAACCGTCAAAACTTTGAGGTGGCCAAGAAAGAGAACTCTGTAATCTATTTGGAGGATAATTACGAACAGCGGTATGCCGAGTATGACATTAATTCCCCTGAATCGGTAATTGGTCTTACCATTATGCAGGAAGAGTTTTTGGACCAGAGCATACAATTGGGCAAAAAGCTTCAGGACAATTTTACAAAACAGTTAAAGCGTAAGGACCGAAAAGTCAAACAAGCGGGATTCATTGTACTGCACCAGACCTTTATGCCAAGTGTTTTGGTCGAGGCTGGATTTTTGACCAACAAGAATGAAGGAAGCTACCTTAATTCAAAAAAAGGACAGGAAGAAATGGGAAATGCCATTGCCAAAGCGGTTTTGGCGTATAAAGAAGAAATGGGACTTACTACTTCAATTTCCGTTCCTGATGAAAAGATTGAAGATGTCGAAGTTGTTGATAATGTCAAAGAAGAAACGCTTAAACAAACAATCAAAGAAACAGCAGTTGAAAAGGAACCGGTAAAACAAGAAACAAATACCGTCGCTTCATCCGAATCGGAAAAAGAAACTGTTGTGGAATCCAAGGATACAGGAGTAGTTTTTAAAGTACAGCTAATGGCAAGTGGAAAAACGATACCTTTAAGACCGGATAATTTTAACGGGCTGGATCAATTGTCCAAAGAGCCATATAAGAACATGTATAGATATATGTATGGCAATGCCAACAATTATGAAGCGGCGAAGCGGTTGAAAAATGATGCGGATGCAAAGGGTTATACCACATCGTATATTGTTGCGTACAAAAATGGGGTAAGGGTTCCGATAACGGACGCATTGAAGTAGCAATCCTTCAAATACCCTCTTGTGAAAATTATTCCTAATTTTGTTTAAAACATAAACCGAATCTTTTGAAACTATCCAGGGAAATAAAAACTGGGATCATTGTAGTCGCTGGAATAGTGGCCTTGATCTTTGGACTTAGCTACTTAAAATCCTCCGCTCTTTTTGAAAAAAGTAAGACTTTTTACGCCGTTTATGATGATGTAGGAGGTTTGCAACCGGGAACAAAGGTGACGATCAACGGCTTTGATGTCGGTAATGTCACAGATATCAGGTTCAGGGACGGGTCTGGAAAACTATTGGTAACCTTGACCGTTACCAACGAATTTGAGTTCTCTAGTAATAGTATAGCAGAATTGTTCGATACAGGTATTATTGGGGGTAAGGGAGTGCAAATTGTACCAGTATTGGATAATGCGCCACCGGCAAAATCGGGAGATACGCTACAGTCCAAAATAAAACCGGGGCTTACCGAATTAGTACAGCAGAAACTCACGCCGTTGCAAATGAAGGTAGAAGGAGCGGTTTCCAATGCGGATTCACTTTTGATGAACGTAAATCAAATATTGGACGACCCTACCAAAAAACAGCTTCAGCAAACCATAGCCTCTTTGAACCAGTTGGTAAAATCGTTTAAGACAAGTGCGGACAATTTGAATGTTTTATTGGAAAATAACAAAATGCAACTGGACAGCTCTTTAAAAAATGTGAGCCATATTACCTCAAACTTTTCAAAACTCTCCGATTCCTTGGTCAATGCCGATTTGGGCGGAACTCTGGAGCAGTTCCAAGGCACGGTTGGTAAGTTGAACAGTATTCTGGCCAAGATAGAGCAGGGCGAAGGTTCTTTAGGAAAATTGCACAAGGATGATGCCCTTTACAATAACTTGGCCGAAGCATCCCGGGAACTCGATCTGTTGCTTCAGGACTTTAGGTTAAACCCAAAACGATACGTGAACGTTTCGGTATTCGGTAAAAAGCAAAAAGAGTACACACTTCCAGAGGATGACCCTGCCGAACAAGAGGAAAATCCTACCGAACAAAAAGAAAATAACCAGTAGATGGAATATTTGCCCAATATCATATTTGCCTTGGCCCTGATAGCGGGCATTGGCTTTTTTGCACGTAATGTAAAAAAGTTGACCCGGAACATTAAGCTGGGAAAAGATGTTGATGTAAGCGACAACAAATCGCAACGCTGGAAGAACATGGCAAGGATAGCCTTGGGCCAGACGAAAATGGTGGTAAGACCTGTAGCGGGCATTATGCACGTTATTGTTTATGTGGGCTTTATCATCATAAATATCGAGGTATTGGAAATCATCCTCGATGGGCTTTTGGGAACGCACAGGTTGTTTTCACCATTAGGCTCTATTTATGATTTTTTGATAGGCTCTTTTGAAATATTGGCGCTGCTGGTCATCGTGGCCGTAGTGGTTTTTTGGATACGAAGAAACATTATTAGGATTCAACGGTTCATAAAACCCGAAATGAAAGGGTGGCCCAAGACCGATGGAAATATGATCCTGTATATTGAGTTTGTACTGATGGTATTGTTCCTTACCATGAATGCGGCCGATTTTCAGTTGCAGCAACTGGGTGCCGAGCATTATCACGAAGCAGGAGCATTTCCAGTAAGCCAATTTATTGTTCCATTGTTTGATGGCCTTTCGGAATCATCATTAGTATGGATCGAAAGAACAGCATGGTGGTTACACATTTTAGGAATTTTGGCCTTTTTGAACTACCTCTATTACTCCAAACATTTACACATTCTGTTGGCGTTCCCCAATACCTATTACGGTAAGGTAAAGCCACAGGGGCAGTTCAATAATCTGGAATCGGTCACCAAGGAGGTCAAATTGATGATGGACCCTGATGCAGACCCTTATGCGGCTCCAGCCGAAGAAGATGCCGCCGAGCCTGAGAAATTTGGGGCATCCGATGTCATGGACCTGAATTGGGTGCAATTGCTCAATGCGTATACCTGTACCGAGTGTGGGCGATGTACATCAGAATGTCCGGCCAACCAAACAGGTAAAAAACTATCGCCTCGAAAAATAATGATGGACACCCGTGACCGATTGGAGGAGGTGGGTAAAATCATGGATGCCAATAAAGGAGAGTTTGTTTCCGATGGCAAACAATTATTGAACGATTATATTACCCCTGAGGAGCTTTGGGCATGTACTACGTGCAATGCTTGTGTGCAAGCCTGTCCCGTAAGCATCGACCCATTATCCATTATCGTGGAAATGCGTAGGTACTTAGTGATGGAGCAGTCCGCGGCGCCTACCGAATTGAACAATATGATGTCCAATATCGAAAACAACGGAGCCCCTTGGCCGTACAACCAAATGGACCGTCTAAACTGGGTAAACGAATAAATCTAAACCTATGAGCGAACAATTGAAGGTCAAGACCATGCAGGAGTTTATGGCAGAAGGAAAACAGCCAGAGATATTGTTCTGGGTCGGTTCTGCAGGTAGTTTTGATGATCGTGCCAAGAAGATATCAAGAGCTTTTGTAAAGTTGCTGAACAAGGCCAATGTTGATTTTGCGGTCTTGGGAACAGAAGAAAGTTCAACAGGGGATGTGGCAAAACGGGCAGGAAATGAATTTTTGTTCCAGATGCAGGCCATGATGAATATAGAGTTGTTGAATGGCTATGAAATTAAGAGAATTGTAACCTGTGACCCGCATTCTTTCAATACGTTAAAAAATGAGTATCCAAGTTTGGGAGGGAACTATGATGTTCTGCACCATACGCAATACCTAAAAGAACTTATCGATAAGGGTAGGTTGACCCTAACTGGGGACGGATACAAAGGAAAACGAATCACTTTTCATGATCCATGTTATTTGGGTAGGGCCAATTCCGTTTTTGATGCTCCAAGGGAACTTCTAGCCAAAACCAATGCAGAATTGGTGGAAATGAAGCGCCATAAAAAAACGGCACTGTGCTGTGGGGCTGGTGGTGCACAAATGTTCAAAGAGCCCGAAAAGGGAGATATGGACGTCAACGTGCTGCGTACAAAAGGCGCTTTGGAGACCAACCCCGATATTATAGCCACTGGATGTCCTTATTGTAACACTATGATGACGGATGGTATCAAGGCACATGAGAAGGAGGACAGCGTCACGGTTTTGGATGTAGCCGAAGTATTGGCGAATTCCCAAGGATTGTAAAATGAAGGTTTAAATTTCAGGTCGAGCATAGTCGAGACCTTATTGAAAAAAAAATATGCTAGCAGATTTTAATGAATTGCCAGACCACTCCAGAGTTTGGATATACCAAGCCAACAGGAGCTTTACGGAGGAAGAACAGGAAGAACTGGAGGAAAGCCTGACCGCTTTTTTAAAGGAATGGACGGCCCATGGAAGTGACCTGCATGCAGGTTTTGAGATAAAATACAAACGGTTTATCGTCATTGGATTGGACCAGACCAATGTCAGTGCTTCGGGATGTTCCATTGACGCCTCTGTGCACTTTATCCAAAGTTTGGAGCAAAAATATAATGTGGAGCTACTGGATAGAATGAACGTTTCTTTTAAACAAGGGGAGTTTATAGCCTATAAGCCATTGATCGATTTTAAGAAACTGGCCAAGGCGAAATCAGTTTCCCCAAGTACCATCGTATTCAATAACTTGGTGGCTACCAAACAGGAATACTTGGAAAACTGGGAAGTCCCGGCCAGCGAAAGTTGGCACTCCAGATTTGTATAGCAAAACCCTTAATTTATCTTAATTTCCATACTTTCCTCGACGAAATGCAATATTTTTATTGGCATTAAGTTGAGGTTCAAGACAAGATATTTATGCGGATAATACTCCAATTCCCCTTTTTCCTACTCATATGTATTCAAACCTTTGGACAGTCAAATCCCTTGATTGTCAAAGACTCGGTGGCTCAAATGGCATGGGTCGAAAATCAATACGCGAACATGTCCCTGCAGGAAAAAGTAGGACAGTTGTTCATGGTAAGCATTGCATCGAACCAAAGCAAAGCTGCGACCGATAAGGTCAAGAACCTTGTTGAGGAACAAGGTATAGGAGGCGTCATCTTTTTGGTGGGCGGACCGCTACAACAAGCTAAATTGGCCAACGAATATCAATCCGTTTCCAAAGTACCGTTGCTAATCGGTTCCGATGCAGAGTGGGGACTGGCCATGCGTTTGGACTCTACTTATGCATTTCCGTGGAACATGACCTTGGGAGCCATTCGGGATAGTACCATTGTAGAAAAGGTAGGTTATCAGATTGGAAAACATGCCAAGCGTTTGGGCGTACACATTAATTTTGCTCCGGACTTGGATGTGAACAACAACCCACAGAACCCTATTATCGGAAATCGCTCTTTTGGGGAAGACCCTAAAAATGTGGCCCAAAAAGGACGTGCTTTTGTCCGGGGAATGGAAAAGGCCGGCGTGCTTTCAAGTGGCAAGCACTTTCCAGGTCATGGAGATACCGCCACGGATTCCCATAAATCCTTACCTATCATCACCTCTTCCGTGGAACGGTTGGATTCCATAGAACTTTATCCCTTCAAAAAAACAATGGAGGCTGGACTTAGCTCTACCATGGTAGCACATTTGGATGTTCCCAGCTTGGAGAGTAGGGAAGGGCATCCCTCGACCCTGTCCAAAAGTATCGTTACCGGAGTTTTAAAGAACCGGTTAGGTTTTGAAGGTTTGGTTATCACCGATGCTTTGAATATGAAGGCGGTATCCGAATTTGCTCCAGTGGGCAAAGTGGAACTGGAAGCTTTTTTGGCAGGTAACGATTTGCTATTGATGCCCGAGAATGTGCTCAAGGCAAAAGAAACTTTCATCCAGGCATATGGTGAGGGATTGATTACAGAGGAAAGACTGGCAGAATCCGTCAAAAAGATATTAATGGCCAAATACAAAGCTGGTCTGTATAATTATCAACCCGTGAACTTGGAGAATTTGTACGAGGATTTAAACGGAGTTGAGAACGATGTAATCTATGAACAGGCCATTGAAGCGGCCATAACGGTAGCGAAAAACAACTTTTCCTTGATGCCCATCAAAAAATTGGACAACAAGAAAATTGCATACGTACATTTTGGCGATGATTCCGGGAGCACTTTCCATGAATCACTTAACAAATACTATAAGGTAACCCACATCAAAGCCAAGGATATTGCACAATATAAAAAAGACCTCGCCAATTACAACTTGGTCATTATCGGTTTTCATAAAGACAATTCAAGTCCTTGGAAAGGATATAAATTTTCCAAGAACGAACTTTTTTGGATGGAGGAAATCTCCCGCTTGCGAACCAGTAATACCATCTTGGCCCTTTTTGCAAGACCCTATGCTTTGTTGGACGTTCTCAACTTTGATACCATGGATGGCGTAGTGGTAGGGTATCAGAACAGTAAGATAGCTCAAGAAAAGGTGGCAGAGGTGATATTTGGTGCTATAGGAGCCACGGGAAAACTTCCAGTCTCGGCCCATGATGAGTTCCCCGTAGGAACAGGAGTTGCTGTGGAACCCATTCAACGTTTGGGCTACAGTATACCGGAAAGGGTCGGTATGAGTTCGGAATTATTGGCCGAGGTGGACACATTGGTACAGCAGGGATTGGACTCCTTAATGTTTCCAGGTGCACAGGTATTGATTGCCAGAAAAGGAAAGGTTATTTACAATAAGAATTTTGGTCACCCTACTTATGATTCTGAAGAAGGAATATCTGAAGAATCCATTTACGACCTAGCTTCACTGACAAAGATACTTTCTACTTTGCCCATGATCATGAAAATGGAAGAGGAAGGAAAAATAGCTTTGAACGATACATTTAAAGACCTAATCCCAGCGTATGCGGATACCGAGCTCAAAGATGTTTCAGTGCTCAAGGCACTGTCGCATTATGGGCGCCTACCTTCCTGGATAGCTTTTTATTTGGACACTTTGGACAAGGACAGGAAACCATCATCAGAATTTTATAGTCCTAATCCATCCGAGGCATTTCCCTATAAAGTGGCCGAACATTTATATTTGACCAGATCATACAAAGATTCCATTTACAATAGAATTGGAAGACAAAGCCTCAAATCCAATCGATATAGATATAGTGATGTGGGCTACTATATTTTTAAGGAATATATAGAAAAAACCTACGGTAGGCCCATTGATGAATTGGTCAATGAATTTCTGTACAGGCCCATGGGTTTACAGCGAACAACGTTTAACCCTTTAAAAAAATTTTCCAAGGAAGAGATAGTTCCTTCGGAAGAGGACGACTATTACAGATATCAAACTGTGCAGGGCTATGTCCATGATATGGGTGCGGCCATGCAGGGCGGAGTAGGAGGCCATGCAGGTCTTTTTAGTACAGCCAATGAGGTAGCCAAAATTATGCAGATGTATTTACAGGGAGGTTATTATGGTGGGGAACAGTTTTTTAATGCACGAACGGTAAAACGTTTCAATACTTGCTATTTCTGTAATAAGAACGTACGGAGAGGTGTCGGTTTTGATAAGCCACAGTTGAATGAAAGTGGCCCAACTTGTGGATGTGTCTCCCAAAAGAGTTTTGGACACAGTGGTTTTACAGGCACCTATACTTGGGCAGACCCTGATGAGGAAATCGTTTATGTGTTTTTGTCCAACAGGACCTATCCGTCCGCAACAAACACCTTGCTGATAAAATCGGGGCTGAGGACCCGTATACAGCAGGCCATTTATGATTCCATTATTAATTAGGTATAAAATATTGCCGTAGATTTGTTCTTATGAAAATAGCGATTGTATGTTACCCGACCTTTGGCGGTAGTGGCGTTGTTGCCACGGAATTGGGTATTGCCCTTGCAGAACGGGGGCACGAAGTACACTTTATCACGTACCGTCAGCCTGTTCGATTGGAACTTTTGGGAAACAATATCCATTTTCATGAGGTGCATGTGCCGGAATATCCGTTGTTCCATTACCAACCCTATGAGCTGGCCCTGTCAAGTAAGTTGGTGGACACCATCAAACTATATGATATTGAACTGTTGCACGTGCACTATGCCATTCCACATGCCTATGCTGGATATATGGCAAAAAAAATGCTTCAGGAGTATGGGATTTTTATCCCTATGATCACAACGCTTCATGGAACGGACATTACCTTGGTGGGCAAGCACCCTTTTTACAAACCAGCGGTAACGTTCAGTATAAACAAATCCGATGTGGTGACCTCTGTTTCCGAAGCCCTTAAAAGTGAGACTTTAAAACTTTTTGATTTAGAGAAGGAAATCGAGGTGATTCCTAATTTTATAGAAACAACAAAGTACAAAAAGACCTACACAGATTGCCAACGTAGTATGATGGCGAAGGAAAATGAACGCATCATAACACATATAAGTAATTTTAGAAAGGTAAAGCGTATTCCGGACGTCATCAAAATATTCCATCGCATCCAAAAGGAAATGCCAGCTAAACTTATCATGGTGGGTGAAGGCCCGGAAAAGGAAAAAGCAGAAGATTTGTGTGATTCATTGGGAATTAAGGATAAGGTCCTGTTTTTAGGTAACAGCAATGAGATTGACCGTATTCTTTGCTTTTCCGATTTGTTTCTGTTGCCCTCGGAAACTGAAAGTTTTGGTTTGGCGGCATTGGAAGCCATGATCAATAAGGTAGCGATAGTTTCCAGCAATACGGGAGGTATACCAGAAGTTAATATCGATGGTGTATCTGGTTATCTGGCGGATGTTGGCGATGTAGAGACCATGGCAACAAAGGCCATTGAGATTTTGAAGGACGATGAAACCCTCGAAAGGTTCAAGGAAAACGCTTTCAATGTAGCTTCTAAATTCGACATTGTACACATTCTTCCCTTATATGAAGACCTTTATGAAAAAGCATTTAAATCCCGTTTTAAAAACACATTTTAATATCAAATACTTTTTTCTCATAGCGTCGATTTGCTTACTTTCCTGCAAGGCTCAAAAGCCTGAAAGCTCCACCGTTGGCGAGCATATTGATGGTTTGACATTGATCGAGCATCAAAACTTTACCAATATTGATTCTTTTGAAACCCGTGTAATCAGGGATACGAAAACATTGGGCGAATTTTATAAGCAAATCAACAAAACACGTAAACCTGGATTGCCGGTGCCGGTGGTCGACTTTTCCAAGGAAATGTTGATTTTGGTTTGTTTAGGTGAACAGCACGGGGAAAAAACAACGGTTTTATCCAAATTAAAGGAAACGGACCAAGAAATGTTGATAGCCATAGAGGTGCATAACGTTTCCAAAGAAGAAATGTCCATACAACCCATATACTTCCCATTTTATCTCTACAAAATGCCATTGGTCGATAAAACCGTGGTATTCCAAAAGATTGAGGAATAGTCTTTTCAAAATTATTCCTACTTCTTATCGATAAATAACGCACTTGAAAGGGCAAAGTTCCCAGATTGGAACGCTTGGCATAGCTTTGAAAGCATAAACCTCAAATCATTAAGAATGCAGATTCTACGTCCTACCATTATAGTGATGGCATTGGCTTGTTTTACTCTTGGAGTGGCTCAAGATATGGAACTCACAAAAAAGGACAGTATTGTTCAGAGTTATTGGATGGTTTCGCTTGGAACCAATGCCGTTGATGACTCCGGAGACGAATTCCGTGAACTTTTTGATGTCCGCTCTGGTTGGAATATTGCTCCTTATCCATCGAGGGTTGGTATAGGGCGTTATTTCAAGAATGGTGTTGGGTTGGAGGCTATCGGATCTCATAACCGATACAGAGAAGGTAAGGTTGTTGACGAACTCACCTTAACGGAGGATATAGATTATTGGGGCTTTGACTTTAGGGTAAGCTATGACCTGAACAAAATATTGGGACATACCGGTTTTTTTGATCCCTATATTGGTATCGGTGCAGGATATACCGACGCGAATAATCAGGGTAGGGGAACCTATAATGGCGTGCTCGGTTTTAAAACTTGGTTTTCGGATCATTGGGGATTGGATTTTAATACAACAGGAAAATGGGCCATGAATACGGAAAACGTCACCAATCATATCCAACATGCCATTGCTGTTGCATACAGGTTCAAAGTAGAGAAAGGGCTTTCCCGAAAAGGTCAAGAAAAACTGGCGCTTTTACAGGAAATGGAAAAGGAGCAAAAGCGAGTACAAGATTCCATTGCAAGAGCTGATGAAAAAGCTCGTTTGCTTGCAGAACAATTGCAAAAAGAAAAAGAAGCGGCCGAACTGGTAGCTGCCGAAAAGGCGAAGAAGGAAGCAAAAGAGGACGAGAGAAATGCGTTACAGACAAGATTGAACCAATTGGGGAACGTATATTTCAAATTCAATTCATCATATTTGACCACAGAGGATAAGGAGCTGTTGGACAAATTGGTCAATATTATGGAAGAAGAACCTAATTTAAACATTAAAGTTACCGCCCATACGGACTCCAGGGGTACGGAAAAATATAATCAATGGCTATCCGAGCGTAGGGCGCAAAGAACAGTCGATTATGTGGTGTCCAAAGGAATCTCAAAGGACAGGATTGTATATGAAGCCTTTGGGGAAACACAATTGGTCAACGAGTGTGCTGATGGGGTTTATTGTACCGAGGAAAAGCATTCAAAAAACAGGAGATCCGAGTTTTTGATCATTGAGTTTTAAAAGGGCCATCATGATAAAATAAAGGGGATATTATGCTGTTCAACTCCCTTGAGTATTTTGTTTTTCTGCCGATAATGTTCCTTTTGTACTGGTTCGTTCTTGGTAAGGGATTAAGACTTCAAAACGTACTTGTTCTTGTTGGGAGTTATTTCTTTTATGGGCTCTGGGACTGGAGGTTTTTGTTTCTTATAATTGCCAGTACGGTCGTAGATTATTTTGTGGGCATTATGATCCACAGGAATGAGGGCGATAGGCCAAAGCAGAAATTGTGGTTATGGGCAAGTATCATATTCAATATATCCTTGCTCGGTTTCTTTAAATACTATAACTTTTTTGTGGATTCCTTTATAGATCTATTTGAGGTTATGGGATATTCCATCAAAAGTACTTGGACACTCAAGATTATATTGCCAGTGGGGATTTCCTTCTATACCTTCCAAACGATGTCCTACTCCATGGATATTTATTACAAAAGAATAAAGCCTTGCCACGATTTTCTGTCCTTCGCAACCTTTGTAGCGTTTTTTCCGCAGTTGGTGGCCGGTCCCATCGAGCGGGCTTCCAATTTATTACATCAAATTACGAATAAAAGAACGTTTAACTACGATCAAATAGTAAGCGGGCTCAAACTCATTCTTTGGGGACTTTTTAAAAAGTTGGTGATAGCGGATGGTATAGCACCTATTGTGGACGATATTTTCTTGAACCATGAAACATACCCGGCCTCCACATTGATTCTGGGTGTAACACTGTTCAGTTTTCAGGTCTACGGGGATTTTAGCGGATATTCCGATATAGCCATTGGTACGGCCAAATTGTTCGGCGTGGAATTGATGTCCAATTTCAAGTTCCCTAACTTTTCAAGAAATGTAGCCGAGTATTGGCAAAGGTGGCACATATCGCTATCCACTTGGTTTAGGCACTATGTTTATATCCCGTTGGGAGGGTCGCGCGTGAGTCAGGGAAGGGCAATACGAAATATCTGTATCATATTTTTGGTGAGCGGATTTTGGCACGGGGCCAATTGGACCTTTATATTTTGGGGAGGTTTCCATGCCTTGGCTTACATCCCGGTTTTTTTGATGGGAAGGAATACCATTTACAAAGATAATGTAGTAGGGGAGAACTCCCTTTTTCCTTCTTTGACAGAATTGGGCCAATTGGTACTTACTTTTGCAATTGTCACCTTTTCCCGTATTTTCTTTAGATCCGAATCCTTGACAGATTCCTTTAATTTTATTGGGAGGATATTCAGTGATTTTAGTTATGCTCCCTATGAGCATCCCAATGGGTATCGTATGTTGGACTACTTTATCCTTTTGGCCGTATTTGTGCTTTATGAGTATCGGATTCGAAGGGATGAACGGAATCCGTTCCAGTTCAAGTCCAAGGCTGTTCGTTTTTTGGCGTATACGTTGGTGATTTTTACCATGCTATTGTTCTATGATAGTGGTTTTGATAGATCGTTCATATATTTCCAGTTTTAACCATGAAAAAGTTAGTCATCAAATTAGGGGTTTACGCTTTTCTCATTCTGATTTCCTTGGAGGTCTTGGTCAGGATATTTTATTTGGGAACGGATAAGCCGTCTCGTTTTGTGGACGAAAGCAAGGTTGAAAAATGGAAGCCAAACCAAGAAGGATATTCTGTTACCGGTAATAGAAACCAAAATTTTGTAAGATATAATATCAATAGTTCAGGTTTTAATTCCTATCAAGAGTTTGAGCCCACCAATGAAAGCTATGAAGTTGCCTTGGTAGGGGATTCCTTTATCGAAGGATTCCATCAACCCTATAAATCTTCCATAGGAAGAAAAATGGAACTGGAACTAGGGGAAACAATAAAAGTGTTTGAATATGGTTATGCCGGTTATGATATGGCAGACCAGATGCATTTGATCCATGCTTATCGGGAAGACTTTGAGCTTATCGACCGTATCTATATCAAAATGAAATTCTCCAATGATCTCAATAGGGGAGAGTACTATGTACAGAACGAAAGGTTGAGCTTGGAGTCGCCTTTGAACAAAATCCTGAAAAAAAGTAAGTTGTTGGTGTACCTATCGGAAATAGGGGCACTGACGCCTATGAAGAACATGATCAATGATGCCAGAATATTGGCGCAAGGTGGAAATAGGCCAAAATCGGTAACACAGCAGAAGACGGAATCAAAAGATCAAACGTTCCTTGAAAACTTTAAGAATTTAGTGGCCCTGTATGGATATGACAAGGACAAAACCGTTCTGCTGATGGATGTGTCCACTACGCCAAAACTGTTTTTAGACTATTTGGATACCAATGGTTTTGATTATATCGATTTTGGAGAAAAGCTCAACAATGCCAATCGAAATACCACTTTGGTATACGATCGGCATTGGAATAATTATGGGCGCACCTTGATTGCGGAACTACTTGTCCAAGACCTAAAAAGTGTTGGTGTTGCCAACTAGTGGGGGATTTAGGATTGCCTTTGTTCTATAGCCTTTACCAGATCTGCTACTTTTTCTAGGCTCATCAGGTCCATTAAAGAGAACTTCATATCATATTTCTTCTCGACCTCATTGATGAGCATCATATGTGTCACGGAATCCCAACCGTCCACATCATTGGCCGTGGTGTTGCCATCGAGCTCAAAATTGTCATGACCAAGGGTCTCTATGAATATTTCTTTTAGTTCAGCCAGTATCTTTTCGTCGTTCGTCATTGCTTTATGTTCTATTTTATTTAAAAAGTGTTCTAAGTTTCTTCATATCAATTTTATCGTTGACACTATGGGGCAATGTGTCTACAAATAGGAACCTTGTTGGGATCATATATGGTGGCAAGTTATCTTTCAAATAGGAAAGCGTAGGTTTCAGGTCCAGTTCTCTTGAACAAACGGCCAGCCCGAGTTCTGTATTCCCGTTTCCATCATCCAAATCGATTACCGTAATATCCAAGCCCGGCAATTTTTTCTTTACGTGGTATTCAATTTCTCCCAGTTCCACACGGAAACCCCTTATTTTAACCTGAAAGTCGGCCCGTCCCACGTACATGTAGTCACCATCTTGGTCGCGATAACACATATCCCCTGATTTGTAAAACCGTAGAGATTTACCGTTATGCTGTTTTTCAAAGAAAACTAGCTTGTTCCTTTCTTCGTTTTGTATATATCCAGGAAATAATTGTTCTCCCGCTATACATAGCTCGCCCGTTTGCCTATCCTCCACTTCATTGTTGTTTTCATCGACGACCAAATAGGTGGTATTGTCAAAAGGTTTGCCTATGGACACTACTCCGTTTTCCTCTTTGTTGTTTCCTTCTTTGTCAAACAGATAGCCCCCACAATATATGGTGGTCTCGGTAGGGCCATAATAGTTAATAATCTGGGCATTTGGAATACAGGCGTTCCACTCCTTGCCGATATCACCATAGAGTTTACCCCCTGCAAAACAGGAATATCTTACACTCTCACTTCGAATCTCTTTGAAATAGGGTCTTAGAAAGTGAATAATGGAGGGGACCATGATCAAGAGGGTAAGTTGGTGCTCCGATAACAATTTTATGATCTGAAAGTACTTGATGCTATCCTTCGGCACCGTATATACACAGGCTCCTTTTAATAAAGGGGCAAGGTAGGATACCACGGACATGTCAAAGGTCAATTCGAACATTTGCAGGCAACGGTCTGTCTCGGACAGCGAGAAGGAGAGGTTATTGTCAATCGCATTTGCGAAACCGTTCAGGTTCTTGAAACTGACCGGAGCCCCTTTAGGTATGCCCGTACTTCCCGATGTAAAGATGACGTAGGCAATATCATTTTGTTCCACTTTCTTAGGGGGAGAGTGGTGAATGTTATTGACCATATCCAAACTATGGGTAGCTATCACTTTAAATCCTTTTCCAAAATAAGGTGATGGTGAAGAGTCCATTACAAATACTGAATTGGTCTGTGCAAGTATCTCTTCGTTTCTTGATCTGGGATAAATAGGATTGATAGCAACATAGGCCTTCCCTTCGAACCAAAGCGCAATGATCGCCGCATAGGTCTCCAGGTCATCATTGGTGATGAGGCCCACATATTTCTCGGATATTGGTATTTCTTCCTGTATGGCCACCCTGATCGCATTTACGGCTGTGCCCAATTCCTGATAGGTGTAATGATTTCCGTTGATAAAAAAAGCATTTCGGTCACTGTGTACCTTAATGGAATTTTGAAGGGTCTCGAGAAATTTCATGTTGCAGGGTTATATAAAGTGTCCATCCTGTTCGGCCAATTGCGATACCTGCAGTTCTTTGTGCAAGGTATTATGTGCCATGGATTTTTTGGTTTGACGATAATGATAAAAAACGGACAACGTCTTGGTGAAATGTTCTGCCAAAGTTTGATTGTCCGTGAACATATAAGAAATGTTCAACTTGTATAGATTCTTATATAAACAGCCACATACTCCTGGCATATCGGCATCGTTGGCAATACAATATTTCATATAGGCCGTACTGTGTATGTAGTGGAAGGAAACAAAACCGATTGCCTTCCCATCTCGGTACACTAGAAAATTGACGATACCTATTCTCTCGGCAAATCCCCTGATTTTTGAATCATCTGTTTTACCATGGTTCCATGGTTTTGATACATACTGTCTAGGGTCCAATTGCCAATTGATTTGTGCCAAATTTTTTGCAACCAAGTCACTTTGGAGGTAAGGCTCGATAAAATTCCAAGCCTCTACATCCAATTGGTTCATATACCTGAGGTCTAAATCCTTTGTCAAAGTATTGACCCGGGAACTATTGATGGCATTATAGTATTTCATTGAAATGGACTCGACCCAGCGGGTTATGGGGCTTAACCATTTGGGCAACCGTAGCTTTTGGTTTACCATGTCCTTTGCCAACCCTATAAATATGGTATGTCGGTTTCTAGATGAAATTAAGGAAAAGGGCTGTTTTTGATAGAATTTATCAGCATTTTCCTCATAAGCCTTGCTCAAGACCTTATTGTTGCAAAGCTTTAGGGCCTCGCTAAAAACATAGGTGGAGATTACGGTACTTTTCGCGGAAGGGGCAGCCCACCATTGCACTATCCAGTATATCTTAGTTCTAGTATCTTGGTCAGGGGAAGATAGAAAATCAGGAATCGAATGGACAAAGCTCAATATTTCAGGTCCTGCAACCGCCATTATAACCAATGGGTCTTTCTCATCGAGTCCTGGCTTATTTAATAACCATTGCGCTTTATTTTGGGAAAAAGGTAATGGATATTTACGTTGGTCCTGGGGGGATTCAAGATACTCTCGCAGTTCTTTTTTGGTCAAAATAACTACAACCGGGTTGTCTTCCATGGTTTTATTAAGCATTATCGATTTGACGTTGGCGATAAATATCGAAGCTTTCGACAAACTCATTGGGGTCTTCCGCAATGTCAGAGGATTTTATAACCTTTAACAGTGTCTTGTATGCAATTGTTAAGTCTAGCATTGGAGATAGGTTCGATACATATTCCAAATCATACTCAAACCGTTGCTCCCAATTCAAAAAGTTGCGTCCCGAAATCTGTGCTAATCCCGTAATTCCAGGCCGTACATCATGTCGTTTTTTTTCTTCCTCCGTGTAATAAGGGAGATAAAAGGTCCTTAAAGGTCTCGGGCCAATCAGGCTCATTTCTCCTTTAATAACATTGATTAGCTGTGGAATTTCATCCAAAGAAGTTTTACGTACTATAGAACCTAATCTTGTAATTCGTAACCTGTCAGGTAAAAGTTTGCCATTGGGATCCTTTTTGTCGTTCATAGTTTTGAATTTAAGTAAAAGGAATACCTTATTATCTTTTCCAGGTCTTTCTTGTGTATAAAATGGTTTACCATTGTTTTCAATAAACATCAAAATGAAAACAACAATGGTAAGAGGTGAAAGGATAATCAAACCAATAGATGAAAACAAGATATCAAATACTCTTTTAAAAACAGTTCTATACATCAATGCTCATTTTTTTGCACCAAAGTTCCAAAATATTGGATATGTAAACAATATCCTCTGAGTTATATCTAAAATCAAGATGTACGTTTAGTAAATACCTCCATTTTGCATCAAGGAGATTATTAGGCCATAATTCAGAGGGGTATACCATGTGATCGATTAAAAAGGACTTCGCCAAATTAAGTGTTTTCTCATCTTTGAACGCAAGATTTAGTCCAAATGTTGTGTAACCGGGCCTTTCTAGTACTTTAAATAGGTTTGAATAATTTTTGAATTTATGGGCTATGGTAAGGTTATCCTGTTTGTAACACATATAGTCCTTATTAAAAAACTTGAGTATTTCGTCTATATGATCCGTTTGCATTTCAACCACATCAAACTGTTTATGTAAAAAGGACTCGGTTTTACCTATTAGTTCCAGATAGTCACTCTTTGAAATTTCAGTTTTTTCATTCTTTAGGTGAGAAGTTTTTGCCATCATTGCCGTTTGGTTATCACTCCAGGCCCTATTGAACATGCTATCTACACTAAACCGAGTACTTTCATCAAGAGCACTTTTCCCATCCGGTCTCCATAATACTCCACCTAAAGGGATTGGCATTGTTTTTCTCAAAGAAGCAAAACAATAATGCGCATTGCTATTTAAACAAGAAGGGCTGAGCCAACCGTGAGAATGATCTTCAATGCAGATGGGACCATCGGGTGTTTTGGGTACATTATAACTAAATATGCCCCAGAAATTATTTAACAGGACAATATCATCTCCGTCAGCAAAGCTTTCTATGGAAAAAAAGCTATCTTCCTCAAAAGGATCAATGTCGTAAAAATGGATGTTACTGAAGCTGCGTTTTAGCCAACTTGTTACATGCTGGCAATAATAATTAGGAAGCCATATGGTATCAATTGACCTTGTTTTAATTATCTCATCTATAATCGCTTTTACTGCATGACGCCCAGTATAAAAAAAACGTGGGTTTTCGATTGTATTTTTTTGCTCTAGATTCTTTAGGGAATTTGCTGTAACCGCATGGAAAAAGGAGCCATAACCTATATGATTGGGTGTCATTCCTGAATTTTATCAAATTAAACATCAAAGAATCAAAAAAAGGAATAAACAGGCAATATTATAGGATGTAATGCTCAAATGAACGTTCTAATCGCTAAGTTTGTTTTGATAAAGTAAGTCGACTAAGTACAGATATGAGGAAGAATATTTTTTTAGGGTCAAGAACACACGTTTATTCGGAAGCAAAGAAAATGGGTGTCCAATTCGAACATATCTTTGCTTTAAAGAACAGTCTTTTGGAATCAATGTTGGTGGCAGATAATGTAGAATACAGGAGTTTTGATATGGCCCAAAAGTATGAAGTGCTGGATTTTCTATATCAGTGTGAGTTTGATGTGCTCATTTCCAACGGCTGTCCAATTTTGTTTCCGGTCGAGAAATTTAAACCAAATCAGATATTGGTTAATATTCATCCGACTTATTTACCCTTTCTTCAGGGAAAAACACCGTTGAACGGTGTTTTTTACAATGAATATCCATTTTATGGAGCCACCATGCACTTAATTGATGCCAATATTGATACCGGAAACATTGTATACCAGCACAGGGAGGAATTGACTGAGGATATTGATTTGGGCTTACTTTATTATCTGTCCTTTGAATTGGAGGGGTTCGTTTTTAGAAAAGGATGGGAGATTTTAAGGTCCCACGATTTTAACTATTTGGGCGAAAGACAACGTGGAAAAGGAGATTATTTCAATAGGACCAAGGATAAGCAGACAGTGGATTTTAGGAAAATGGAGAATCGGGAAATCCAAAGACGGGTGAAAAGTTTTGGAATAGGGTCCCAAGGGTGTATTGCATATTTGGAAAAGGAAAAACTCAAGGTATTTGAGGTACAGGAAATAATTCATCGGACACTGTTAAAAAAATTCAAAGAAAATTCACCTGGGGAAATACTTCTGGAATACGATAATAAACTTTTAGTAAGAACAAAAGATGGTATCTTGAAAGTAGCAAGGTTTCAAAAGATTCCTTAGTTTGCGGCCTTGGAATAATACCATCATACCATTCAAGAGAGGAGAGTGGATCAATTCAAATGTTTTTGAACAAGAAATAAAAAGAGTGGTAGAATTTCAAAATTGTTGCCGAATTATAAAAAGATAATGCCGTTTAATCTGTGATGGTAAGTTCCGCATAATTCTTTATCCAACCTTTTGGCATATATTCGATAGGTATCTTTGAAAGGTTCCCGGCACAATGTATGTTTTTTCCATTATCAATAATTCCGATGGTACGCCACCCTAGTTTATTAGGTGTTACAAAATCCTTTAGAATATTGTCCCCAATATAGGTATATCTATTTGCGTTTAATGTTTCTTGGACCTTCAAATAGTTAAGCTCATTTGGTTTTTTAGTTCCAATTTCTTCAGATATTAAGATATAGTCAAACAAGTGGGCCAATCCTAGTTGTTCTAATTTATTTCTTTGTGACAAACTTCTTCCATCAGTTATTATGGCCAGTTTACCATCTCTTTTCTTTATTTCAGCAAAGGTAGTCTCAACATGATCAAAAGGTGATATATTGGGCAGATGATTTCGATAAATGGCCAATAATTGATCTAGGGTAATGGGATAATTCTTTTGAATCGATTCAAATACATTTTTACCATTTCGGTACAAGGAAAACATTTGCGCATACAAGAACAAGTTATTTTCTGGTTCCAGTATTATAGAGATTTCTTCATAGGCCGACTTTAGGTAGTCTATTTCATTATATAACGTGTCATCAAGGTCAAAAACAATTACGTCCCCTTTTTCAATTGTTAAATCCATGTACCAGTATCTCTTTGTCGTATCGTAACATTAAAAGGTTCGGTTCCCAAGTATCGAACTGATCCTCTATTTCCAAATCTAGAAAGTATTCTTGGATCAGCCATCCTGCATAATTTGCCCCAGAATGATAGGTTAGTGGAAACCCACCACCAAAGCGGGGGTTCACCTCAATTCCAACTATCCGGTTGTCGTCCTTGTGCTTAAAAAATTGAGCTGTGATACATCCCCGGGCCCCATTCATATACCCCAGTCTTTCACGTAGGTATGGGATAATCTTATTTCTTTCCGTTTTCCCCTTACTGACCTCTCCATCTCTGACCTCCAACCTCTTCCGTGGTACTATGCATTTTAAATTATGCTTTCTGTCGTAATATAGATCACAGGTATATTCCTCATAATGTTCAGGATTTAAATATTCCAGAAACATTAATTTGTCGTTTTCCATATGATATGTTGTGATTTGGTCTTCTTTTGTTATCACATATGTGTCTATACTTCGACTACCGTCATATGGTTTTATGAATAATGGAAGAGTATATTGGCTTTTATCATATTCCTTGGCAATATCAATATTATTGGCCTGAAAAAATTCGTGAATCTTATATTTGTTTCTGCATTTTTCAATGAATTCTATACTGGAAATTGCCAAATGAATACCTTTTGACAGGAATAGTTCTTCATTAAGGGCCAATACTTTAAGTTCCGTATCGATGGTTGGAATCACCAGTGAAACATTTTGTGCCAGACATATGTCCAATAAATCCTTTATATAATCTTTATGATCTACACGGGGTACCGAAAATGAACCATCGGCAACCTTACAGGCAGCTGATAGATCAACTTCTAAATCCACTGCATATACTTTGCCATCTCGATGGACTTTTATGAGTTCCTGTTTGAAAATCTCAATAAGGGAGACTCTTCTTCCGACCGATGTGATTAAAATGTTCATATTGAATTAAGATTGCTCATTAAGTATACGTATTAAAAGACCTTATGGGCCTTAGCTTTTCAAATAATAGTTAAAACTACAAGATAAGATAGGGTTCAACTTGTTTCATATCTATAAATTGGAAAAAAATTGATATTCTGTATTGGCCTTTCTTTCTGTTTCTCGGCCATTTTGGAATAAATTTCTTCATTGGCTATAAACTTCCAGATACTAAATCTTTTAAAATCCTTGGAAAATGAGGATTTAAAACTAAATAATGAATCTTCCTTACTTCCCAACCCTCCTCCTAAGTTGAAGTAGTGGTATCCCTGCTTATATGCTCGCACTCGGACCTCATCGAGAATAAGTCGAATTGGGCTAATGTTCAAATGTTTTTTCGAAGTACCGGAGATATGATATTGGACGATTTTTTTGTTTGTATACATCATCATTGCACCAGAAATAATCTCTTCGGAATCCTTTGACTTGACCAAGAAAACCTTTGTTTCAAAAGCTTTTTGTTCTAAAAGTTGATAGAAATATGATCTCTCAAAGAAATAAGAAGAATCTGCGTTGACCCTCTTCATGTTCCCATAGTAAAGGTCAATGAATTTTTCAGTATCCTTTGGAGACTTGCTCACATATACTTCACAAGATATTCGTAGTTTCTTGATATATCTTTTTGTGGTCCTTGAAAATTCCTTTTTTTGATTATCTAGCGGTTTGGTGAGATCTATGTTTACAATGTTTCCAAGTTCATTGATGCTTCCAATCCCTCGTAAAATATCACTTTGATGGGGAATATATGGATTGAGCCTAGAGAAGACACAGATGATATTATTACTGTTTAGATAGGAAACCAATTCATTTTTAAAGTTACTATTGTCAAAGTTTTTGATATCCCCATTGCAAATGGGGCCTACATAGCCATACACAGATGTGGCATCAAAATAGGCGGAAGATGGTATCTGTCTTATAAGCAAGGGAATCGCAATTTTCATCAACTCATCTTCATATACCAATAACTCGGGCCTTTCATCATCTTTTTTGGACAATATGTGGTAGCCAAAAGTGTGATAGAAGTCAAAATCGCCAATTTTCTCTAAAGTGGCGTTCCATTCTTTTTCTTTTGAAATGGCCTTGAAGAATGTCGTAGGTTTAATCTTCATCTGATCTGTATGCAGGGAAAAAGCCCTCATTGATTATTGCAGTTTCTTCATTTATCTTGGCTAGCTTCCGATAAACATTTGGCTCTAAAACTTTTCTTCCTGTATGATAGACTATGTCCTCATCGTTCGAAAAAAAGGATTTTTTATAGGAGTATAAAGAATCACCATCTTTTCTGCCTCCTCCTAGGACATATGATTCATATTTGTGCTCTCGTGCCCAATCCATGACCTTGATTTTTAAAAAGTCATTAGGCCTTAGACTAAAGAACTCGGAAATGGTACCACCCAAAAAGGAGTATACGATTTTTTTGTCCAGCAACACTAATTCCGTTGAAATTGCTTTTCCTTCATGGAAGACCATTGCTATGGCACATCTTTTGGGGTTGTTGGCAACGTACTGAAAAAAGTAGCTTTTCGGGTAATAATATTGATTCGAAGCCCCATTTCTTTTCATTGTTGAAGTGTATATATAATGGAATTGATCCAATATATCATCATCAATATTGGTATGGTACATACGGAATTCCAAATTATTCTTGGAAGCTTTTCTGTAGTTGTTTCTTACTTTGGACTTAAAGTTTTCCCATTGAGATTCCTTGTCGATAATGTTGCCCCTGACATTATTAAGTGTATGGATTACAGTACCGGAATAGTTTCTATAGTTATCGTTAAGCCCAAAACGAATAAACTCTGAGATTACATTATTTTTTCTATACCATTCATCAACTTCCTTCCAAAAATTCTCGATTTCATGAGAAGGTAGGGCATCCTTAAAGGCAGGGCCATTGTATCCGTAGGGACTGGTGACATCAAAATATTGGGTGTTCTGAACAGGCCTTAAGATAAATGTCATCAAAATGGATGGAACATTCTCGATGCAATACAGAAAATAGTAGAGCTTTCCCGCATTAATGTCGTCAACTTGTAAAAGTTCGAATCTAAGAAAAGGATTATGGACATCAATTTGCTTGAGATACTTTTTGTAGAGGGCAATGTCGCCATCCGATTCTAAATAAAAGACTTTCAATTGATTATTCATCATGTTTGTCATTTCCAGTAAAATCAGGCATATTCAAGCTTCCTTGAGAATTTATGCCATCCCTTAACAATACTTTTTTTATAGTTAGAAGAAGGATTTTAAAGTCTAACCCAAAAGAGAGATGGTCCACATACCATACATCATAATCAAATTTTTCGTCCCAGCTCAAACTATTCCTACCATTGACTTGGGCCAAGCCGGTAAGGCCTGGTTTCACCTCATGTCTTCTCTTCTGATAACTGTTGTACAAAGGCAAGTATTCCATCAAAAGCGGCCTTGGACCTACTAAGCTCATATCTCCTTTTAAAATATTTATTAATTGAGGAATTTCATCCAAGGAGTATTTTCTTAAAAAAGTCCCTAAAGGGGTTATCCTTTTATCAAATGGGAGTAAGTTTCCATTTTCATCCACTTTATCATTCATCGTCCTGAACTTTATTATTGTAAAGATGTTTCCGTTTTTACCTGGTCTCTTTTGATAAAAAAAAGGTTTCCCCCCATTGGATATAAGCGTAATACAAAAAACAAGAAAAAAAATAGGGGACAACAATATTAATGATACGGAGACTAGCAAAATATCCAAGATTTTCTTAATACCTTTCTTATACATAAATAATGAACCTCCAAAGGTGATTTAGGGCAATTTTAAAATAAACAAAACCATTTGATCAACCAAGATAAGAGAAATATGTTCCATATAACATCTTATGGGATGAACGGTAAAAATAAAAGGTAAAAAAGCTTGCTTTATGTAAGGTCAACTTCTCTTGAACAACAAGTATATTTTTTTGGTCCCAAAACTTGATTGTTGATGAAGGGATGGGTTCCTGTCGGGAGAGCAACGCTTAATATTGTAATTGTCTTATTTAGAAAGGATATTCCCAATATCATTGGCCAATATGCGGCTGAATTCTTTGGCACTTTTGGAATGTAAATGTGAACCATCATATGTTTGAAAGGAATGCTCGGAGGTAGAGTAGTTTAAATAGTGTGTCCTTTTAGCAGCTGAGATAGAATCAATAAAAGAGTCAAAGCCTGTCCAATGTTGGTTTTCTAAAGTGATTATATCATGGTCGGCAGGCATTCGAATTATAAAGACTTTTCCTTTTGACTGCAGAAAATCAATCGTGTTGATCAGGGACTGTACCCTGTAATGAGATTTCTGTTCAGTGTTTTCAAGTTCTTTATGGAGTTTAATTACAAATGATTTATTAAATTCTATATCTTTTTCATTGACATCGTATGCCTTGCTGTTTAATTTAAACTCTCTCCATCCATTTCTGTGCACTATAATTTGACCGTTATTTTTTGGCTCAGGTAGTAATGCATTGTATAACGCCCCGCCATAGTTCTCTATTATATAGCTATAATTTGGGTATGATGTATAGTCGGAGACTTTACCAAGTTTACTTTTTTTGTCACTTTCCTGAATCTGGTTATTATCCATATCCACTGGGGCCGTTAAACTTCCAGGTGAGACGCAAACCAATGAAATGATAGGCTTGTCTTTTTTTTGGATTTTAGCTTTAACAGCGTTTAAATAAGTCTCTCCAAAAGGTGACTGAAACTTTTCCAAAGCAAAATTCGTCAATGGGGCATAAGGTCCGTATTTTGATATTTCGGTATCAAATTCACTTGGTGAAATACCCGAATATGCCCTGGACAATCCTAAGACTATACTTTGTGACTCCTGTGTAAATTTGAAATAGTAATCATCTACAGGGCCTTGGGCAAGCTTATGAACAAAGAAAGCATAAACTCCAATTAATATGAGCGCGAGTAAGATAATCTTAGTTAAAAAAACCTTCATTGGTCAGAGTTTATGGTTCTAAAACTGAAAATAGATAAATGTATCCTGTCTGTTTAGACCGAATAAAACAATGATAAAAATATAACTGATATATATTGCCCATCTTAAGGGAAACCTTTTCGATAGAACCAGCTCATGGACCCTGGAATTTCCGTTAAAGAAATGTATTATTTGAACTAGGAAGATAAAGGTAAAGCAAAGGAACAGTTCCAGTGGATTTTCCAGGATATCAATCTGAAGACCATTTATGGTGAATATATTTTTAATATAAATCAATGCATGGGATAGGGAAGGGGATCTAAAAAATATAAGTGTGAACATTATATAGGAAAAGATAAAACAATAACCGATGTAGGATTTGATTTTTTTTGAAATTCCCAACCGAATCCTTACTCTTTCCCTGATATTTTTAGTAGCGACTTCCAAGACAAGTAAAAGGCCGTTCAACAATCCCCAAACCACAAAGGTCCAGTTGGCACCATGCCATAGTCCAGTAATAAAAAAAACAATCAGTACGGCACTTAGTCTTGAAAATTTTATTCCCTTGACTAAAGGACGGTATAAGAAATCTCTTAACCACTGCATTAAAGAAATGTGCCAACGTTTCCAGAAACTTTCCGCGGATGTGGAAAAAAATGGCCGATTAAAATTTTGAATTAGGTCTACTCCAAGTGTTTTTGAAGCACCTATGGCAATTGCTGTGTAGGCAGCAAAATCATAATAAACCTGAAATCCAAAGAACCAATGTGCTAGAATCAGTGGTGGCCCGGGATAGTCCTCAGGACTCCGAAAAGCCTCATCGACATATATACCAAGCCTATCTGCTACTACAATTTTTAAAAGAAGGCCCCATGCTATGTAAAAAATACCTTCTCTTACATCATTAAGATCCAAGTTTACGTTACTTTTTAATTGAGGCAACAATCTTGAAGCCCTTTCTATTGGCCCGGCTACCAGCTGAGGAAAAAAGGCTACATAAAGTGCAAACTTGCCAAAATGACGTTCGGGTCGAATTTCCCCTCTATATACTTGTATCGAATACCCCATGGTCTGAAAGGTATAAAAGCTAATGCCCACGGGAAGTAAAATATTGTTGAAGCTATAACCTACTTTCTCCATTGACAAAATACTGTCAGCTCCAAAAAAAGTGATAAGGTTGTCAAGGTTTGAAATAAAGAAATGTAAGTACTTGAAGGCCAAGAGAAGCCCCAAATTGGTAAAGATGCTAATTGCCAAGTAAAACTTTCTGGTTTTATTATATGCCGAATCAGCCATCTTTCTAGCACAAAAGTAATCCGTCAAAGTAGAAATCAACAAGAGAATAATCAAAGTGGGCTCGGAGGATATATAAAAATAATAACTGGATATTAACAACAATAGCCATCTATATCTATGGGGTGCAAGATAGAAGCCGATTACGACTAGCGGACAAAAAATCAGAAATTCAAAAGAGTTGAAAACCATAAGATTTATTGAAAGGTATTTTTTCAGATCAATTGTTTATTTGTTTCAATTCAAAAGTACTTGTTGAACTTTTCAGTATATAATGTCTGCCGCTTTCGATTTCGTATATATCGAGGCTATCTATGGGCAATTCATTTAAATAAAGAAAATCATAAATTTCCTTTTTAATGGAAGAGTTCTTGAAATCTCTGATTTCTACCTTGGTATATCTGTCAGAAATAAAATCTTGGAGGTAAAGGCCTATTTTGTACTGTGGCTCCCAAATTCTTGAACCCCTAAATAGTTTAAACTTAAACGTAGAGCGATCTATTTTTTTTGATTTGAGGTATTCCTTTATAACTACTTTAAGGCTGACTAGATTTCCGATCAGATTGGCCAAGACAGACGTCTTCTGATAGAGAATATGGTGTTCATATTGGTATATGCTGTTGCTCCATCTACGTTTATAGTCCATGCCACCAACTCCCATCTCAAACCTGGAATAGTTGTTCTTAATGCACCATTCCAATTGTTTGTATATTTCAATGTGACCAAGTCCAAACTTTGAATAATCAATGTTATATGAAGAAATGGCACTGAACAAGATTTTTCCGAAATGATAATTCAATGAGATTTCAATGGGTTGGGCATCATTGAAAATTACAAAAAGTGAGGCTTCCTTATTCAATATCTGCTCAAAGGTTTTGGATATTAAATGCGACCAATTTTGTAAATCATTGCTTTTATCACCCTTCTGCTCAAATCTTCTTACTAGCATATCTCGCAGTGCTCCCATAATAAAATCGTACTCGGTTTCTGATATTTTACCATGATAAAGCTTATAGGTAATTGGAAAACAATGTTCAAGCCTTTTCACGTAACGTTTCAAAACCTTTCTGAAATTTGCCTTGAAATGTTGATCTATATACTCTCCAACACAGGAATACTCATTCAAAAGAACACTATATCCCCAATTATATTGTTTTATTTGCTTTACCCTATAATTTTCTGATGCTCTGGGAATCGGTTCCATATAATCGGGTATAAGCCTTAAGGAAAAAATATATGGAACGTTATTTTTGTTTAAGTAAATCGATTTATTCTCTACAGTTTTTTTATCATCATATATGATTGTTTTATAGATGAGGGGTATATTATGATTGTCAAATATCTCGGAGAAGAAATTAATATGAGCGATATAGTTGAAATTCATAAGACCTGTAATTCTATTTATCGCGTGAAACCTATATATTGGCTATAGTATTTTCCCCTTATCAGAAATTCAGAGGGTTGCTCTTTCAATCGAATTACTTTTACGTCTTTAAAAGCTTCATGGTTGCTATACAAGAAATCGAAAACAGCTTTTTTAATAAATGAAAACTGTTTCGATTCAAGATCAACAACATTATTTTCGTCGTAAGGCTCAACTAGTCCATGCTCGAATGAGGGCTTTTTGTGAACCTTTAAACTATTGGATGGTTTGGAAAAAAGGCGATACTTAATTTTTACTAGATATCGGTACCAAAAATGGATGTTAAACCTTTTTAATAGATTGAGTAGGTAGAAATAGCCGCCCTTTTTTAATCTTTTTGCATTTGCTTCAACCCTTGTAATGTGATTCCTTTTGTTATAGATATAATGGTATTGATATTTATAGCGATGGTTTATCCACCTTTGCTTATAATAGAAATACCCTTTTAATAGATCCATTGCTACCATTCTATTGTCGAAAGACCACTCTATGTGCTTCAGCATATCTATAGAACCTAGGTTGAAGGCGCTATAGTCTATGTCATAGCAACTAACATTAGAGAATAAAATTTTATCATATATCATATTCATGCATATGTTGATGGGCTCTTCTTGATTATATATTACAAAGAGGGAAGCCTTTTTCTCAATGATCAGATCATAGGTAAGAGATTCAAACTCGTCCCAGTATTCCAATTCATAGTTATATTCTTCCTTTTGTGCAAAACGTCTGTTCAACATTTGCTTAAACCTATTGAATATAAAGTCATAGTGCTCTCTTGATATTTCCCCGAAATACATTTTATAGGTTATTGGAAAGCATAATTCCAATCGGTTGATATACCTCCTGAGCTTAGATCTACTTGATTTGCCAAAATGTGTTTTTAAATAATCCTCCAATCCGCTGAATCTGGTAAAATCAATTAAATAACCTTCATAAAGGGTCACTTTTTTTATTGATATATGAGAGTGTTCTTTGGAATGGCTCAGGTTTAGATAATCGGGTACATCTTCAATTATGTAGAGATTCTCGTCAATAGCTGTTTCATCTTTGACGGGCTCATTGTAAATAGTCTTATTTTCTATGCTATTATGCGCTTTCTCATAAAATGGAGCAAGTGTCCTTTCGCCTAAAAAGGATGCCATAAAGTTTTTGTGAATTATTTTTTTGGGGAACATACGCCTAGGGAAAACTATTTTTTATGGAGTCCATAGGATTCATTTACAATAAGTGAACCACCCATCTACAGTATTGCTGTTATTTTTATTGCGGAGGTATCATTACAAATGTAAAACACATTGGTCTTATTTACATCCTTGAATACATTAACGGCACCAATACTACATTTATTGGAAAACAAGAAGTCATTGAGGTTTTTTTTAAGGAAAGAAAACTTGGTTTCATTCAAGCAGATAGGGTTTATCAATGATTGAGGTTTCCTTGGGATTTCGGAAATCTCACATTCCTTTACAAGATATGCCGTCCTTTTACTGTTTTTCCTTCTCCGTTTATTGGCCTTGTGCTGCTGAATCATATTATAGCCCCGGGACTTTTTAATTGTCCTTGCCAATGAATACAGAAGTTTATACCTTGTCAATGTTAAAAGGGCCACTAAATTTACCAATGGGCTATTGGAGTCATAGATTATATATTTCTGAAAATAGTAATCGCTATCGATCCATTTGGATTTGTACTCATAATCACCTTTTAAAAAATCAAAAATCTCAAAATTTTGTTCAAAACACCATTCCAATTGTTTGAGAAGATCAACAAATCCAACGGAAAACTTCGAATAATCGTTGTCATGAGATTTAATACATCCGTAGATTACTTTCCCGTGGATTAGGTTAAAACATATACTTATTGGTTCTGTACCGTTATAGATTACAGATAGGCAAGCTTTTTTATCAAGAATAAGTTCATAGGCGATTTCCTCATATACATTCCAATGTTCTAGCTCATCGTTGATTATGCCTTTCTCGATAGATCGTTTTTCCAACATTAACTTAAATTCTTGAAAGATATGGTCGTAATGATCTTTTTCCATTGAGCCATAATATGTCCTATATGAAATGGGAAAACAGATTTCCAATCTTTTTTTATAAGCTCTGAGCTGGGTCCTTCTTTTTGAAGTAAAATTAGATTTTAAATACTCGTTAAGATTTGAATAATTGGTGAGGTTTATAAGATACCCTTGATACATATTTACTTTTCTGCATATAATCCCTTCATTTTTTGAAGGTTGCCCAAGGAGATATCCGGGAACATCAAAGACCGTATGTAACTGCCCCTGGAATATTTTGTTTGAGGAAAGAGGTTCATTGGTCACATTTTTCTGTAGCAAAGTGTTATCAATTCTATTGAAAAACATGGAAGTAGTGCGCCTTTCTAAAAAGTAGAGCAGAAAGTCAATAGGCTCATTACAAATACCCTTAAACAATTTTATCCCCATTTTACATTATACGTTAAAATGAACCTTTTTTAGAAAGTTATACCACTGAATGTCCGCCACATTCCATTCTTTGATAAATAAAACTATCCAAATTCAACTCCATATTTTTTGTTTATAACTCATTGGATGACCTTGCACAATTTTTTATTGTCATGTCCCATAATGACATATTGATTTTTACTGGACCGAACTTTAAAAACCTTTACATTATTAATATGCTCTTTATTTTTGTATAAAAAATCATTAAGTATCCTTCTATTAAATGATATACTTGGATCACTTAAATCGACCGGTTCTAACTGGGTTTCCAAATTGTGCTGTTGAATATCATAAAATCGATAATCTTTCGGGTTCGAAAATGGGGTAAGGTTGGTTAGAAGCCATTTTCGCATGTTTTTGGCAATGACATGGATTTTTTTTGAAATAAGGTAGTTCTTTACCCTAATCTTTATGTCCAACATTTTTACTAGTATCCTGATGGGAAACGAACGTTGATCATAAACGATATATTGTCCAAAATTATAGGTCTTGTTTGACCAATTATATTTATAGTCCATATCTCCCCAACCCAAATCGAAAAAAGAATAGTGGTTGATAATGCACCATTCCATCTGTTTGAAGATGTCAATGTGGCCGAGTCCAAATTTAGAATAGTCTATATCATATGAGGATATTGCACTATAAAAAATAGAATCCCTATGAAAATTAATCGATATATTAATAGGGCTCTTATCATTGTAAATAACAAAAATGGATGCTTTTTTATCTGTAATCAAATCATAGGTCTTTTCGACGGTTAAGGACCAATCTGTTAACTGCTTGCTTTTTTCCTTTCGTTCTTCGAACCTGTTTTTGATCATTGAATACAATGAATTCATTAGTAGGTGATAGTCGGCCCTTTTCAAATTATTGCCGAAATACCATTGGTATGATATAGAGTAGGAGGACTCTAATCGATTCATTGACCTTTTAATGTTTTTCAATCCTTTTTTGAAATTGTTGCGCAAATAGGATTCTACCGAATATGTGTCGTTAAGATCTATCCCATAACCCTTGACCATACGGTGCTTTTTAACGATTAAGCCTGGAAAGTCCTTGAATTCTGCTATTAAATAATCGGGAAAATGGGTAAAATGGTAAAAAAAAGGATTTTTTAACATGGCACTTGGCCCTTCATTTACATAGATATTCTTTCTGGAATCTGAACATTCTATTGATTTGAATATTTTAGGCAACCTATATTTTTCTTCCAAAAAGCAGGCATAAAAGTTGTATGTTGATTTTGAAATACGAGCCATGGTTAATCTAAGATATAAATCCTTTGTTTTTAATTCGTTTTATCTTGTACCATGTAATCGCTGCTATTTTGGGATTACTTTTTTATTGGAATTTAAGCCTTCAATAAAAAAATATGGTTCTGATTTCATCTTATAGACCTTTGCATCGGTTTTATGTTCAGAAGTCAGAAAAAGAAAATCATTCAAAGTTTTTTTTAAACCATAGACTTTGATTTTTTCCATATCCAGTAGTTCCATATCGCTTTTGGAGTTTATGGGGACAGTATCAATCAACATATATGAAGGTAGGATTTTTTCCTGAATTTTACTGTTTCTTTTGTTAAGCGAATAAGTGAATTTATGGAATCGCTGGTTGAGGCCAAAGTCTCTTAAAAACCGTTTGAGCTTAAAGTATCGGCTTATGGTCATGGCCAGTAATGACGATGTAGTCGATCTTTTGTTATAATATATATGGTTTTCAAAGTGATGTTCCAAATTTGCCCAACTCCTTTTATATTCGAAGTCCCCTTTCGAAAAATCGATACGATCTATACTATTTTCATAACACCATTTTATTAGGGCTGCAATGGAAACGGATCCCAAATGGAATTTTGAATAGTCAATGTCAAAACTGCGAATAACATCTATAATGGTTTTTCCCCTAAGGTAATGCAAAGAAATGGCAATAGGTGTTTCATCTTCATAGGTGACAAAAAGAGAAGCTTGTTTGTCCTTTAGAAGCTCAAAGGTCAGGACCTTAAAAAAATCCCACTCCTTTTCGTCCAGGTTATTATTGGTCTCCTGTTTTTCATCAAAACGCTTTATCAAAAAGGATTTAAAATATTGGAAGAGGTTTTCATAAGTCTCAAGAGGGATGTTCTCTTGATGCATTTTAAAGCTTATCCTAAAGCAGGTATTGAGGCGCTTTTCGTAGCGAATTATCTTTTGCCTACCTCTTTTGCTCAATTCTCTTTTTAAATAATCTTGGACTGTCTCCTGTCCGCTGAGGTCTGCAATAAAACCAGAATATTGCTCAATTTGAAACCTTCCGATAGTCCGATTGGAAAAATCACCAACTAAATTGTAGTAGTCTGAGCAGTCGTAGATAAGAAACACATGATTTTTAAAAAATTTTGAAGAATTTGGATTTAATTGATAGGTGATTCCCTTGGTCTGGTTTTTACCAACGTTAATGTAAAGGGGCAACCAGCTGTGCTTGACAAAACTTAATCCTTTAAAAAAAGGAAAATTAAAAACCGGTAAATTACTTGCAAAATATTTTATCCAGATACTTGTAAATGGGGGATTTGTAAAAGGATTGTATTCCATTCAATATTCCGTTAATCGAGGATATTAAAGGTAGGGAAGATGTAGGGGAAAATCAATTTATAAAAGCGACTATTTTTAAGGAAAGCGTCAATTCAAATTTTGATACTCCTCCAACAATTTCTCCCAAACATAACTTTGCTCATATCTGGTAGCGATCAGTCGGCGACACTCTTCTGGCTGATATATTTTTACCTTATCTACAAACTCCAGCATTCTCTTGTAAAGAATATCACTGTCCTTTACTGGGATTATCGTTCCATTGGCTCCTTCAATGATAATCTCATTACATCCACTTATATCGGTAACAATACTCGGTAATTTCATGGCCCCGGCTTGTATGACGGTGTTGGGAAATCCTTCACGGTAACTGGGAAGTACCATGCAATCGGATATGGCAAAGAAAGGTCGGACATCCTCCTGCCAACCGGTACAGATAATATTTTCATGTATTTCCAATATTCTCTCGCTTTCTGGTGATATTGGATTTAGCTCCTTTTCATGGTCACCAAGTAACAGCAGAACAGTTTTTGGATTTGATTTGTGGAGTCTTTGAAAGGCTGAGATCAATTCATTTATTCCTTTATCGGCTACTATTCGACCGGCAAACAAAAAAACATAATTATCGGCATCAATTTCCAGTTTTCTACGGAGATTTTCTTTTTCGGCCTCCGAAAATATATCAGGATCGAAATGCTCTAAATCAATCCCGTTTACATTGCCATTAGCTATCACCTTTAATGGTTTAGATGTGATTTTAAATTTTTCAAGGTCATTTTTAACTCCTTTACCTTCAGGGTATACATTTGTTGCACAGAAGCATAATATTCTATCCATCATAATTAGCAAGCGTTGCATGCCTCCTGTTTTAGTTGGAAATATTAGCCCAGTAAATGTGTGCAACCTATTCGGAACTCCGGCGGCATAAGCAGCGACCATGGTCAACAACCCTGCCTTTGGGGTTATTGAGTGAACGATATAGGGTTTTTCCTTTTTGAACAACCAGTATAAATGCCATATGGATTTAAAATCTTGTATCAAGCTTATGGACCTTGACATTTCGACTGGAAACACTGCTATTCCTTCTCGATGTCCAATTTTTCTTAAGGTATCATTATTGGGGGAAGATACGGCACTTACATTATAGTATTGTGACATAAATGATAATTGGCCTTTTAGGAGCCCTCCTATGGATGCGGCAATAGTGGCAACCCGCATCAATTTTCTTTTTTCTGTCATAAAACAAAAAAAGATAAAAATCACTTAATAATATATGAGTGAGGTAATGATTTACAACTAAAATATAAACAATATAGCTTGTTGGATTTTAAGTAACTGTAAATCAGTTGAGTACGGTTTTTTGAGTTTAAATTTTGTTAAAATTCCAAAGACAAAAATCCAAAGTATGGTTTCTACTCGTAACTCCATCATTGCATTTCATCGAAAAAATAATGCTTTTGAACGATATTTCAAAAATAAATTCAAATTTTGTAACCGTTATAACCCCACATTGTCATGATTAACGTCCCCACATTGATTAACTTGCGCCCTAATTATACTTTCAAGGTGACCATTTTTAGTGCTTTATTGTTTCTCATATTCTTTTCTTCCTGCTCCGACGAAGATATTTTTCTGGATGCTGTAATACCGGACGAGGAAGTAATTCAAGATGGTGATATCGAGGGAGATGGCTCCGACGAGGAGGATGAGAACAGCGAAACTCCAACGGACAACAACCCGGAAACCGGTAAAAGTGAACTTGGGGAGATTAGTCAGACTCCTTGTGATTTTAACTTGGATAACCTTAGTCCAGGGGATGTCCTGACCATTGATTGTAAGTTGGATTTGAAAGGACAGACAGTTTTATTGCCCAGAGATGTTACATTGGAATTTAAAGGTGGGGAAATTGTCAATGGTACGCTTCAATTTAATGATGGGAACATTGATGGAAAGCTATTGAACCATACCCTGAATATAATAGGTACTGCGAACCTGATGGAAACCGAGTTTTTCTTTTATCCGGAACGTTGGGATTTGAAACAAGGTCAGGTTTCCAGAAATGAGGCTATGGAGAATAGAGTAAAAATGAATAATGTTATTGCCTTATCAGCTCGTCTGAACGCAAAAGTATTTGCTATTGATGAGTTTGATGCATATTTCTATGGTGACTTTTATACTACAGACCCGAAGAATAGTTATGAAAGTAATTCAATTAAAATACCTTCAAACTTTCATTTTAAAATGAGTTCTAATACATTTCTAAGAACTTTTGAATCTAACAATCCAGCTCCTAGGCTAATTGGTATTTATAAAGGAGAGAACATTATTGTTTCTGGAGGTAATCTTATAGGTGATCGATATGAACATGATTATTCGCCAGTAAAGGATTGGTTAAATGTTGACAGAAACTCTCATGAATTTGGAACTATTCTTTCTATTAAAGGAGGTAATAATGTGGAAATTAAAGGAGTTGTTATTGAAAAAGGCGCCGGTGATGGAATAGGAATTGGAGGATCTACAATAAGAAATAGTGATGGAACAATAAGGCCGAATGAAGTTCTTGCCACGAATATAAGAATTGTTGGGTGTACGATTAATGATTGCCGACGAAACAATCTTAGTGTAATCGATGGTGACGGAATATTTATTGAAGATAATTTAATAACAAATGCCGGAGGAGTTAGAAATAGTGGATTATTAGGAGGAGGGGCAAGTGTTAACGGTGCAGACCCACAGTTTGGAATAGATTTAGAAGCCTATAGGGAAAGGGATTCAAACAACCAACTTATTGAATATGAGAGGGTAGAGAATGTATCGATTAAAGGGAATAAATTTACTGGCAATTTTAAGGGAGACATTGTTATATATACAGCTAATGATGTTGTTGTAGAGAATAATGAGATGGATAATATTGTAGGTGGTAAAGCTGCTTTCAATTGTAAAATAATTAACAATAAGATTATCGCAAGAAGTTCTGGTATTGAAACTTCTATTGGTGTTGGGTTTAGTGAAATGATTATCGATAATAAAGATTTAGTTTACAATAACGAAATCAGTGGTAATTTTATTTCTGGTTTTGATACCGCGATTTCGTTGGGAGGAGTTGATATGACAGTTAGCAATAACGTTTTAAGGGATTTTGATGAAGGTATTTTCTTTAAGAACCTTAGAAGTTCCGAAGTGTTTGGTAATTCTATAGAAAGTGATAGAAGTATATCATGGGGATATATTACCGTCAATGGTAATGTCAAAGATGTAAATGTTTACAATGATATTCTCAATGTTACCCATAAGACTATCAATTTCATGGGAATGAATAGAGATTACAATGATGGTAGTATAATATTCCGAAATGTGGATTTTAAATCATCTGGCAACAGAAGCTTATATCTTGAAAACAGTAGATTTATTCAAATCAGAGATAGTAAAATTTCTAGAGGAATTGAAAATGTTAACTCTACAGGAATAAAATCAATTAATAATGTGATACAATAATTAGGTTAAGGAATCTGAAGTAAAACATAAAGGAGGACTGGACTTGAGTATATTGTATAATAAATCTTACATTTTCACCTTTAAGATAACATAAATTAACCCCACTTAACCTTAACCCCTTATAGTTGTTCTTAGGACAAATAGAAAAAGATTTCTTAAGGGTGGAGAATTGAATGTATAGGTAAGTATCTTATATTTAATTCCATTATAATCTTTACCAATGAAATCGGTTAAAGGATAGGCACCGTAAGATTTAAATTCTTTAATTACTTGATTTAATTCATTAAATGCCATTTTAGACTTGGCAAACCGAATAAAAAAGAAGAAAACATAACTTTGCTGTCTATTCTTTAATCGATTTTTACATTCGTTTGTTTTCGCCTTTTTAATTAATTTATGAAGTTGACTTATAGCGAAGAGTAAGTCATTCATATGTTTTTGAATATGTTCAGGACTATCAGTATTGGTTATCGAGTTCACATTTGTTACATACCTGTGAACATCAATAGGGATAAATCCAATTCTTTTCGCTTTTAAAAATAAACTAGGCGTAAAATATGAATCTTGGACAAATTTTCTTGGATGAAACCTTAATTCAGAATTATCATAAAAATCTTTTTTTATAATATACCACCAAACTTCAGTTCTATAATTGTATTTTCCTATAAACTCTTCACCTGTGTGGATTGAAATGTTACTTTCAGAATGAAACATATGCTTGTTAGAGGATGTATTTTGATTTAAAAGTTTTGTGTTTCTTGTTGCAAAGCCTAATATTTCTAAGTTGTTATTAAGAATAATGGACATTAGAAGGCTTAACGTATTTTCAACAATATAATCGTCTGAATCAATAAAATATAAATATTGCCCAGTGGCTTTATCAACCCCTAAGTTTCTCGCCGTCCCTATACCTCCATTGGTTTTATCTAAAAGTCTAATATTTGAATTTTCCTTTGCTAAACGTTCGACTATATTTTTGCTGTTATCTGTCGAGCCGTCATTAACAACAATTATTTCGATATCGTTATAATCTTGCCGTAACAAGCTTTCAAGACAGTTTCCGATAAAATCTTGAGAATTGTAAAGGGGAATAATGATGCTTAACTTCATTTGGATCATTTAAAATGACTTATCAACCTTTGTATTATCGCATAATCTTTAGTTAGACTAAACTTACGCGCGAAAAGTGCATTACTTTCTCTAACCTTAGTGAAATCGTCTAATGTTAATGTCCTTGGATATTCCGGACCAGTTGTCCAATCGATATATCGAATATCATCGTTAATGACTTTTTCTTTAAAGGGAGAATTCATTATAATGCTTTGAATCCAAATTTCGTCGGTTGCCCTTGAATATTTAAGTTTTTTTAAAAACTCAGAATGCTTTTGTATAAAGTCAAAAATATAGGTTACGCTTTCCCTTGTTAGGTTTACCCAATTGGAACCCGCATAATAGTCCATATCAAAACGTTTACGTTTTATTCCCAATAACCTTTGAGCAACCAAAGTGGCCCTCCCCAATAATTTAGCCGTTTTTCGGTGACCGATTTTCATGAACCAATACCGATCCAAACGATCAAACCCGTGGTTGAACCCCCAAGTTGTAATAGGCAAGGGATTGGCATACATAAAAATACTTTCGTTATTCTTAGAGAAAAAATCTTTTATGTATTGATTGCTCTTGATTGGAAGGTCATCTCCACTTATAAAGCAGTAGCGTTCGTAGTCACCATGATCAAAAGCTTTCTCTAAGATATACTTCATATTTAAAACCTGACTGATATCTCCCCAAAACACCTCTATTTCCTTATAACAATGGATGTTTTCTGCTTTTGGTAGAGAGTCAATTTCCAGATTGGACTTTTTGTCTATTTGCACATAAATATCAAAATCAGGTTGTAAATGCTCGATCAAGAGGCTTAACTGTTCCGGGTTATGATGGGCAAGGATTAGTATAGCTATATCATTGGTCATGGCTCTTGGGTTTTAATGTAGTCATTAGTCTGGTAACGACTAAAAAAAGAGTTTTTTGGTTGGCAAACTTTAGGAACAACCTTTTGCTGGGAGTTTCTGCTGGGTATTCGGTAGGATAAAGCTGGTGCAATTCCAACTTACCAATAATATCCTTTGCAACACCGAAATTGGAGGTTTCCTTAAAAACTCTTAACAACATGGTCGCAATCAACGAACTCACCCTTTTTTTTAAGGGTACATAAGCTTTCGATGTAGGTGTTACCATTTGTTCCGCAAAATGGTTGATTGTGGTGAGCACCGTAAAAATATCATAGACCATTTTTTTTACCTTGGCCTCGTTCTTGTTCCGGGTTATGGAACCTTGTCGCTGTAAAAATTTAGCTGAAATGGTTTCTATGGCCATAATACGGTTTGCATGGAAAACGGCTCTTGAGTTAAACTCTATATCCTCAATATAGACTCTGGGCATAAACTGTAGGCTATGTTTATCCAAAAAGTCCTTGCTGTATAGTTTATTGCATGCCGAACTAATATACTGCACTTGTTCCAGGTAGGTTTCTCCATCCAATACCTTACCATTACTGTGAGCCGATGCCGTATATACTACCCGATGGTCCGGTGTAACTCCTTCCGCGCCGAATTCGAGGATATCCAAGTTGTTCTCATCCGCAATCTCGATTAGGTTTTTTATACTATTGGGCACTAAGGTATCGTCGGCATCAACAAATAAGATATATTTTCCCTTTGCTTCCAACATGCCCGTATTTCTTGCTCCGCTTAATCCTTGATTTTCCTGCGTCATTATGCGGAGATTTTTATGGTTGTCCAATAAGTCGGAAAGAATGGCCGGACTTTGGTCGGTGGCCCCGTCATTCACGGCCAAAATTTCGTATTCGGATTTTGGTAGATCCTGTTGCTCTAGACTTTCAATGCAGGTGGTTATATAATCTTCCACATTATATACAGGTACGATAATAGTAAGTAGCATAGGTATTAGCGAAATTGATAATAATAAAACATAAAATAGGTGAAGGAAAAATAAAACATTACCACTAATCCTACCTTTTTAAAATGCTGTGGCCACATTTTGGTTTTCAAAATCGGGTATATCACCACTATGCCCATTAGAAACCACGATAAGTAAGCAAATCGGTTTGAAAAGTTTGCACGTATGATCATAATCCAAAAAGCGTTCGCGACTATATAGGTATGTAAGATTCTTTTGTAGACTGGGTCATCAAAGTTCTTCTTGAATATATAATGAAAAGCCAGTACTAATGGAGCAGCGCTATAAATTAAAAAATCAAAACGGAAACCGGTAGAACTAAATTTACTGGCATCTGCTGTCGCTGATAAATATCCGGACAACCTATCGTCACCGAATCCCAAACTGGTAAAAAGACTGATCCAAACACCTCCCATGGATATAGAAAGCAGGATGCCCAAAACCCAAAAGAAGTAATATTTTATAGTGTCTTTCAACAAAAAGGTAACGCCAAAAGCCGCCAAGGGCAATGCCATGCTTTTATGAAACATTAGGGATATAAAAAAAAAGACTGCCATAAGAACTTTGTTTTTATCTTGATAGGAAAGTGCCAACACAAACAACGATGTAGCCATACCATTACGTATACCGTTTACTCCATAGGTCCAAAACGAAAATGATGCGACAAGCACTAAAAAGGAAAAAAGATAATATTTTGGGAACCAATTTTTAGAGGCAACGAAAAGAGGAATGATATAGATACAGGCACTGATAAAAAAGAACCCTTCAACCGAAGTTAATCGCGTGCATATGTACAAAAACATTTCGAAACCAACATCTCCCTGACCTATGTCCAAAAGCCCTAGTCGTATCTGCTCAAAAGTCTGGGCATAGGTCATCATATCAACAAACTCTCCATGAATAGGCCTTGTGCCTATAAGTAGTGTTACAAATATCAATAAAGAGTAACCAAATATCCTATTGAATAGTATAACTTTTTGATCATCAGGGCGCAGGACCAATGTATGAAAATATGTAACCGCACAAGTCAATAGAATTATGTTTACATAAAACTCGGAATAAACTTCTACGGGTATAAAATCAAACATTATAGATGGAATTGATTCTTGACTTTATGAAAGATACTTCTTGGTAAATAATGCCTTAAGTAAAATAGGGTTGGGCTTTTAGATAATAAGTTTAGCTTTGTGGATTCATCTATTATCCCAGGAACATGTTTTATACTTTTTAAGACTGTGTCCTTCCAAAATCCAAAACGATATAACAAACTTTCAGTTGTAAGTCTGTAAAAGGAAGTTTCGATACTCCATTGACAATTATCTTGAAGATACTTTTTGAGTGTTATGCTTTGCAGGTCATTAGCATACTGATATGTTAATATATTGGCCAAAACAAGATGTTCGAGATGCTTGTTCGAAAACACACTTGTTGCGCCACCTTGTCGTTCCAATCTATAGTTATACCTCACAAGATCAAAGCTTTGAAACCTTTTTACATGGGAGAGCAATCTTATCATAAACTCTTTGTCCTCACAGAATGATAGATTCGAATTAAACCGAATTTTAGATTCAGATAGTAGCTTCTTGGAAAAAACATATAACCAAGGAAAAAAAATGGGGTTGTTCTGCGATAACAGGTAGGCTTCACCATTCATAATACTGCTGCTTGTTTTATTAATCTCAACTATGGCTCCTTGAATGTCAGTTATGTTGTATCCAAATCTAGCAAGTTCTAATCTGTTTTCGGTCATTACCCTGTAAATAGCCTTGAATGTATTTGTTTCAAGAGAATCATCTCCATCTACGAACATAAGAAAATCACCTTGGGCATTATCAATTCCTACATTTCTTGCAATGCTTACTCCCTCATTTTCTTTATTGATAAGCTTTATCTGTGGGTTTTCCAAGGCCATATTTTTCACAATATTTTCAGTATCGTCTACTGAACCATCGTTGATTACTATTATTTCATAGTCACTATGATTTAAATCCTGGCTCAAAATGGATAGTAAACAGTCTTTAATATACCGTTCTAAATTATATGCAGGGATAATTATTGAGAACTTCACTTAAATATCTGTTACAACATTATCGAATGCTGAGTTTACAAGCTTTTGTTGCTCTTCAACTTTTATTTTAATCTCCTTTGTAAGAGATTCATAATTATCCAAGATATAATTTACTTTGTCAAGAACAATATCTGAGATTTCCCCGTTTTCCCATAGACTCTCATCGTTCGCTTCGATTATTAAATCGTTTCTTCCCAGATTGTCGCCAATCACCCCTCTGTATTTTATACTGTATGATAATGAAATTGAAGGTTTTCCCATTTGAAAGGTGGATACTGATGCATGCATTCTTCCTGTGATTGTCATAATGCCATTCCCAAGAATAAACCTAGCAGCAGATTGCAATACCCTATCTTTAATAAACACAAGGCCATTTGTTTCACCGTTCAGAAAATCCTCAAATCTGTCTAATAAATCGGCCTCATCACCATGAGGAGGAAATGTATGGGCCAAGAAGCAAATTTTTTTATCTCTTAGTTCCGGTAAAGACTTGATGGAGTCAATTAATTTTTTATAGCTTCCAAAGTATTTGGATATATCTTTTGTATAATATTTACCAAAAAGACCGGAAATTACTATGGTCACATATTGGTTTGGTTCTAGATCGTATTTGCTCAAAATTTTATTGGCATAATCCGTATTGTGCTGTAAAGGCAAGTCCAAAAATGCCAAGTCTCCACTTAGCGTTAAGTTTTTCTTTACTCCCAGCTCATTTTGAAGATAATCGAGGCAATACTTATCACGAGTGAAAATTTTACATCTTCCGGCCATTTTTTTAAAGCTCAATCGATTCAACCAAAAAGAGAAAGGACCAATACTTTGTCCTAAAAGAACAACCTTTGTTTTAAAAGACCATGAATAATAGTTGACGAATAGTGGCCAAACATGTTTGCCATAATATTCTGAAAGGTCATCTCCTCCAAGAACTATCACTAAGTCGAACATATCCGCCTGTTTATTTGATATTATATTTAAATAATTGTAGATGCGGTCTAACAGGGGTGAGGGACTTTTCTTCAAATCCTTTTTGAAAATCTTTAAGTCGATGTTTTCGTCTAACTCTTTTAAAATCTCATTTAAATTTGCATATTCATCAAACTCCGAATAGAATTCGACTTTACCATTTAGGGATTCAAAAATTTGCTTTATGGTGACTAGGCCCATCATTCCAGAACCATAATTATTAAGATTTTTAAAATTTTTAATTAAAATAGTTTTCATTGTTTCTTATTGTTAGGTAAGGAAAAAATTGATAGTAAAAGCCCTTGTGTAAATTCTGAAAAACCTGATTCTCGCGAATAGAGGTTTATATCTTCGGTATCTCCAGATGTGAAATCAACTAATCCATTTTTGGAGGTTAATGGCTTAATAAATTTATAGAATTCTGTTTTATCCATGGGATATCCAGAAAGGTTTAGAGAATAAATCAACATACATGAAACAGATGTGTCAACATCCCACTTTTTAGCTATGCCTAAAAACTGTCCCCAGTAATGATTATTTTGGCATTTTTCTAAAGTATTGAACAGCGAGTCCATTTCCTGCTTGAAAAACAAATATTCCGGGTTATCATTATCTGAAGTGTAACTTATAATTGCAGATAGCCCCAATAGGTACCATCCCAACCCCCTTCCCCAATTACTTGACCCAATTGGCATAAAGTTTTCAAGTTCAATACCATGAAAAGGAAGCTTAGTCTTTCCGACTCCATATTGCATATAAAATTTTACTTGATGATTCACCAAGAGAATTAAGTCTTTTTGGTTAAATTTTTTAGCATAAAAAAGTAGAAACGGGCATACCATTCCAATCACATCAACATAATGAAATTTTTCTCCTTTCCTATATAAAATAAGATTATGCTTCTGGTCTATGGAATTCAAAATATAATCTAATATAGTGTCGCAAGCTTCTTTGTATTCAACTTTATTGGTAGTTTCATACATTTTCATGAATACCATGCCCATAGATACCTGATCGATATAGTTGATTTTAGTTTTTCCATTGTTAATTTCCTTTACGAAAGGATAGAGTGTTTTATGAATATGTTCTATGAGATCTTGCCTATTGTTATTTTTAGCGTAGTCAAATATGCCATTCAATAAAAATGCTCGTGGAAAACTATTTTTAAGTCTATTGTTTTTTCTCAATTTTAGATAAATCAGACGTACCAGTACTATAGGGAAAAAGGTATTGTCGGCCAGCGACATTTTTGGAGTTTCGTTTTTGGATAATTTTACAGCAGCAGAAAGTACCTTCTCTTGATATTTTGGTAAGGATACAGAACCTTGCAGCATATAAAAATTTCTTCTTAACTTATTTAGAAGATAGGGGTGAATTTCTATAATGTAAAACACAAAAATAATACAAAGGAGGGCTGATAATAGGATTAACATTTGTTGTGATTATTTAAAAGGTCGTCAATTAATGATTCTACATCTAACGTGTTATTTCTTTTTTGAAGCTCTATAGATTTTGCTTGGGTCTTGTTTTTATACGTCGATAACAATTCATTATTTGTCAATAAATGTATTAGACCATTTGTTAAGCTGTCCCCATCATTTTTCACTATCATTCCTATTCTACCATCCTCTAAAATCTCGTCCATTCCGGCACAATCAGTTGTTAAAACAGGGACCCCCAAAACAACTGCTTCGGTAACAGCGGTGCTGAATCCTTCTTGATAAGATGAACATACGAAAAGGTCACATTTTTCAACATATTTATGTGGATTGGTTTTGAAACCTAATAATGTAACATGCTTACTAAGGTTTAGTTCTTGAACTCTGTTGTTAATTCTGTTTCTTAACTCCCCTTCTCCCAATAAATAAAGATGTACCTGAATGTTTTTGTCTATTAATACGGCAATACTTTCGATTAGACGCTCGTATCCTTTTTGTGCAGTTAATCTACCTACAGAACAAAGATTGATTACCTCTTTTGATAAGAAAATGTCATCGACTTGCTTTTTTCCTTGATTGATTATTAAATCTGTATCTAAAACGTTATGAATTACTTTTGATTGACTTTCCGTGATGGGTACAATGTTTCGAATAGAATCCAAGGCTTTATTTGAAACCCCTATTACTGCATCCATCTTAAGATAGGTCAATTCCATCTCATTTTTACTTCGAAACACATGGGAAATATCAAAATCACTTAAATCAACATGTACCCAGGCTACCAATTTGGTCTTTGGATTGCTGCACCCTCCAAGGATACGAGTAGGCACACCCTCTAGATAAGAAATAATTATGTCGTAGTCATCTTTGACACATCTTTTAAAGAGATAAGTTTGAGGGAATATTTTTTGAATAACAGACCAACCTCTAAAAACTTTACCAAGTACTGTTATATGTTTAATATCATTTTTTAAAATATCCTTATTTACTCCGTCATTAAATATGGTCAATAGGCTAATGTCATACTTTATCCTAGACAACGTGTTCAAAAGGTTGACCAATACCTTTTCGGCTCCGCCCCCCCTTAAATCTGGATGTATGAATAAAACCTTTTTCTTTTTTATTGCCATTACTTTCGTAATTTAATTCCAAACTTTATTAATATTCGGTCCAAACTGGACCTAACTAAGGCTTTTTCATAGCTTGTCATAAGTATATAGAATAATAGGATATACATGATTAGGAAACCTAACATATTGCCTAATACTACATAAATATTATGCTCGGGAAGAAATATGTTTCCACATACAAAAACTATAATTAATACAGTAAGTCCAAGATATAGAGGTGAAACCTCTTTATAATACCTAAGCATATTTAAATCTGCTTTTTTTATGTAATACGGAATCATAATTATTCGCTCTAAAAGGATGAAAAGTACAGTAGCCATTATCATTTGCAAGATGCCAAGATATTTAGCCGAAAAGATGCTTGCAACCACTCCTAATATGGTTAGGGTTAGTATCAATTTGCCTCTATAGGAAAGATGGTTTTTTGCTTCAAGAATGTTGTTGGCAAAGCCTTGGCTTAAAGTAGGAGTTAAGCCTATCATGATTAATAAGGCATAATAATAAGCCGGGCTATATTCATTTCCAACCCAAAAATTTATAAATTCTTTTCCGATAAGGATAAATTCTCCAAGAATGAATAGCAGAATCAAAAGTATTATCCTAGATATTTTTATAAACATGTCTGTTATTTCTTCAGATTTTTTATTTTGAACTATCATTTGCATGGCTCTTGGTAAAAAAACAGACTCTATCGCACTCGAAAAGGCACCATAATAATTTCCCAATGTTATGCCTACTGCATAAATAGCGACTACAGTAGTAGTGAAATAAACACCTAATATTAGTTGGCCAAATTGCCATCTGAGTTGGTGTACCAACGCAAAAACAAATAACCAAATTGAAAAGCCTAGAATCCTTTTGAAAAGTTTCTTTTGGAAATTATGTAGTTTAATTTTAATATTTAGTTTTTTAAAGACAATTAAGGAGTTAATGCCAATAATTACAAGGTTTAAAACAGTATCAAGTATTACCATTGATATTGAATCTCCTCCCTGTGATAATATTAAAAAGATAATTATCGCACGTACTACATATTTTAATATACCTATACTTTTTGGAAGTATAAATTCCTCATAACCACTGCATATTCCAGCAAAGGCTCCGCCCGGTAGAGAAAAACTAAGGTTAAATATTAAAATAGCGAACATAATCTTTGCCTTGGAAAGCTCTAAAGGGCTTAAACTCTTATTGTAGATTTCTCCAATTTTCGGGTAAACTATGATTCCCAAGAGAATGATTATAGTTGAAATAACAGCATAGATAATAAAGCTGTGGGCAAGAAAATTTTCCTCTTCTTTTTTATTTTTTTCCTCCCTAAATTTGGCCACAAAACGTATAATGGTATTGTTCAGGCCAAAATCTAATACACTTAGATATCCAACCAGTGCCCCTATCATCGTATACAGACCGTATTCTGAATTTCCTAAAGAATTAATAATGTAAGGGGTTAGTAGTAATCCAATTACATTGGTGAAAATTATATTTAAGTACGATAGGGCAGCCCCCCCCTTTAACTGGTTAAGTCTCATTATTGCTCTTTGGGTTATTGTAGAATAATGTAGCCTTGTTTTCTAGGGTCATTTACTCCTTTGGACAATTGAGGTCCGGAATATTTCATGGTATAGCACTTTTTTGTTTTTAGAAGGATATCAAGGTTGTCATCAATCAAATTAAGGTTAAAAAAGTAATCACCTCCCATTAGATTCGTTGGAAAACATATTTTCTCGCTGAGTTTAAAGTTTCCTTTTTCAAAAGAAGTGAATAACCCGTCGACAGTCCCAGGGGAAAAATAAAATAGCTTATTGTCCTTGTCGTCACTGACTATCAATTCCATACTTAGAGAGGTACCTTGAATTAGAGAACCTTTAATTTCAATTTGACAGGTTGGATCAGAAAAATCGACTTTCCCGATTTTCTCCTTTTTACCATTAATCTTTAAATTACTTAAAAGAATGTTTTTAGATGACCATGTGATTGAATCAATTATTCCTTCACTATGCTCGGTTTCATAGCGTAAATAATGATTTATGCATTCGTTTGGAGTACCCTCAAATTTTATACCTCCATTTTCCAAAACAACCGCACGTGTACATAATGATTTTATATTTTCCATATTATGGCTCACGAATAAAATAGTACGTCCTTGTTGGGTTGATACGGATTTCATTTTCTCTATGGCCTTTAGCTGAAATTCGGTATCTCCCACAGCCAAGACCTCATCGACGACAAGAATTTCAGGCTCGAGATGGGCGGCAACTGCAAACGCCAACCTTACATACATTCCCGAAGAGTATCGCTTGACAGGCGTGTCTATATATCTTTTACAACCAGCGAAATCGACTATTTCATCAAATTTGCTGGTTATCTCTTTTTTGGACATACCTAAGATGGCCCCATTCAAAAATATGTTTTCCCTACCGGTAAGTTCAGGGTGGAAACCAGTGCCTACTTCCAACAAAGATGCAATTCTTCCCCTTGTTTTAATAGAGCCTTCAGAAGGTGCTGTAATCCTGCTTAAAAGCTTGAGCAAAGTAGATTTTCCGGCACCATTCTTTCCTATTATGCCCAATACCTCGCCGGGGAAAACATCCAAGGAAATGTTTCTTAGTGGCCAAACGTAACTTGATTTTCCCGTATGTTGCTGATTGTTGGTTTCCCCAATTTTAAGGTAAGGGTCTTCCTTTCCCCTTACCTTGTGCCACCATCTATTTAGGTCATGTGATAAGGTACCTGTGCCAACTGTGCCCAAGCGATATTGTTTTCCTAAATTTTGGATGGATATGATCGGTTTCATTTATATGGGTAATGCATTCTTGATAACTTTTTAATAACAACTAAACCGTGTCCATAAATTTCCGTTCCACTCGACTAAAAATGGTCACACCAACGGCTAATAGCAAAAGCATACAGCAAAAGCTATAGCCCAATCCCAACCAACTAAGATTTCCCACACCCAAAAAAGCAAATCTGAATGTTTCAATTACAGAGCTCATCGGGTTGGCCATGATAAGTAACTTAATCCAGTTCTCTTCGATCATACTGGTAGGGTAGATTATCGGCGTTGCGTACATCGCCAATTGGATGGAAAACCCAATTAAGTATGTAAAATCGCGGTATTTCGTAGTAAGTGAAGTTATCAATAAACCAAGCCCCAAACCCAGACCTGCCGTAATCAACAACAAGACAGGTATCAATACTAGGGTCGCATTCGGTTCAAGTGATACATTTGTGAAAAATATGTAATACAGAAATATTGCTAAAAACAATAGTAACTGAACAAAAAAAGTAATCAAATTAGAACAGGCAACGGATATTGGGACGATAATTCTTGGAAAATAGACTTTTCCAAACAAATAGGCATTTTGAATAAATGTCTCCGATGTTATGGCCAATACTTCCGAAAAATAATTCCAGCTGATTATACCGGCCATATAAAATAGGGCTTGGGGCATTCCATCTGTGCTCATTTTAGCGATTCCGCCAAATACCAACATAAACAAAAGTGTTGTTATTATTGGTTGTACAACAAACCATAAAGGGCCGAGAATGGTCTGTTTGTACATGGTTATGAAATCCCTGCGAACCAATAAGGCCAAAAGATATTTATATTGCCAAACCTCTTTGTAGTTGAAGGAAAAAAAACCAGTATCGGGCTTGATTTCAAGAATATAATTATCGGGGAGTTTACTGTTCATATAACATCCTGTTTGTCCAGCATGGCCTTTTATTATTCACAAGAAATATTGGCTGTTCATTTTAAAAAGCGTGGCATTAAAAATTCACCAATTTAATTTTAAATAGTTAGCTCATTTTTTTCCAATTTGATGATATTCAAACCCACCCTCCGCAAGCATTTGTGAATTGTATTGGTTTCGACCATCAAAAATGACAGGCTCAAGGAGCAGTTTCTTCAGCTCCTGAAAATCCGGAGACCTGAATTCTTTCCATTCTGTCAACAAAATCATTGCATCTGCACCTTCAAGGGCTGAGTATTTAGCGGAAAAGTACGTTATGTTGGGTACATCTTTAAGATAGAAATGTTTTGCCTCTTCCATGGCCTTAGGGTCGTATGCATTAATTTTAGCACCTCGTTTGACCAATTCTTTAATGATATAAATAGAAGGCGCCTCACGCATGTCATCCGTGCCCGGTTTGAAGGATAGTCCCCAGATAGCAAATGTCTTGCCCTTGAGGTCTTTACCATATTTGGAAGTAACTTTGTTGGCAATGACAAATTTTTGTCTATTGTTCACATCTTCGACCGCTTTTATGAGTTCTGGGGCATAACCATGTTCCTCGGCAGTTTTTTTCAGTGCCTTGACGTCTTTTGGAAAACATGAACCACCATAGCCACTTCCGGGATAAATGAAGCTGTACCCGATTCTACTATCTGATCCAATTCCTATTCTCACTTTGTTTACGTCAGCTCCGACCAATTCACATATATTGGCAATTTCATTCATAAATGATATTTTCGTGGCGAGCATGGCATTGGCTACATATTTTGTCATCTCAGCAGACTTCACGTCCATAGTGATCAGGCGGTCCATACTACTTCTGAAGAAGGGAGCGTACAGGTCGGCCATTTTTTTTGAAGCACCCTGATCGTCTGCCCCTACAACAACCCTGTCGGGCTTCATAAAGTCATTTATTGCGTCTCCTTCTTTCAAAAATTCTGGATTTGAAACAACATGGAATTCAATATCAAGGCTTCTGGCCTTTAATTCCTGTGAGATAGTATGTTTTACTTTTTCAGCCGTACCCACAGGTACTGTTGATTTATCAACAATAATCAGTGGAGAGATCATTTTTTCCCCTATTTCTTTAGCCACTGCCAAAACATACTTCAAGTCAGCAGACCCATCTTCGCCCATTGGTGTTCCCACGGCTATAAAGGCAATGTCACAAGTTTTGAGACTATCACCCAAATCAGTGCTGAAACTGAGGGTGTTGTTCTCAATGTTTCGATGGACCATAGCTTCAAGTCCCGGTTCGTAAATGGGTATGACCCCTTCTTTAAGCTTTTCTATTTTATTGGTGTCAACATCTATACAGGTGACGGCGTTTCCCATTTCCGCAAAACAAGTTCCGCTTACTAGTCCCACATAACCTGTTCCTATTACAGTTAGTCTCATATTAATTTATAATCGCTTTTTTATTTATACTTAAAACTTAATCCGTTTTTGGCTATTATTTTTTTGGTTTAAAAATTGTGTCTAATGTATTTTTCATATGTTATAATAATCTCTGTACCAATCGACAAATTCACTAACGCCTTTTGTAACCGAAGTGTCAGGGGCATAATTAAAATCTTTTTTTAAAGGGGTTACATCGGCCCATGTTCTTTCCACGTCTCCAGGCTGCATAGGAAGCATTTCCTTCTTTGCTGTTATGCCTAGTTTTTTCTCCAAAGTTGTAACAAAATCAAGTAATTTAACGGTATTACTGTTGCCGATGTTGTACAACTTATAATTTTTATCTGAATCATTGTGCCGTGTTCTTTTATTCTGTATGATTCTTACCACACCTTGGACAATATCGTCGATATAGGTGAAATCACGTTCCATCCTTCCAGCATTGAATACTTTAATGGGTTTATTTTCCAATATTGCTTTAGTGAAAAGAAACATGGCCATATCCGGCCTTCCCCATGGACCATATACGGTAAAGAAACGTAGCCCCGTGGTTTTTAAACCAAAAAGGTGACTATAGGTATGTGCCATAAGTTCATTGGATTTTTTAGATGCGGCATAAAGGCTTATAGGATGGTCAACATTATCCCCTGTTTCAAACGGGACTTTTTTGTTCATTCCATAAACACTGGAGCTACTAGCATATACCAAATGTTTTATAGCATTGTTCCTACAGCATTCCAATACATTTAAAAAACCTACTATATTACTGTCCACATAGCTCTCTGGATTTTCCAAGCTATAACGCACTCCTGCCTGGGCTGCTAGATTGCAGACGATGTCAAAACCTTCATTTTTAAATAATTTTGGCAACATTTCGCGGTCCTCAATTGCCATCCTAACGAACTTGAAAGCCTTTGATGTTGTATTATTGGTTGGACTATAAAATTGAACTGCACTATCGGACTTGATGCCCAACTGTTTCAATCGGTCCAGTTTGAGGTTGACGTCGTAGTAATCATTTAGATTGTCAATGCCAACCACGGTATGACCGAGTTCCAATAGTTTTTTACAGACATGGTATCCAATAAATCCTGCGGCTCCAGTAATTAATATTTTCATAAAATGAGGAGCTTTTTAATTGGGTTTATTCCAATTCCAGTTTCAATAGGCGTATTGTGCATTACTATTAAATTATTTTAGGGTTAATGGCTTGGAGGAAATTTATTTCATGTGAATCTAATCACAAACTTAGGATGTTTTTTTTAATGAAAACCTGAAACTACTTTAAAACGCAGTTAATCGATTATTTTTTGTGTTTGGCGAATAGTAAAGCGAAATGGTTTCCAGCCCCAATTTTACTATTACATTTACTTTCGAGAAGAAATTCTTGTCCTACTTATATCAACCCAAAACTGATAATGGAAACCACAGTATTAAAAAAAATTTGGTTGTCACCACCCCATATGGGCGGAAATGAGGAAGCCTATGTAAAGGAAGCCTTTGAAACCAATTGGATAGCCCCTTTGGGCCCCAACGTACAACAATTTGAAAAATCAATTGAAGATTTTATAGGGAACAATGTTCATTCGGCCTGCTTGAGTTCTGGAACAGCAGCTATACATTTAGGTCTTGAACTTTTAGGTGTAGGTCATGGTGATGAGGTAATTTGCCAGAGCTTTACTTTTGCCGCCTCTGCAAATCCAATTACTTATTTGGGTGCCATACCCATATTTGTGGACAGTGAAGAAGAAACCTGGAATATTTCCCCTGCATTATTAAAGGAGGCCATTGAGGATAGATTGGCAAATGGTGAAAAACCCAAAGCCATTGTAGCGGTGCATTTATACGGTATGCCCTATAAGGTTGATGAAATCCACGCCATAGCAAAGGAATATGATATTCCTGTGATAGAGGACAGTGCCGAGGCACTGGGAAGTTCATATCAAGGATTTAATTGCGGAAGTTTTGGTGACATAGGAATCCTATCCTTCAATGGAAACAAAATTATTACCACATCAGGTGGAGGTGCCCTACTTTGCAAAGACCAAAAGACAAAGGAGAAGGCAGTTTTCTTGGCCACACAGGCGAGAGATAATGCTCCCCATTATGAACACTCCCATATAGGTTACAATTACAGAATGAGCAATGTGCTAGCTGGTATTGGACGAGGACAAATGGAGGTTTTGGGAGATAGGGTGGCCGCAAGAAGAAAAAATTATGAATATTACAGGGAACACCTGTCGGACCAGTCCAAAATCACTTTTTTGGAAGAACCTAAGGGTAGTATATCCAACCGTTGGCTCACATGTATTTTAACCCCTTCTTTTGAGGACAGGGAGGGTATACGAATTGCCCTTGAACACGAGAATATAGAATCAAGGCCTTTGTGGAAGCCAATGCATTTACAGCCAGTATTCAAAAATAATAGTTCGTATGTAAACGGTGTCAGTGAAGACCTGTTTAATCGTGGACTATGTTTGCCAAGTGGGTCCAGTTTGGAAACCAGTGATCTGGAAAGAATTTGTGGAATTATCAAAAGTGAATTAAAATGATAAAAGAATTCTTTTTTAGGACCGGCCAGCGATACGCATCAAAGTGGACCGTACTTTTGATAGACCTTTGTATAGTTTCATTTTCCTTTATTCTTGCATACTTTATCAGGTTTAACCTAAGCTTCGATTTTGATGTGGAGCAGTTGTGGATGCAATTGCCAGTCGTAGTTGTATTGTTCTTTTTGGCCTTTCTTATATCTGGCAGTTATAAAGGTGTGGTAAGACACACCGGTATAAAGGATGTTTATGCCATTTTTAATGCTGTATGTTTGGCAAGTATAGGTGCCATTGGCGTTGTAATGTTCAATAGGTATATGGTGTTCTTTGAAAAATTCACCATCCCTTTGTCCATAATAATCATTAATAGCTTGCTTACCTTCATAGCATTGTCCGCATCTCGGATGGTATTTAAGATTGCTTTTGAAAGCTTGATGAAAGGTAATCAGGTACCAACTAAGAACTTGATTATCTATGGTGCTGGGGAATCAGGAATCATTACATATAATACATTGACCAATCACTCTAAAATGGGGGCAAAGGTCATTGGTTTTGTAGACAATAACTTGCAGAAAGTAGGAAAACAGATTAATGGGGTCAAGGTATATGACAAGTCGATTTTGACCGAGGATTTTGTCAAGTTCCACAATATCTCAGAAGTAATTTTTTCTATACAGAGCATCAATCCCAAACAATTGAGGATCCTTGTCAATGAGATTGTAGATCTTCCAGTAAAGGTTAAGATTGTACCTCCCGTAGAGGATTGGATCAATGGAGAGCTCAAGGTTTCACAAATCAAGCGTGTACAGATTGAGGATTTATTGGATCGTCCACCTATTGAAATCAAGAACAGCAAGGTGATGAAGGATTTTGATGACAAAGTCATTATGGTGACCGGGGGCGCTGGTTCTATAGGAAGTGAATTGGTAAGGCAGATTTGTAAATATAATTATCGTTCTTTGATTGTGATCGATCAAGCGGAGTCCGCTCTTTATGATCTGCAACAAGAGTTGAAACAAGCAGGCTTTTTTAACTATGTGCCAATTGTTAGCGATGTCAGAGACAAGAACAAAATGAGGGTACTATTTGAACAATATAGACCGGATAGGATTTTCCATGCTGCAGCCTATAAACATGTCCCTCTTATGGAACAAAATCCTTATGAGGCCATTAAGATAAATGTGGCCGGGACCAAGACGATAGTCGACCTTGCCTGCGAATATGAGGTGGAAAAGTTTGTTTTTGTATCGACAGACAAAGCGGTTAATCCGACCAATATTATGGGGGCAACTAAGCGAATTGCGGAAATGTATATAAGTTGTCGGCAACAAGAGAGCAAGACCAAGTTTATTACAACCAGATTTGGGAATGTACTAGGGTCAAATGGGTCTGTAATTCCTTTGTTCAGAAAACAAATAGAAAAGGGCGGTCCTTTAACTGTAACACATAAGGATATTACCAGATATTTTATGACTATACCCGAAGCTTCGCAATTGGTATTGGAAGCCGGGGCCATGGGAAAAGGTGGTGAAATCTTTATTTTTGATATGGGTGAGTCTGTGAAGATTATGGATTTGGCAAAGAACATGATAAGACTTTCAGGTCTTCATTATCCTGATGATATAGACATTAAGGTAACAGGACTTAGACCAGGGGAAAAGCTTTATGAGGAACTATTGGCTAATGGTGAAAACACACTCCCTACGTACCATGATAAAATAATGATCAGTAAGATTAGGGAGATTGATTATATACGAACAAGGTCAATGATAGATGAACTATGCATTTCAAATTTGTTTTTTAAGGAAAACGTAGTAAAGTTGATGAAAGATATCGTCCCTGAGTATATTTCCAATAATTCTGATTTTTGTAAATTGGACGGAAAGAACGTAACCCAGAAGATTCATATATCATCAAAAATTGAGCTTCCACAAGTCAATAACTAACAATTTAGTCACATGTACACCAAAATTAAATTGATATGTTTATCAACTATCATTTGTCTTTTTTTCTCATGCGCTTCTAAGGAAGATATTCTATATTTTCAGGATGTAAAGGATTTTGAGACTATTGTTAAGGAGAACGATTTTTCTCCTACTTTCAAAGTGGATGATTTGATAAGTATACATATTTCAACTTTGAATCCTGTAGCAAGTGCTCCGTTTAATCTGGTCGTAGGTCAGGCAGGTGACATTGGCGGAAGCAATAATATTGGCGGCGGTAATAATGCCAACGCTACACAAATCAGTTATTTGGTGGATGAAGAAGGGAATATTGACTTTCCAGTGCTCGGTAAGCTGGGGGTAGAGGGGCTTACACCTGAGCAACTCAGAGTGAAACTAAGGACCTTATTATCGGATTATTTGAAGGATCCGATTATAAATATAAGATTGTTGAATTTTACAATTACCGTTTTAGGGGAAGTAAATAGACCAGGGACTTATCCCGTAGTGGGAGAACAAATAACCATTTTGGAGGCTATTGGGCTGGCTGGCGACTTGAATATCAGAGGGGTTAGAAAGAATATCCTAGTTATACGTGATTTTAATGGGACAAAAGTGTACAGGAGAATAGACTTAACGAGTAAGGATGCAATAAAATCCTCTGTTTATTATCTTACTCAAAATGATGTTGTCTATGTGGAGCCAAACAAAGCCGCCGTTGATAGTTCAGCCTCTACTTCGGGATTGACTGTAACGTTGTCCATAATCGGGGCATTATTCGCTGCAGCAACATTGGTGGTAACTGCTACCAGATAGTTTATATTAATTTACATATAAGATTGTGAAGTCTACTTTAGAAAAGGAAAGTAATAGCTACGATAAATTCGACATAAATAATTTTCTTAGAACTTATACCAGAAATTGGAAATGGTTTCTCTTGTCTATATTGGCATCATTGGTCTTGGCATATCTTTTTATCAGGTACACGCCTTCCCAATATGCAGCCCAGGCAAAAATACTTCTATTGGATGATCGGAATGCCAGTTCTGAATTGGGCGTATTTCAGGATTTGGAGGTTTTTTCAGGCGGAAATACAAGTCGGGTCCAAGATGAGATTGAGGTAATAAAATCGCGTTCAAACTTTATTGAAATTGTAAAAAAGCTTGAGCTCAACGTAAGTACATTTGAAGTCGGGAATATATTGAGTTCGGAACTTTATAAATCTTCTCCATTTAAAATTAATTTTATTGAGCCAGATTCTGTTATTTACAATTCTTCTACAACTTTATTTGTAAAAGTAAATGACGCTACAAGTTTTGAACTGGCCATGAATATAGAGGCTCCCTTTAAAAAATATTCATTTGGAGAGAGGATATCCACTCAATTAGGGGATATGGTCTTTTTACCATCAGATAACCAAGGGATTAGTAAGTTGAAAGGGAAGGAATACCAAATCAATATCAATAAAGTTGAATCTATTGCTGATTTCTATAGAAATTCGATAAGTATTGTTCCTACAGACAAGTCATCGAATATCGTTTCTTTTTACCTTGAAGACCCTATTCAGAAAAGAGCTCAGGATATTATTAACAGCCTGATTTCAATTTACAATCAAAATACTATAGATGACAAAAAGAGAGTTGCGGACAGAACTTCGGAGTTCATCAATGATAGAATCGCTAATATTCATTCAAATCTTTCAGAGGTAGATCAGACCGCTGAGGATTTCAAAACGGACAAAGGGATTACGGATATTGCTTCGGAAGCGAACATTAACCTAAATGCTGGTGTATCAACCAACCAAGAATTACAGAATGCAACATTACAGTTGAATATAGCTTCTTCCATGAAGGACGTCGTTGATGGACAGGATGGTTATGAAATACTTCCTTCGAATATTGGACTGTCCGACCCTTCAATTACAAACACTACTTTAAAGTACAATGAATTAGTCGCGGAAAGAAACCGACTTTTAAAAAGCTCAAATGAGAAAAACCCTATTATAGTAAATCTAGATCAACAACTTGAAGGACTCAAAAGAAATATGAAGTCTAGCTTGAACAGTATGACCAATAATTTAGAGCTTCAAGTGAATAGCCTAAGTACACAGAGGTCTAGGATTAATTCGAGAATTTATTCGGCACCACGAAATGAGCGTGCCCTTAGGGATATTACAAGACAACAACAAACAACAGAGTCATTGTATCTCTATTTGTTAGAAAAGCGAGAAGAGTCCCAAATCGCTTTTGCTTCTTCCTCTCCCAAATCTCAAATTATAGATATGGCGTATAGTTCAAGTAGGGCTCCGGTTTATCCGCAGAAAAGAATCATATATTTTGGAGCATTGTTTTTAGGTTTCTTGATACCATTTTCAATTATTTATTTGATTGATTTATTGGATAATAAGGTTCATAATAAATTGGATCTTGAAAAGTTGTCAGGAAATGTCCCTGTTTTGGTAGAAGTGCCGAAAATGGGCAAGAAGGACAATAAACTGGTAAAAAAGGAAGATCGATCTGTATTGGCGGAGTCCTTACGAATCTTGAGAACCAACCTAAATTATATCCAGAGAAGCCATAAATCCACACCGAACAACCTTATATTCATAACATCTAGTGTACCTGGAGAAGGGAAAACTTTCATTTCATCCAATCTGGCCAAGATTTATGCTGATACAGGAAAGAAGGTCTTATTGTTGGGAGCGGATATCCGAAACCCTAAACTGTATGATTTCTTTTCCAGTGACGAAAATGTTGAGGTGGGAAAGGGTACTCAACCCAGAAGGAGTACAAAGGCAGGACTGACAGAGTTTCTCGTCAATTCTGATTTAAAGGTACAGGACATCACCGTTCCGGCACACATCAATGAAAACGAAATAGACCTTATATTTTCTGGAAAAATACCGCCAAACCCAACAGAGTTACTCATGAACCCTAGAATGGGCGAATTATTTGAGAAGGTATCCAAAATGTACGATTATGTTATCGTGGACACCGCACCATTAATGGTAGTGACCGACACGTTGTTGATCAGTGAGTATGCCAGCCAAATTCTATATGTGGTCAAGGCGGGTGCAACTGAACTCAAAGTCATCGATTTTCCATTAAAGCTGAAAGAGGAAGGCAAATTAAAAGGACTGTCCTTTGTGGTCAACAATGTAAAGCAATCCGAATTGGGCTATGGTGGAAAATACGGCTATGGTTACGGAAAGTCCGTTAAAAAATGGTGGAACTTCTCCTAATGATCAATAAAAGGTCTGAATTGTATTTTCGATAATAGGGAAGAGATGATCTAATGTCTTTTTTGATATTTTGATTTCTTTCAACAACATCAATTGCCTGATGTTGTGGACATCGCTTCCTACAAAATCGATCATACCGTCGTTCAATAGTTTCTCAGCTGTTTTATGCACAGCCTTTCCATAGGATTTGGGACTCAACGACAATAGATTGAGCTGAAACAAGACTCCTTCAGATTTTAAGGACGCATACTTCCCATATTTGCCATGATAGTACATATACCTTTCCGGGTGTGCCAGTATTGGAAAATATTTGTGCTTGGCGATTTGGTCAACGGCCACATCAAAATTAAAGGATGGCTGTAAATACGACATTTCAACTAGCAAATAATCCTTTCCCAAAGGCATTACTTGTTTCCCATGCAGTATGTTTTCAAAATTATCATCGATCATGTGTTCAGCAGCATACTCCAAATTGACTTGCAAACCATCATTTTTTTGCAATTCAATATAAAGTTGACCATGTGCCTTTTTGATTGTACTAGGGGTGTTGTCATAGTAATTGTGCATGATGTGTGGCGTGCATATAAAATTAGTCACCCCAAAATCGGAAAACCCTTTGATCAACTCCAACGAATCCCCAATAGTTTTGGCGCCATCGTCAATACCAGGTAAAATGTGGTTGTGGATATCCACAAGGCCGCTCAAATAATCGACCAAGTAAATTTTCTTCTGAAAAATACTTATCATGCATAAAATTTGGAATCCAAAGATAAAGTATATAAAACCTTAATCCATAGCCGAAAAATTAAATTAGGGCCTCTGTTACATTAAAATAAAAAAACCGACCTAGAACAGGTCGGTTTGAAGATTTACTACTTTATATGTTTTAACTAAACTCAATGCTAATATAAACCTTGTGCTTGAGCACAGGAACTAATGAAAGATCAAAAAGGTTAATGAAAGACTAATAGGGTTAACCATTGGGTAATTAGATGGTATATTTTTGTTTATTTAGCGGTATGCTGACCAAAAGGAACCTCTATGTTATTTTTTTTATAATCGCAGTTGTCGGTTTGTTGGTGGTGCAATACCAATATCTGAGAGTGGGACTAGGTTTGGCCCGTGTCCAATTTTCTGATAAAATGGATCAGGCCAGAGAAAATATAAACAGTGAACTATCAGCGGTAAACTCACTGACCTATACACTGGGGAACGCTATTAGAAAAGATACATCAGAGGTCAGGATTGGGCTGGATAGCCTAGAGAAGGCATCCCAATATTATTTAAACGACTATATCTCCTACCAATTAAACCTTTCCGGAATTGATGCCCCTTTCACCTATAAACTATATTCCCGCGATTCCATAACATATTTGAGTTCCGTCCGCCCTCACATAAAAGCGCAAGAAGACCTTACTTACCCAATTAAAGTGAAGGGATATTTACCAGAATTGCTCCAAAAAGAAATTATTCTGGAGATTGGTTTTGAAGATTTGAACAAGTACTTTTTGGGCCAATTACGGGGGCTCATCGTTCCTGGACTATTATTCTTGTTGATGATAATCATAGTGGTGATCTGGGTCCTTAGATCATTTTATTTACAACGAAGCATCAACACTACCACGAACGATTTTATCAATAACCTGACACATGAATTAAAAACACCCGTATTCTCCATAGGATTGGCAAGCAAAATCTTGGAAGAAGATGTGCCTGAGAATAAAAAAGCCGTGGTGGAATTGATTCGTGCCGAATCGAACAGGCTCAAAAAGCATATAGATAAAGTGTTGGAGTTGGCCAGCATGGAGTCCGGAAACAAACTATTGCAGTTTCAGGAGATTGATTTTAAACCAGAATTGGAGCGAATTTGCGAAGGTTTTAGTTTATTGGCCAAGCATGAAGAAATTCAGTTTGAGTTCGAACTCGAAGAAGGTCCATACATTATTAGGGCCGAAAGGTTCCATCTGGAAAATGTGGTGGGCAACCTATTGGAAAATGCAAAAAAGTATTCGGACAATCCCCAAATAAAATTGACCGCAAGCAAACAAAAGGGACGATTGTTCATCAGGATTACCGATAATGGACAAGGTATTGCCAAGGAGGATATGGCCAAAATCTTCAAAAAATATTATAGGGTTAAAAATGGAGATGTCCACAAGGTAAAAGGATACGGCCTAGGATTGTATTATGTGCAAAAAATAATCAAAATGCACCGTGGAAAAATTACGGTGCAAAGCGAACCAGGACAAGGAACCACATTTACCATGTCCTTTAAATTGACCAAAAATGGATAAAAAATATAAGTTGATATTGGTTGAGGATGATAATTCCCTAGGGTATCTATTATCGGAATATTTAGGAATGAAAGGTTTTGTGGTGACATGGGCCAAAGATGCTTCGGAGGCTGTGCTAAAAACCAAGACCAATGTTTTTGACTTGGCCATTTTAGATGTGATGCTCCCCGATATGGATGGATTTGAACTGTCACAAAAGATAAAAGGAATCAATCCCGAGCTGCCCTTTATTTTTTTGACAGCAAGGTCGCTCAAGATAGATGTTCTTAAAGGGTTTTCAATGGGTGCTGTTGACTATCTTAAAAAGCCCATAGATGAAGAAGAGCTCGTTGTTCGTATCAATGCATTATTGGCCAGGTTGGTAAAGGATGAGGAACAAGAAGTTCAAGTGTCCGAATATGAGATTGGCGATTACGTTCTCAGCATGGATAATTTTGAACTCAAATACAACGGTAAGCCTATCAAATTAACAGGAAAGGAATTTGATCTTCTGGCATTATTGGCCAAGAACAAAAATCAATTGTGTACTCACAAAGAAATCTTGACCACGGTTTGGGACAAGAATGATTATTTCAACAAAAAAAGTCTCAACGTTTTTATATCGCATTTACGTAAACATCTGGCGCACGACCCCAAACTGAGCATAGTAAATGTAAGCCGTCGTGGGTTTATGCTGAGGGTAGAGGGAGAGTAGCAAAATACTGTGGCTTGATTTTTGTGACAGTATTGTGTGACGAGATTATCTGTTTGATTTATGTTGAAGATTTTTAAAAATAGTGCCCCGACCCCTTCCTTGCGCCAATTGGACAATTTATACGGCCAGACTATTTGCAAGTGTCCATTGCAAGAACAAATTTCCTATTGTCAAAGAGTTATAGAAAGCTCCGAATATCATTTGGGGCAAGATTGCCCCAAAAAGGATTCCAATCAATTAAAACAGCTTATTCAGGCGGCCAGAGATGAACTTAAGCAATTACGTTCACAAGTTGGTTCGTAGTAATTGAATTGGGATAAAAAACGGATTTCGTCCCTGAGAACTTTTCAAAAGGCTTAATTTTAGGATTGAAAAATCAAATAAAATGAAGAAATCAATTCTATCCCTAACATTACTTCTTATCTGTTTACATGGTTTTGCCACCGAGACAAAACTCATGGTACGTGCCAAGGCAAAGGATGCCAAGTTTGTTGGAAGTTCCATTGGAGGAGCCCACGTAATCGTCCGTAACAGTTTGAACGGTGAGATCATGGCCGAGGGCAATACCACTGGAGCAACGGGAAACACTGACCTGATCATGAAGAGTACCCATGAACGTTACACGCAACTCAGCGATGATAAGACCGCAGGTTTTTTGGCAATTTTGGATATCAACGAGCCCGTTTTTGTGCAGGTGGAAGTGCTATCGCCCATCCATAAAAAAAATGCTCGTGTACAGGCCAGTACGGAACTTTGGCTGATTCCCGGCAAACACATTTTAGGAGATGGTATAGTATTGGAAATACCTGGTTTTGTGGTAGATATTTTAAAGCCCAATACCCATCAATATATTAATCTGGAATCTATACCCGATTCAGGGTTACCGATAGAGGCCCATATCGTTATGATGTGCGGTTGCCCAATAGAAGTAGATGGAATTTGGGATTCCAAATTAATTGAAGTGAAAGCCATGGTCAAAAAGGACGGAGAGAGTGTAGGGGAGGTCGAATTGGACAATCCAGCACAAAATAGCTTTCAAGGCCACTTTGGAATCAAGGAAGCTGGATATTATCAAATCACCGTTTATGCCTACAACCCAAAAACCGGGAATACAGGAGTGGATATCGTCAACTATGTGGTAAGGGATTAAGTATTTGTTTTTTAATGCTTTATCAAGATGATTTTAGCTACCTTGATGAGCAAAAGGGAACCGAATCAACCAAGTTTTTATGAAAACAAGCATTCTGGCCTGTGTGAGTGTATTGATAATTTCAACCTCCTGTGAGTCAACAAAAAAAGAAGATTTATTGGCAGAGGGTATTCCGCAGCAACTGGCAGAGTATCGAGTTGACCAGGTGTCCAATGTGGTCTATGGACTTTCTTTTGATATCCCAGCGGATATAAATCGTCCAATAGTGTCAAAATTAAAATTGGATGTGGACCTTCAAGATCTTTCGCAACCCCTATATCTGGATTTTAATGCGGCCGCTTCATTGTTAAAAGCTATTTGGGTAAATGGTCAAGAGCAAGAGGTTGTTCATCAACAAGAACACATTATTATTTCGGAAAACCTTGAGGAAGGGCCTAATACGATTGAAATTACCTTTAATGCGGGAGAACTGTCCTTGAATCGGAATGAAAATTATTTATATACCCTTTTGGTACCTGATCGTGCCAGTACATTGTTCCCTTGTTTTGATCAGCCCAACATCAAGGGACGTTATGTGGTGGATGTTATGGCACCTGCCGACTGGAAAGTTCTTTGCGGAGCGCCACTAAAGGAAGCAAAGCCAAAAGGCGAAACGGTACATTACTCATTTGAGGAAAGCGATTTTATGAGTACTTATCTGTTTTCTTTGGTTGCAGGGAAGTTTGAATCGGTTACCGAAAACCCAGGTGTGTTTGATATGACAATGCTTTACCGTGAAACAGATTCAGCAAAAATTGCTTACAGTGTTCCCAAGATTTTCGACCTGCATCAGCGATCAATCGATTTTTTAAAAGATTACACCCAATATGAATTTCCCTTCAAGAAATTGGATTTTGCCGCCATTCCAGGATTTCAATACGGAGGAATGGAGCATGTCGGAGCCATTCAATACCGTCAATCCTCTATCTTCTTGGATGAAAGTGCTACCGAACGCCGTCTTATGGGCAGTGCCAAACTTATAGCACATGAAACATCCCATATGTGGTTTGGGGATATGGTCACCATGGGTTGGTTCAACGATGTGTGGATGAAAGAGGTGTTTGCCAATTTTATGGCCGATAAGATCATGAACCCGACCTTCCCCGAAATCAACCATAAGCTCCAGTTTATGATTTCCCATTACCGTGGTGCCTACGGTGAGGATAGAACGCGTGGCACCAATCCTATACGGCAACATTTGGATAACCTAAAAAATGCAGGCAGTCTTTACGGGGGCATCATATATAACAAGGCACCAATTATGATGCGGCAATTGGAGGCTGCAATAGGGGAGAAGGCCTTCCGAGATGGTATACGCCGATACATACAGACCTATGCCTATGGAAATGCCACATGGAACGATTTGGTAGAGATTTTGGATGAAAGGACGTCAATAAACCTAAAAGATTGGAGTGAAGTATGGGTGAATCAATCTGGTAGACCTATCATAACCGAGGGGATTGATTATGAAAATGGGAAAATAGCAAGTTTCACGCTTTCTCAAAAAGCAGAAGACGGAAGCGATAAATTATGGCCGCAATCCTTTGAGATAACCTTGGTATATCCGGATAGCACCAGAATCATCCCAGTGACAATATCCGATAGTGTTGTAAATGTGAAGTTAGCGGAGGGGCTCCCACGACCCGAGACGATAATTTATAACTCAAATGCCTTTGGCTATGGTATTTTTCCTTTGGATTCGTCCAAGTTGAACGTAATCCCAACGCTAAAAGATGAAGTCGCCCGTGGATATGCCTATCTCAATGCCTATGAGAACGTTCTATCTGGGCAAATCCCTCCTCTCGAGGTCTTTGATTTATATATGGATGTCATCCTACAAGAGGAAAACGAATTTGTTCATGGAATGGTCAGTGGGGAGGCTTCACAATTGTTTTGGAGTTACTTTACCGAAGAACAGAGAGCGGAAAAACAGCCATTGGTCGAAAACTTGCTTTGGAACGGACTGTTCGAGGATACATATGAGCCCAATATCAAGAAAAATATTTTTGGACTCTGGAAAGGTTTAGCATATTCTGAAAGGGCCAAGGAGAGGCTGTATGCCATTTGGAGCAAAAACATGAAAATACCAGGTCTAAAGCTTAATCAGGACGATTATACCGATATGGCAATGGATTTGACCCTATACGATCATAAAAAAGCTGGTGAAATTCTGGAAACAGCCAAATCCGAATTGGATAATGCAGACAAGATAAAACGATTTGAATTCTTACAGCCCGCACTTTCATCTGATGCTGCGGTGAGGGAAACCTTTTTTAAATCGTTCCGAGATACCAAAAACAGGGAAAAAGAATCTTGGGTGGGAACCGCTTGTGGATATCTGCACCATCCTTTACGACAAAAAACCGCAATACAACAACTTCCGTTGGCATTGGACTTATTGGAGGAGATTCAAAAGACAGGTGACATTTTTTTTCCTAAAAGATGGTTGTCAGCTACGGTGGGGCAATATCAGTCCAAAGAAGCTTATCAAATAGTGGAGGAATATTTGAAAAATCACCCAGGCCTTGAACCCTCATTAAAAGGAAAACTCTTGCAAGCTTCCGATAATCTCTATCGATTTGTAAATATGTAGCCGATTATCCAGACTTCAAAACGGACGATATTTTTATGTTTTTGAAATTTTGGGTATGGACAAAATAGATGATTTGTGGATATTTGTACCACAGGGCCGGGAATTGATTTCACCACCTGATCTTTAATAAACAAAAACATAATGAAGAAAGTTTTTTTTGGCCTTTTGGCCATCGTGCTATTATGTAGTCACGATATGTTCTTGAAAATGGACAATTATTTCCTTGACCCGAACACAAATGCAGCAATTCAACTATCTAATGGCACTTTTGAGAAAAGTGAAAATGTAATAGACAGGAACCGTATGCTCGATATGAGCTTGGTGGGTAATGGTCAGCGTATCCAAGTAGATTCAGCTCAATGGACCGAAAAGGACAGTATTACATTTTTGAATTTTAAGACCGGTGGCCCCGGTACTTGGGTAGCAGGTGTTTCAACTGCAGCAAAGAATATTGCATTGGATGCAAAATCGTTCAACGATTATTTGGAACATGATGGAGTGGTAGACATGTTGGAATGGAGAAAAGAGAACAATGCTCTGGACCAGGATGCGGTTGAGAAATACTCCAAGCACGTTAAAACTATTTTTCAAGTAGGAGAGGAATTGTCTGATGACTGGAAAACTGCATTGGGGTATCCTATTGAATTTATTCCACAAGAAAACCCCTATGATATTCATGCCGGGCATTCCTTAAAAGTACAATTGCTGTATAAAGGGAAACCTTTGGCCAACCAATTGGTTATTATTGGCTCGGATGTAACTGGTGAAAGCAGTATGGTTGAGCATAGCCATGATGGAGGGGAACCGCATACGCATAAAAGTGGAGAAACCCCAGACCATGACCATAATTCTGGTTTGCAACTTCGTACTGATGATGCCGGTACTTTAGAGTTTGAAATAACCAATGCAGGAGTATGGCATATGAGAACCATTTATATGGTACAGTCGGAGGAAGAGGGTCTCACCCACGAGTCGAACTGGGCCACGCTGACCTTCGCCGTAGGTTCTGGTCATAGTGCAGCGCATGGGACGGATAAAGATGAAAATCATCACGCACATGAAGAAGAAAGTTTTCCATCTTACATTTTTCTCCTTGTAAGTTTGGTAATTGTTGCCGGCCTTTTCTTTTACTTTAAAAGCAAGAAGAAATAATGTACATAAAACCAGTAGGAGCCAGCTTCTCTCTTTTGGTAATGTTACTTTTTCCAATGCTGTTACTGGCTCATGATGTTAGCTCAGGTGACCAGCAGATATTGGATAGCGGTGGGTTGTTATCCTATATTTGGGTAGGGGCCAAGCATATGCTTACAGGTTATGACCACTTGCTGTTTTTGGCAGGGGTTATCTTTTTCCTGAAAGGGTTTCGGGACATTTTAAAGTTTATCACCGTTTTTACCATAGGACACAGCATTACGCTTTTAGGAGGGACGTACCTAGGGGTTCAGGTCAATGAATACCTAATTGATGCCATCATAGCATTAAGCGTACTTTATAAGGGGTTTGAGAACTTGGAAGGCTTTAAAAAACTTGGAACCAGAGCTCCAAATTTATTGATGATGGTATTTTTATTTGGACTTATCCATGGTTTGGGGCTATCTACCCGTTTGCAAACCTTTGATATGGGGCAAGACCAATTCTTACTGAAGATTATTAGTTTTAACGTTGGTATTGAGTTGGGCCAAATAGCCGCCCTAATCCCAATCATTCTCCTTATAAACGCCTGGAAGGGTAAACCTAGCTACGAAGCATTTTATAAAGCATCCAATGTTTATTTGATTATTGCGGGTATCGGTCTGTTCGCTTATCAGGTCTATGGCTATTTTAATGGGCATTGAATTGTCTCTAGGTGATAATGGGAAGGTTTTTTGATATATGAAAAAAGCCCCTCACAAGAGGGGCTTTTAAGATTGTAATCAATCTCGTGTTAGTTTTGGTCAGACGGTGACAAGTTTGGATTTGCATCAAGCTCCGCTTGTGGAATCTTGAAGATCCAGTCGTCGTTCACTGATGGTCTTTCTATCTGGAATGCCTCTTGATAGAGTACTTCCGATGCTCCAGAACCACCATCTGCAGCGTGGTCTATACCTTCATCCCATCTGATGTGATCTGTATAACCAAAACCTTCGCCCCATAGTTCCAATCTTCTTTGGAACTTGATGTGCTCCATCAAAGCTTCTTGGGTATTGTATGCAGATACATCGTAGGCACTGTCACGCTCTGAACCCAAAGGCTCCAAAGCTTCTTGTGCACCTGGGATATCGTTCATCATTGCCTTTGCTTCAGCTTCGATCAAGTACATCTCGGACGTACGCATATAAATGATGTCATCAGGAGATATGGTTGCTGGAGTGGCGTTCCTCAATTTAAATTGCATATATGGATGCTGGTTGAAATCATTGTTTATACCATATTCTGTATTGATTTCTTCCCTACGTTCATTATAGCCTTCCAAATCGTTGGTATAATTAGGATCTCTTGGCAAACCAGTATCTGGGTCAAGTCCTCCTTGATTGTTGGCCGCGGAACTGTTGGTGTTCGGAGCATCTAAGATGAACATATCCTTTCGGTAATCCGTATCGGGAGCGGCATCGATCACCCTTCTATCGGCAATCTTTGGGTTACTCCTGTTCTGGCTACCATTGAAGGTATTACTGATCAAATAAAAGTAGGAACGGAAAAATGTAGTCTCTGCTTCGATTACATTGCTTCCCCAAATCACCTCGGAAAGGTTATTCGTGTTAAACCCTGATTTCCAATCTTCCTCGCCCATCAAAGGAAAGCCCTCTCTCGCCATAACGGCAGCATCGGCAGCCGTTTGCCAATCTCCTTTTGATAACGCGGTACGAGCCAATAGGCCGTAGGCAACATTAATATTCAATTGGGACTTGGTCTCTGCACCACCGCTAGGTCTTCCAGAACCTTCTTCAAAACGCTCGATGGCGGTAGCCAAGTCGGATTCAATTTGGTCATAAACTTCCTGAACCGTTGATCTTGGCTCACTTGTGAATGGAGATTCCGAAGAAAACAACAATGGCACACCTGGGTCGTTGGCCGGGTCACCGATTAAATACCCCTTGGCGTAATGCTGTACCAAAGAAAGATAGGCATAGGCCCTATACGTATAAGCCTGTCCCAAAATCTCGTTCAGTTGTGGAGATTCCACCAAAGTGCCATCAGTCCCCCTGTTGATCAGGAGATTGGCCCCCAAAATGATATTGTACCTATGGTACCACAATAATTCACAGGTCAATGAAGTCTGATCAGTATGTGAGTTCCACTGCATTTCGTCCCTCCATCCCAAGTTGTTCGCATTGGCAGAGTGAATCAATCCTCCGGAAAGGTTGTCGCCCAGCGGAACCCAATAGTGGTTACCGGCCCTATTGCTGCTTCCACCAGGGAGAATGGTCTGTAACTGAGAGTACAGTCCTCTGTGTAACCCGTTCAACACCAGTTGCATATTTTCTTCGTTGGCCAACGCATCAGAGGCCGAAATAGCATCTGTAGGCGTAGTTTCCAAGAAATCGTCGTCGCAAGAAGTTATGGTAATCCCTAGGAATACCAATAACAGTATATTTATTTTTCTTAACATCATTTTATTTTTTTAAAAAGTTACGTTCAATCCTAAAGAGATGATTCTAGGAGGATTAAAGTCGTTACCGGAACCTGTTCCAGTTAAGTTGAACTGTGGGTTGAGTCCTTTTCTTTCACTCTTGGTGTAAAGGTTTTCTCCGGTAAGTGAAACCGTTAATCGGTCAAGTCCAAGTTGACTGGCAATCCTGTCATCGAATGTATAGCCTAAGTTCACGTTTCTCAATGACCAGAAAGAAGCATCGGTCAAAAAGCGTTCAGACTCTCTTCTAACTAGGTTTGGATTGCCGTTTTCCAAACGAGGAACATTGGTGATATCACCGGGCTGTCTCCAAGCATTCAAAATGTCGGGGTGGAAAGAGCTTCCGTAGTTCCCGCTGTGCATCATAGCTGCGTATCCGTTATCCAAAACACTTCCGCCGATTCCATAATTGATCAAAAAGTCAAAAGTGAACCCTTTATAGCTGATACTGTTGGACACAGAACCCAAAAGGTCCGGGATGGAGCTATCACCAGTGTAGGCACGCACGGTTTCTTGCCAATCGTTAGTGGTAGCAATTTCCCCATTGGCATCCAATACGGGAACACTGTTTCCATTTTCGTCCAATTCGTACTGAAGGAACAATTGGTCTCCAGTTTCTGGATCAACACCTGCAGTTCTCAATAAATAAAAATCAAATCGAGAACGTCCTTCTTCCCATCTTTGTTCGTCATCGACAAAAGGATCGGGTAAGCTGGTGATCTCGTTTTTGAATGTGGATGCCTGTAAAGTGACATTCCATCTAAAGTCACCTCTGTTGAACAGGTTTGCCGTTAGGGCCATTTCCACACCGGAGTTGTACATGTCGCCCGCGTTGACCGGTACTTCATTTAGACCATTACTAGGCGCAATGGGCAGGTTGTATAGTAGGTTGGACGAATTTTTCTTGTAGTACTCCACAGATCCGTCCAAGAAATTGTTGAACAAGGAGAATTCCAAGGCAATATCAAAGTTTTCAATGGTTTCCCACAACAGGTCGGCATTTCCTATGTCTGTATAAATAATGGCAGGGTCAGCTGCATTGGATGTAATGGAGAACCTTGCCTGGGAAAGGAAGAAGTCCAAAAGATCATCGTTACCTACCTCACCATAAGAAGCTCTCAATTTTAGGGAATTGACTACTTCAGAGTCTTTCAAGAAGTTTTCTTGATCTATTCTCCAAGAACCTCCTATAGAGTAGAAAGTACCCCATCTTTTTTCTGTATCGAATACGGAAGAACCATCTCGTCGTACAGAACCACTGATGTAATACTTGTTTTTGTAATTATAGTTAACTCTTGAGAAATAACCTTCAATGGCTTTGTTTTCGGAATAACCGTCCAAATCCACAATGTTCGAGAAATTTGCAAATTCGTAGATGCCATTGGCGGCTTGAATGGTCTTCAAGCCACTGTTCTCAGAGTAAGTATGATCAAAACTTTCGTGACCGGCGGTAATGTCCAAATTATGATCACCGAAGCTCTTCACGTAAGTTAAAATCTGGTTGAAGTTTTCCACTTGTCTTCTAGACCTTTCTTCCCCATATCTTCCGTCGGGCTGTGCATCACCGATCACGGCATTTTCATACCCCTTTTCAAGACCTTCGTTGATGTCCCTACCATAGTTTACACGAGCACTTAGGCCATCCAAAATTTCGTATTCGGCAAAGAAACGGAAACCGTAAGTATTGTTTCTGTTGCGTTCATCGTTCAACAAGAGTTCCTGAAGTGCGTGGCGCCCTTGGCTGATCGGTCTGGAACCAATGTTGTATTCAGGGTAGCCTTCACCACTGTCGAAAACAGGATTTCCAAATACGTCACTTACAATATTGCCTTGTAGGTCGTTTACATAAACAGGGTATATGGAACCGATATTCTTGGCAAAACCAAATGGGTTAACGATACTTCCAGTCCCCGCAGAACTTGGCGCGACAGCTTCCGTAATGGCGATATTGGCACTACCACCGATGGTCAACTTGTCGTTCACATCAAACTCGGCATTAAGACGTGTTGTCAAACGGTTAAAGTTGGAAGTGACCACGTAACTGTCCTCATCCAAATAAGATGCAGAGAAGAACACTGTATGGTCGTCACCACCACTGGAAACGTTCACATTGTAGTTTTGACGCACGCCTGTTCTTGCCAATGTATCGTACCAATCCAAACTTTTATAGATTACGTTGGCATTGGGGTTCAATTGGCCATTGGTGCCTACGATTTGATTGTTTGGCACATCAAATGGGTTGTATCCCAAATTGTTGTAGATATTGGCCGAAGCAAAGGCCGGGTCACCTCCTCCTGCACTGGAGTTTTTCAAGGCTTCCCACATGGTCTCATAATATTCGCCTGGAGTTAGCTCGGGATAAAAAGGAATGGAAGTGTCCACAAGACCATACTGCATGGAGGCATTTACTTGCGTCCCTCTTCCTTTTTTTCCGCTTTTTGTGGTAATAATCACCACACCGTTGGCGGCTCTAGACCCGTACAATGAGGTTGAAGCGGCATCCTTAAGAATGGTAAAGGATTCGATATCTTCTTGGTTGATCGTGTTCAGGGCACCCTCGTACTGTACGCCGTCCACGATGAACAAGGGGTCGGTATCACCATTAAGTGTTCCCACACCACGGATTACGATACCCGGTGATGAACCTGGACCTTGCGATGAAGTAAATTGCACCCCTGTGGCACGACCCTCTATGGCCGCCACTGGAGAGGTTACGTTCCTTGTGGCAAGGTCATCCGCACCAACAATACTGGCAGAACCCGTAAAGGCTTCCTTGGTACTGGTACCATATGCCGTTACGATAACTTCCTCCAATGCTTGAGCATCTTCCTCCAAGGTTGCATTGATAACAGATTGCGAACCAACAGAGATTTCCTTGGTTTTAAGTCCCAGATATGAAAAAACCAATGTTTGTCCATTACTGGCAGAAATAGAGTAATTTCCATCAAAATCTGTCTGTACACCATTAGTGGTGCCTTTTACGATAACATTGGCGCCTGGAAGCGGCAGACCATCGGAAGCGGAGGTTACCGTCCCCGTAATTGTCCTACTTTGTGCAAACGAAACTTGCACAAATAGCATTAACAGCAGTATAAAAACCGCATTTGTTTTTGTCTTCATTAGAATGAATTTTGAATTAGTCAAAAACGAAAGTCCTCTTTTTTGGGATTAATTCCAATAAAAACGTATTAAACTTTTTGTTGTTATTGTTGATGTTAAGTTAATTATTTGCTTAATTTTTTATTTTAAATTCAAAAATTTTACATTTTTAATGTAAAAAAATAAAAAAAATACAAAGTAATTTTTTGAATATAACAATACTTCTATTGTCTTAAAAAGATGTGAATAAGTTGTTGATCAGGAAGAAAATATAAAGGCTTAAAATGCACCCAAAAATTAGTGTTTGACTTTAAATATAGAAATGTCAAAACAAAAAAAGACCACTTTTAAAGTGGTCTTTTTAGTAGCGAGAGGGGGATTCGACTACGATTTGATACAAAAACTATACGTTTGTAAATCAATGGTTTAATTTTTCATTTTACTTGAATTTTGATATGCTGCTGCGAGCTTTTAACACGCGTTTTCAAGTCTATTTCATTAATGGATTATAGAAAAACCCTAGTTTTTTTAAGGTTTTTCTGCAATACAATTTGTTTTTTTAGTCATATATTGTCAATGTTCCCCACAGAAAAATTGAGGTTTTTGTTTAAATGTTAATAACCTCGTTTACAAGACTTTAAATTGATTTTAAAAGGGCCTGTAATTCGTTCTAATTTTAAGGATGTTATTAATCTTTAAAATTCAGATGATGAAAAAAGCCTTATTGTTATTGGTACTCGTAATGGGTGCCTTTGTTTTGAATTCTTGTGAAAAGGAATCCGTAGAGACAACAGAAAGTAACTATCATGCAATCGACAAAGGGACACCACCACCAATCAACGGAATCGATAAAGGCACCGCGCCGCCTCCAAATGGGTAGGATCAGAAAATTAATTTTTGGGATGGTGGCCTTTCTGATATTGGCGGCTATCCCATTTCTTTTTTATGCCTATAGATTGATTTCTACAGAAACTACTGAAATATCTATTCTTGGCTTTACCATTGAAGCAGGGGCCCATGGCAACATGAATTACTATGCTTATTATTTTCTAGGTAAACTTTCCTTTCTAATTGCCTTCGTTGTCTGGTTCTTGACCTCCAAACATTGGTGGCGTTTTGCCATTTTAATTCCTATCTGCATGCTTATATTCCAGCTGTGTGGATTGGTAAATACCAGTGTTGGATATATCGATGAGTTTGATTTTTGGTATTCACTTCCTATTGTTATCCCTATTGTAATCATTTTGCTGGTCATGTCATGGAAAATGGCACCATATGCCTTCACCGAAGATTTACGTGAACAAATGATTGATGAAGTGGAAAAAGTTAAAAAGGACATATGATCAATAAAAGAACCCTTAAAGTATACCGTGAGTTCAAGTCATTGAAAAAAAGAAAACATCTTCTTACCAGGGAACAATATGTCAAAGAGCTGGAAAAATGTTTAGCGGATTTCAATGCTGACGTTGACTCTCCAGAATTAACCGATGTGGAGTTAAATAGCTTGTTTAAACTGGTTTCTGTTAAGGTTAAGTAGCCGATTCGTTTTTACCCTTGGCCAATTCTTTTTTTACGGATTCAATTTCAGATTCCATTTCGGATAGAATTAATTCTCGAATGAGTTCTTTTACGTTTCCGACTCTTTCATCGATTAATTGATTTATTTTTTCCGTTATTATCTGATCAACAGTAACGTCAATTTTTTTTACCCCAGATTCTCTTATAACAGCGTCAGAATTCATTACCATTTCACCTTCACCAAGCAAAACCCAGTAAAGATTTAATTCTGGATATGTTTTTTTTACTTTAGCTAGACCGGTCCCATTTAGATTTTTCCCTGGCCTTAAAGCCCCTTCTGAAAGTCCACATTTAAAGGCAAATTGCCTTTCGCTAAGTCCTATGTGGCTTACAAATTCTTTTAGCCTATCATTTATTTCCATAAAAAAATGTGTAATAATTACTTCAATGAAGAAATAATTACATATATTGCGTCATATTAACGTCATAAATATAGCATAAATACCACGCTGTGACAATAATGCCTTTCTATGATGATAATTCGCAATACTGCAAAAAACATTTATGTGATGATAAAAACCACTAAAAAATGATATCCAAAAAGCAGAAAAAGGAATTGACCGCAATTCTAGGAAACAAGTATTCCGAATCAATTATAGACGAGCTTCATAGATTAGGAATGCGAAATCGAAATGGACTTCCCTATTCAGATAGTCACATTAGAAATGTGATGAACGGGTACCAGGAACAAAAAAACCTTGAGAAGGTGATTTTTGATTTGGCCGTAAAGGTCAAGGATAATAACGAAAAGGAAGAAGCCCGAAGAAATGAGATTTTGGGAATAAAAAAAACCGAAGCTGCTACTTCGGTTAATAATTAGTAATCACTAAATACCACTTCAATGATCAAGACAAATGTACAAAAAAAACGAAGGCTGCATCAAAAAAGGGTAGCCGGTACATTACCAAATGACAGCAATATCGAATTTATCGGTATTCCAAGCACCAAGGAGGTGATTTGGTTCCAGTATGGGAATCAACATGCATTCTGCCATCTACCTGAAAAATACTTCAATCTTTTATCGGAAAGGTTTCATTCGGATTATAGAGCCGTATTGGATATCAGTGCTATGGAATCTGACCCGGAGAGACAGGTTGAACTTTATACCTATTATGTTTTTGGGGATGCGGACTTCACGGCCGATATCATCGACGGTGTACTTCAACCAAGTGAAAATTATCGACATAGTCAGGACTGCATAAGCCTACAATGGGTAAGCAAGGAGATCACGCTCAACGGCTCCGTCCTGAATTCGAGGGACCTTAAGATATGTGACCTGATGATGTTGAATCTACCGGACAAACAAATCGCATCGGAATTGGGCATAAGTATGCCCACTTTGGATTTCCACAAAAAGAACCTGTATGTCAAGGCAAAGGTGCCTAACAAAGCTGCATTTGTAATAAAACTAATGGAAGAAAGGATATGAATTCAAACTTAAACTTAAGATATACCACTGAAGAGGCTTTGGAACTGGTCCGGTACCAGAACCCCAAATTATGGAAAGTAGACCTGTGCAAACCGGTCAACAAATTATTGGGGATGAGAAATCTCCACCAGATATCATTAAAGGCCGCTCTTAAGGCCGTAACGGTTGTTAAATCTAATTGGGCCATGAACATTTTATATATGGCCGCCTATGAATATATCATGGAACAAAAAGTAAAGAAATACCAAGAGGTTCTTGAACAGATGGACCTTATAAGGAGCCAGGTTCAACACTTGAACAATGCTCCGGAAAGTCCTCAAATGAAACAAGAGCTACGGTCTTACTACCAGGACAAACTTTTGGAACTGGATTTTAAGCGATTGGAACTGCTATCCGATAGAGAGGTAAAGGCCCATATTGAAAAACAAACATTGAACCTTAACACAACTAGACATGAGGAAGCCTGAAAAAGAAGTAGCCCTTTTGTTGGGAAGTGCATTTTGCGCCGCGGTAAGCATAGTTTGCTTGATTTCATATTTAGTACAGGCAATTAAGAATAATTTATAAAAACAATATTCCGATTTGGAAACAAACATTAATCGCCAAAAGAGAGCGTCGAAAAATAATCACTGGAAGACTCCTGATTATATATATAAACCATTAGATGCGGAATTTAATTTTCTCTTTGATCCATGTCCATTGAGGCATGATACCTCCTTGTGGGATGGACTTAAAGTTGATTGGTCGGAAAGAAATTTTATAAATCCTCCATATTCAAGAAAAGAAAAGGAAGCTTTTGTGTTAAAAGCAATCAATGAAAGCAAAAAGGGGAAATTATGTGTAATGCTCATTCCTGTTAGTACAAGTACAAAGCTTTTCCATGAAACTATCAAGCCATCAGCTAAAGAGATAAGATTTGTTAAGGGAAGAATCAAATTCGTTGGCTATGGACAAAAAGGAAATTTTATCAAAAACTCACCAGCAATGCACGATAGCATGATTGTGATATTTGATGGACGCGATAACTCAAAGAATCAATGAAATACTCCCAGACATTGATAGACCGCATACGCGAATCGGACATAATTAAGACCATCGGAAACTTTGTTGAACTGAAAAGGGAAGGTTCCAATTATAAGTGCTGTTCGCCTTTTACGGACGAGAAAACACCAAGTTTTGTGGTGTCACCGTCCAAGCAAATGTTCAAGTGTTTTTCCTCTGGGGTAGGTGGTGACGGGATATCGTTCGTGATGAAGCACAAAGGCCTTGGTTTTGTAGAGGCCATCGAGGTCATTGCCGGTATCCATAACATTTATCTGGAGAAGGAGGAAGTTACCCCGGAACAGCAGCGCATCCTTGATGAGAAAACGGAGATGTACGCGCTTCTGGATACCGTGGCCAATAAGTTCGTAGCCACCAGAAAAAGATTGCCCGAGGACCATTGGGCGGTCAAAATGATTGCATCGAGACAATTCGGCGACGAGGTCCTGATATCGTTCATGGTCGGTTATGCACCTACCGAGAACGAGGTTACCAAATGGGTGGCGGAAAAAGGCCAGTTGGGAGTGGCCAAGGATTTGGGCCTAAGTGATACCAAAAACAGCCATAGTTACGATAAGTTCAAAAACCGTTTGATGTTCCCCATCCATAACCATAAGGGGGCCGTTGTCGGTTTTGGGGGAAGGCGTAGCAATGATGAAGATGACCAACAGTTTGCCAAGTACCTGAACAGCAAAGAAAGCCTGGTGTATAACAAGAGCAAGGTGCTCTATGGTCTATTTCAGGCCAAAAAGGAAATATCCAAAACAGGTACCGCGATTCTCACCGAAGGGTACACGGATGTTATCGCGCTCCATGAAAATGAATGTTCGAATGCCGTGGCCAGCTGTGGAACTGCATTAACGGATGCACACGCATCGCTTCTGGCCAAATATGCACAGGAGGTCATTATCCTAAGGGATGGGGACAGCGCAGGGCAAAAGGCCACTATCAAGGATATAGATATCTGCCTTTCCCATGGCCTACAGGTTTCCGTATGCATCCTTCCGGATGGTGAAGACCCGGATTCATTTTCCCGTGAGTGCGATGGGAATATTTCCGAGTGGATATCGGATAATAAAAAGGATGCCATTTATTGGAAAGTTGATCAGTATGATATGGTCCGCGACCGTTACGAAGCCGATATCTTGGCCATTAAGGAAGCAACCTTGGAGGATATCCGTGCGGTTCAGGCCGAGATGCATTCCGAGGAATCACTTTCCGAGCTTCAGGGCGGCGAACTAAAGGCGGCCAAGAAGTCAAATGCGGATTATAGAGCAGAGATAGCGCAGTTCAAGAAGGATGAAAAAGAATTTTTAAAAGGGGTCACTAAGATTGACCCCCACAAAAAAGAGATAGCCTTTACCAATGTCTGCCAAACCCTTTTCTATATCAAGAACGAGGTGAAAAGGGACGTATACCTAAAGCAGGTATCCAAGTTGATGAACATACCGGTGTCAAGGTTCAAATCACAGATAGGGGAACTGGAGGTGGCCGAGACCAAAAAGGTAGAGGAGAAAAAGGGTGCCGTACCAGCCAACCTCAAATTGCCTGAGGGTGCGGACATGAACGAATATCTCGAACACGGGTTTGTATCCATAAAAAACACATTTTGGTTCGAACGTTCCAACGGAGGTTTTTTCCAGGGCACCGACTTTAAATTGATACCCTTGTTCCATATTCTGGGCGATAAGGAAAACAAAAGGCTGTGCGAACTCATCAACACAGCTGGGCAAAAAATAATGATCGATTTTGATTCTGATATGTTGGCCAGTTTCAATGAGTTCAGGAAATACCTTTTCCATTATAGTGGTTTTGCCTTTTATACCCATAATGGTATGAGGAGCGAGCATTTTGACCGTTTCGTTATCCGTTTCAATAGGGCCTTTGAACCCGCGCTTGAGCTCATTACCATGGGGTGGAACACAAAAGGTTTCTTTGCCTTTGCCGATGGTGTCTACTGGAACGGGAAGTTCCGTGGGGTGAACAAATATGGTATCATCCATTTACCTGGTATAGACAACGAGAAAAAGGAATATAACCAGAACGTCGATTATTATTATTCCCCCGCATTTTCCGTGATGCACAAGGACAATCAGGACGGCGATGATAAATATGAGAACGATCGGTTCTTTGTATATAGGCAAAGCCCAGTGACCCTAATGGACTGGATGGTACAGATGCTGGAAGTTTTCAAGGAAAAGGGTATAGTGGGCTGCCTGTTCGTCTTTGGCAGCATATTCAGGGACCTGTTCCTCACACATTATGATAGTTTTCCATTGCTCGGAGGGTTCGGTGAAAAAGACTCCGGAAAATCCGCTTTTGGCAAAATCCTGCAGAACTTCTTCTATTATAGGCTTCCTGCCCTCGATTTGACACAGGCCACACACGTAGGGTTCAGCAGAAGATTGAGCCGGAACGTAAATACTGTGCAATTCCTGGACGAGTACCAGGACAAACAATGTGATGAGAAGATATTCTCCGGGATGATGGGTGCATGGAACGGCATCGGCCGTGAAAAGGGAATGAACACCGGTGACAAACGAACCCTCTATGATCGCATAAATTCAGCTATCTATTATTGCGGACAGTTCATGCCCACGAGAATGGAGAACGCATTGGCCACAAGGACCGTTAGCTTGATGTTCCAGAACCAGAACTACTCCAGCGAACAAAAGAACGAGTTTTCCAAGTTGCTCAATTGGACGAACGAGGGCATTAGCAGCCTGATAGTGGAGCTGGTAGAGCACCGGACCTATTTTGAGCAGCACTTACCACAATATCATGCGGAATCGGTTAGGATACTGAAGGAAGAAATGCAAGGCAAGGATTATCAGGAAAGGATATTCACCAACACGAGCATGTTGTTCACTACCTATCGTTTGCTTAAAGACAAAATGGTGTTTCCGTTCGATGAAAAGGAGGTGAAAAAACTGTGCGTAAAACTAATTGTTGACAACAGCGAACAGATAGCTGACAGTAATGGCCTTACCGTTTTCTGGGACGTTATCCAATTCCTATACGAAAACACTGGACAGGTAAAAGAAGGTCAGGATTTCAAAATTGAGTCACCTCTGGAAATAAAGATAATGGGGGAGAAGCGCCAACAGGAAAGCTTCATGAACGATCAACGTCACCAGATTCTTTACCTGAGATTGAAATCGGTCTACCAATGGTACAATAAGGAGGTTACCAAGCGCGAAGGGGTCGATGTTATCGGTGAGACCACAATCAGACAATATTTTAAGAGCCGCGGTTATTTCATCGGATTGGTAAAGGGGACCCGGTTCGGTTCCGCAGGGACCCAGAGCTGCTATGCTTTTGATTATGATATGATGAAGGAACTGAACTTGATTTCACTCGAAAAGGACAACACTGAGGATATCCCTGGTTCAAGTACCAACGATAATACTGTTCCGGCAGGAGGAGACAAAGAAGATGATGATTTACCATTTTAAAAACTGAAACCACTTGAAACGGCAGCATGAAAGAACAACTTAACATATTCGGACTTGAAAAGATTACCGTGGCAGAATCCATTGACCTCACAATATCTAGTATGAAGGAATATGGTTCCAAGCATAAAAATTGGGCAGCTGCATGGAGTTGGGGAAAGGATAGTACTACGGTTGTGACCCTGATTACCCAATTGATTTGTACTGGGCAGATTCCAAAGCCTGATACCTTCACAATTTTTGCGGCCGATACACGAATGGAACTACCACCATTATGGGCATCATCAAAAGTGATAACCGAGCAATTGGAAGCTAGGGGCGTTGAAGTCAAAATTGTAACAGCTCCTGTTGATGATAGGTTCTTGGTTTACATACTTGGTAGGGGAGTACCCCCACCATCAAACCGATTCAGATGGTGTACCGGACAAATCAAGGTTGAGCCGATGGAAGCAGCTTTAAAGTCTCATTTATTCAAATCAGATGAAAAAATATTGATGCTTACAGGTGTAAGGCTTGGGGAGAGTTCAATCCGTGACCAAAGAATAAATGTAAGCTGCTCAAAGGATGGTGCAGAATGTGGTCAAGGATGGTACCAGGAGGGATTGAAGAACGATTTATGCTCAACATTAGCTCCAATACTGCATTGGAGGGTATGCAATGTGTGGGATTGGTTAAAAATATTCGCTCCCATGGAAAAGTACGGAGGATGGGACACTCAAATATTGGCCGATGCCTATGGAGGGGATGAAGCCGAAGAGCTGAACGCAAGAACAGGATGCATTGGATGCCCATTGGCATCAAAGGATAAGGCACTTGATAATGTCATAAAAATACCTAGGTGGAATTATTTGACCCCTCTAAAAAAATTAAAGCCCATTTATACCGAAATGAGAAAACCACAGTACAGGCTTAGAAAGCCAGGAGGACAAAAGCGGAAAGATGGTAAGCTGGCCAAGAACCAACAGCGAATGGGGCCTTTGAGTTTGGCTGCAAGAAGACAATTTCTCCAGGAGATATTAGAAATTCAGAATGAGATAAACATTAAGGCTAGGGAACAGGAACGGCCTGAGATTATTCTGATCAATGATGATGAATTGAAAGCCATCAATACTATGATTGAAAATAAAGTTTTTCCAAATGGTTGGGATGGAGATGAGCCATTGGCATCGGTTCCTTTGGATAAGATGTACAGTGATGGAAGCGTAATGAAAAGACTGTTCTACTAATGGGAAGTCCTCACACATATAAAGACCACATAATCCAATGGATTTTCGGAAACAAGATAAGAATCAAATTCCCCTATGAAAGATATGACCTGTGGACCAACTCATTTAAGATTGTGCGAGAGGAATTAGGGGAATTATAAAACCAAAATTAATACCACTTCAATATGAAAACTAAATTTTATTTAAACGTAAACAGTAAAGGGAAGGTCAGGGCTTCCAAGTCAAGGGTTTCCCTTTATGTGGATGAAATTGCAATCGCAATGGAACTGGATCTCCCAGACTCACTTTTTAAAAGACCGGTGATTTCCGGAAAGATTACGGTCAATGAGGACATGGTAAATCCTCCGACCATTGATGCCGATGTAATCGAGGCTGTAAAGAATTCGATATCGGCCGTGGAAGGTGTAGAACTTAGGTTAATAGTAGAACAACCAGAAAATCAGAAAACCAATGAAGACTAGGCCAATATTGTTTAGCACAGATATGGTCAAGGCTATCCTAGATGGCAGGAAGACCCAGACCAGGAGAATCATCAAACCACAGCCAACAGATATTTGGATAGAGGATTGCCGAAACCAATCACCGAATTTATCAATGTATGACAAAAATGGAAAACAAATCTTCTGGATTGAGAATTCCGTTAAAAATGGCGAGGTCAAGCCCAAAGCTAATCCTAGTGATATTATGTGGGTTAGGGAAACTTGGAAACCTGGTGCATGGAAAGATGACGAACACAAGGCCGCATTTGACTATAAGGCCTCACCGGAATTGGTAAATACTCCTTGGTGCCATTTTGATGACATGCAAAAGTTTGAAGATTTACATGTAAAATGGTTTGAAGAGCTACAAGAAAAGGGTATTGAACCTTCTGAAATCAACGAAGAGGAAGAGCGTGTGTATTACAAATGGGAGCCAGGACGATCTCCTTTAAGTTGGAAACCATCCATCCATATGCCCAAAGAAGTATGCAGGTTGTTCTTGAAAGTGACCAATGTCCGTGTGGAAAGGCTGAAGGATATTTCAGAAGAGGATGCCAAGGCAGAAGGAATTGAAACCAAACCATATGGTTCACCTCCATACTTTTGCACAATAGACTATACATGCAAACCCCATAAATCCGGTTTTAGACCGGGATTTTGTGCCGACACAGGTGACCAGTTCCGAAAATCGTTTTTTACCCTGTGGGAATCAATCAACGGAAAAGAGTCACTTGATTATAATCCATGGGTTTGGGTCTACGATTTTGAAATCACTGAAAAGCCTGAAAACTTCATAACAATAGAATGAAATGAGCACAGCTACAGCATACGCACCAAGAGAGGTGTCAAAGAAATTTAGGGAGGTAACCATTGATGTAGTCATCGCCCATCCTGATGACCTTAAAGAAACGGTCGGATACCGGCAGACCGGCCATTTTACCGTTCCTATAAAAAAACTTCGAAAGGGAATGATCTTTTGGCTGTATAGTGAGACCAAGGGAATAGTGGAACCTACTCCGCATATTATTTCAGAAACTACCGATGTAGAGGAAATAAAGGAATACCTGGACAATAAGATGCTGTACATAGCGCGATATCCTTTTAAAGATTAACCAGGGCGGCGGATTGCCAAAATCAATATTAATCAGTTGTAGAATCGCTTGAACGGTGATACCGCTGCCCTTAATTAACCCCCTCTCCAAGTATAGAGGAACAAAACATTTTAGATATGGAAAGAGCAATTAACATTTTACAAAAAGAACTTGATAGGTTAAATAATCGTGTTCAAAACGAGTCTAATAGACAAGTAGGAAATGATTTAGATGAAAGCATAAGCCAAATAAAAAAAGCCATTAAAACATTATCATCTGATTGGACGAGTGTAATCCATAACATTCCAGACGAAAATCAAATAAACATGGAATCTATTTTACAGTCTTCAAAAACAGAAGGTTCTGAAATATTATCACAAGTCTATTTTAGAAAGGGAGCTAATTACGTAAGAACAACAATCTTAGAAAATGTTTAACCAACCCCCAACATAACCAAAGGGATTAATAAAAAATTTAAAATATGGAAGAAAGAGACATAATAGCTGAAAGAATTTTAATTGCATTGCTTCAAAACCCTGAACGTTACAAATATATTTCTCAATTAGTTGATTCGGGTAAAATATCACAGGAAGTAGCCAATCAAAAAAATATCAATAAGGCATTTAAGATTGCTGATAGCTTTATTAAATACAGAGATAACCAAAGGGATTAAGATAAGAGATATGACTTTAGGATATAAATACTATTTAGGGTCTGGTAATCATTACTTTGTTTACAGAAGCGACATTCATAGTACAAGAACTATACGGGCAGACCTTTTCAACAGCAAAGGGGATAAAATAAATACAACCCTTGTGAAAGGTGGTATGCTTGATTTAAATAGAAGGCATGAAGATGTTATAAATGAATTTGAAATATTAACCCAACAGGTCAAACCATTAAAATAGATAGATATGGAAATAGTGATTGATAAAATTTGGACTCAATGGATAGTATTTGTTATTGGACTGATAATATTTTACTTCTGGGGCAAGTACGAAACAAATGATAGCGGTGGTTATTTATCTGGAATCGGAGCGATAATACCAATAATGTTCTTTTTTCTATTGTTCGTTATAGTGTGGATGATAGTATTTTTTGTGATTTTTTAACCCATTGAACAAAAAGAACTGACATATTGGAGTGGTGGCAGAGTGGCCAATTGCTAATATGGGATAGGGTGAGGAGTGCGACCATGCGCAATACTCCGATCCTCAGAGGTTCGAATCCTTTCTACTCCAATTTTAGAAGGATGCAATTCAATTAAAGAATTCAAGATTAATTTATAATTTTATGAACTATGGGATTTCCATTCAAAACATACAATATGGAACTGATAAGCAGTTCTTTTGATAGGGCTTTTTTTCCTTCAGAACAGTTGACCGAGATTCAACGTGTTAATCAAAGGTTAGCGGATGAATTACGTAGACAAATGGATGATGTTGTCATTGAAGGGCTGGAAAGAAAAGGGTTCGAATTTAAGCATAGGGGGGAAATGGAAATCTTTATCAGAGAAAGGTGCCATTGTGAGGACAATATCGCGTTTAAGCAACGTATTTATTTTGTGGATAAAGAGCCATTTTTGTTCTATGACTATTCGGCCGACCCTAATCTAAAATTTGACCATGATGATAATAAGGTCATGATTTCGGCCAGCGCAGGAAAATACCGTTATCTATAAATTATGATCACTCCGCAAGCAGATAAATATTTAAGGGAATTATGGGACAAGAATCCCAGGGCCTTCAAGCAAAGGCAAGAATCCTCACTGAACAATTTGATGGAATCGGTGGTTATAGACGGTTTTGAAATAACGGATGCAGTGCACAATGAACTGGTCTCATTCGCAACCAACGGCTCCCCTGGCATTGTTATAGAAATACTCGATGATAGTTATCATCCAGATATTCCTTACTGATATCTATTTGTAATCGACCCCGTCAACTAGAACGGGGCTTTTTTTTGCGAAGCAAATAATCAATTCATCCCCATGGTGTTCCAGCTTGGCCGAATGGCCAATGTTGGAACATGGTGGGGATTTCCTATTTCATTCCATCAACAAAACCAAAAATAAAGAGTGCTGGATATGTCATTTCCCCCGCACCCCCTTTTCAAAAAAACTTTTTAGGACGAAAATGGGTGGTATTTTCGGTTCATCCGTTCCAACGTTCCAACAATTCAATCAATATATTTTATAACTACCTAATATATAGATAGTTAAATATTATTATACCTTGATTTTTCTTTTAAAAAGTGTTGGAACGTGTTGGACTGGTGTTTTTTGGTTCCAACAAATTAAGGGGGCGTTCCAACACGTTCCAACAGTCATATATTGTTTAATATACTGATAATCAATAATATATGTGATTTGTTGGAACGTTGGAACGGATTCCAACAAAAAATAGGGTATTCTCAAATAGGGAGGAAATCAGAATATTTTTGAGTTTTGTTTTGATGTATCTATCCGATTGTAGTGTAAAAAAACTTTACGGTATGGTAAAAATGTCATAGATTTGAAAGAAACCACCTTGAAGTTCCATATTCATTTTCCAGTTAAGCCCTATCTCCACAAGTTCCTTACCCACAAGTTCGGCCCTCATTTTATTTATACGAAGGCCTCTATACTTTCCCCGGTAATAAAATCCGTACTTACTGAGAGCGTCTCATCGGAATTGTTGGGGTTCAAGGAAGAGATGTACTATGAAGTGATCATTCCGAGCAATTACTTTAACAAGAATTCGATATCCTTCAGTTCCGAAAAGGCATTCCAGTTCAATAAGGACGTTGACCATCTGTTCAGGGAGGAGCTCTATCAGTTCATGGTATTGAACCATGAGATATACGGTATCAAGTTCAGGACTTCGTTCCGGGACTATTTATCCAAGTTCGATATTACCGAAAACGATGTGAAATACGAGACATTATTGAAGCAATTCCAGAGGAACCACCGTCAAAACGAGGAACAAAACGCAGGTACAGTTTCTTAAAAATAAATAATGTCCTGAAAATCAATGGTCAACCCTTGTTTTTAATGGATTCAAGGCCACAAAATAAAGTTTAATGGATACGTCCGTGAAATAATTCAGAAAATGATATATGAACTATGTAATCTAGGCAACGAGCACCATATAGATTCCTTCTATAAAATTGCCGTTTTCAAAGCAGACAACTTCCCTTATTTCAGCCATTTGACAAAGGATGATATCGTCAGGGACATGATAACGAACTTATCCGATTCCAGCGAGGTCATCCTATCGGACCTATTGCCCAACAACATTCAGGTAGCGCATAGTACCAGGTATAGTGCCAACGGTAAACTATATGCGACAAACATAGGTTTTGCACTTACCCCTCAGGACAAGTATCTCCAGCAGCTTCTGGAAGGGTACAATACCCAAGAGGTGGTTGTTTTGGTAAGCAAAAGGAATACGGCCCATTTATACGGGACCAAGGCGCAGCCATTGACCTTGACCTATTCCGAAATCAATAGTCCACAGGCAGGTTCCATGAAGGGATATTCCATTGATATATCGGGGAGTACCTATGGAAAAACACGCCTTTTTGATAAGGTGATCTTCAACATTTACGAGAGGGGTCTGGCCTTTGAACTGGCCCAGAGCCTATAGTGTCCTTTTTATAGCCTTATTACGGTAGTAGAATTGTGTTGACTTAGTTTAATGCAATTGCTCAAAAAGTGAATAAAGGCAAATACAAAGGGTTTTACAATATCGTAAGGAACGAGGCCAAAAAAGAGGCCACGATCCATATTTACGGTATTATCGGCGGTTTTGATTGGGACACTTGGTCCTATATAAATACGGCCGATGCCTTTTTAAAGGAATTCTCGGAGGTCGAGGCCGAAGCGGATGTCATCCATGTACGTATCAATTCCCCTGGGGGTAACGTACATGATGGACTTGCCATTTACAATGCACTCTACAACAGCAAAAAAACAATCCTTACCTATAATGACGGCATCTGTTACAGCATGGCCGCACTGTTGATGTTGGCAGGTGAGAAGAGCCATAGTTTTCAAAATTGTCTCTTCATGACCCATAATGTCATATCAGCTGTATGGGGTAACGCCGAGGAAATGAGAACGGAGGCCGATGTGCTGGACAAATATGACCAGGCACTTGGTACCGCTATCGAAAACAAGCTTGGAATCTCTTCCGAAAAAGTTTTAGAGCTCTATCTGAACTATAAGGACAACTACTTCACCGCTAAGGAGGCCAAGGATATCGGTTTTTATGACAATATCATCGACCGCGAATCCGCAAAGGTTCCAGAGGATGTGAAGAACATGTCACCACAGGCATTGTTGGAGCATTATGCAAAAATGAATTTTGAAACAGGGCAGCAAAAGCCTGAAACTAACAATAAAAAACCGCTTACCATGAGCAAGGCATATCCAAAAATAGAGGGAGTCCTGAACCTAAAGTTCGGAGAGGGCGAAGCATCAAACGGAATTCTCCTAACGGAAGAGCAGGCCGACCAGGTCGAGGCAAGGCTTGACCAAATTGATGTTGAACTTGAAACAGCAAAGACAGACCTTCAAAAGGAGAAGGACAATCTAAAGGCGAAGAACGATGCATTTAACAGTGCAATGGATACCATTAACCAGATATTGGATCTAAGTGGTGACGAAAAGATTACCTCTATGGATGCAGGAATGACCGCCATGGTGGAAAAATTCAATGAGCTTGGAAAAAACCCGGGTGATCAACATACAAACGTACCAAGCAACGAAAAAGATAAGGACGTAATGCCAGATTACGTCGATTTAAATTGTTCAATCTATCAAATTAAATAGTCATGCAAGTAGAGGACGTAGCAAAAGAATTAGGACAACATTTGGCGCACAATCCAAAACTTGTGCCGGCTTTGATCTACCACGACGAGGTAGAGCTAAACAAGCATTGTAAGCCTATCACCAGGATAAAAGGAAATTTCCCATCGGCACATACGCTGTTGGGTCATTTGATTCAGGGGTTCAAGGCCGAATGGCAGGAGCTTGGGGAATTGGAGATCAAATCCAAAATCCTTAAGAACTACCAACAAAAGGTAAACTTCCCTATCATTCCTTCCCAAATCCTGCACAGTTATTATGCTGAGTATTACGATGAGGAAAAGGATATGTTCACCATGCCCATCTCACAATACATCATGCAGCAGGAAATGGGTCCAAAACTGATCGATGACCTTAATGACCTTTCCATTAATGGTGTTTACAGTGAGGCAAATGCTGATGGCAATTATGGACAGTCTTTGGACGGTATCGAGCAGGCAATTCTAAATGCGCTCGCCCATGCAACGCATCCGGCATTTAAAATTCCATTGACTACTTTGACGGATTCAAATATCGTTGACGAAGTCACGAAGTTCGAGCGAAGCTTTCCAACGAAAATGAAGAAAAAGGTGAAGAAAATCTTCATGAGCGAGAACAATAAGGAGCGATACATCCTTCAATATGAGGAGCAGTTCGGACAAAATAAATTCCAAGCTGACCAAATGAAGACCCGACTCGGAAAGCGTGAGATAGTCGGTCTTTCAGGACTTACAACTGATACCATTTTTGCCACCACGGAAGGGAATATGGCAAAACTGATCGATAAGATAGATAATCCACCAAGGGTTACTTCAGTACAATATCTGGACTATAAGGTGAAGGTATTCATGGAGTTCTGGTTGGGTTACGATTTCTTGATCAATGAGATGCTTTTTGTAGCCAATTATGCAGACGCGGAATACGGTCTTGGGGACCAGACGTTGAACCAAAAATACTACGGTATTGATGGGGTAACCATTCCATAGACCATTAAATAGTTAAACATGGCCAAGAAATTAAAAGATTATCAGGACGAAGCTCAAGGGTTGGGTATAGATATTACCGATAAGACCATTAATGAACTTCGCTCTGAAATAAAGAGCAAGAAAGCTGAAATTAAATCTGCCGAGGATTTAACGAAAGCCCAGAGTGAAGCTGAAACATTGGGTATAGATGTCAAAGGTCTTGATATTGAAGCCCTAAATGCCGCCATCGAATCCAAAAAATCTGAAATTAAGGAAAAAGAGGATTTGATAAAGGCACAGGAGGAAGCGGAAAAATTGGGTATAAATACTGAAGGACTTGGCATTAATGAGATTCTTTCGGCAATTGGGTCAAAAAAGTCAGAATTGGATAATTCCAAGACGCAGGAACTTGATAGGAAAGAAGAACCAAGCCCGATCGTAAAAAAACAGATTGAGGCCAAGCGGTTAAGGGACCAAAACCGAAAACTTCAAAAAAAGAAGGAACAGGAACTCGAAGCGAAAGCCGACGACTCCAAATCCTTGGCCGAGAAGGCTAAAAAGGATAAGAAGGACAATCGAAAAGTGTTCACCGATGATAGGGGCCTAAAGTTCCGTTTCAAAAAAACGGCTCCCAAATCATTGAACATCGATGGAAGAAGTATTCCTGTAAAGGAAATCATAGAGGACAAAGAAATCATGCTGGAGCTGGTTTACGGCAATAGCAATTTTATAGAACAAATTTATTCTTAGACTATGGCCTGTGTAGATACCATTGCAACCGAAAACATCGACTTTTGTGCCGACCAGGAGAATCCTGCTGGTATCTCCCCAGTGGAGATTTATTGTGCCAGGGTGATAGATTTTGACACCATTCAAAAACCAGAGGCACTTGGAGTGGCGACCACTTTGGAAGCGGCCGGTTCCATTACCACTGCACATGAGTTCACGGCTCCAAAAGGGTTCTTTAAAATCAACATCTTACCTGATACGGGAAGTGTTGAGACCACCAATGAAGGTGAAAAGGGCTCTAAGACGAATACAAATGTATTCTCCGGAACCTTGCCCGGAAACAGTGCCAGGAACATTGGGTTCATCCGTAAGTACCAGAATGTGGGGATGATATTCATCGTTAAACAGATCAACGGACAGTTCCGTCAGATCGGTTCAGAGGATTCACCCGCATATTTGACCGAAGCATCCGGAACGACCGGATTGAAAGCCGGGGACATCAACGGAATGCCGGTGAAGTTTGCAGATGTTCAATCCTATCCAGCACCTGTTTATAACAGCACCATAACAGAATTCCAAGCAGCTTAACATGAATTTCAAGATAAGACCAGGAAAATATGTTGTGCCAGGAGTCGGAAAAATTGATGCGACAAAAGAAGTTTCGCCGGTAAAGGGATTACAACTTTATGAAAGTAAGGCGTTCCCATGGTGCGAACCGGTAATCGATAAAAAGACGGTCGATTTCCTTAAAAAGCAGAAGCTGGATGAAAAAAGGATAGCATCCTTGATTCAATCGGCCAAATCCAAAGAAGAAGTGGATATGTTGCTCGAAGTCAAATCAACAAAGACGATAGAGGGCATCGCGAACACGAAAAAATCTTCATTTTCAAATAATCCATAATTTTGAGTTAGTTATTTTTAAAAGGCCCTTATGACGAGGGCCTTTTTTTATTGTCCTTTTTTGACTGTTGCCGTTTTTTCACTTTCGGAGCATGAAAGCTATTGAAGATTGGTTTAACGGCAATTTGGACTATAACCAAGGCCTAATAATATATGCCTCCCTGGATACTTGTAACCAAAGAACATTACGACAGCTGCAGAAGGGAAAGAACTCAAGGAACATGTCTACCCTTGTTTCCAACTTACGTAAGGCCAAGGCTTCAAGGCCTGTAAAAAAGGCGCCGATTGTCAAGAAGATTGAAAAAATGGCCCCACCTGTAAAGGTTGAGAGTGTTACGGAAGAAATCAATAAAAAGGTAATTGCCCAAAAAAGTGCAGAAAAGGAATATCACGGTATTCGAATGGGTGAACTACCATCTGAGCTAAGGCCAAAGTTCAGTCGTGCCAGAACCCTTTTTTATGAGATGATAGAATTAAAGTTCCTTTTGAACGATTTGGATAGGGACGACAGGAAATCGGCACTACAAATCATTTTGGAAATAGAAAAGCGTGATGAAGAACGTGATTTGTTGTGGGAAGCTTTGAATTATTGGAAAAAGTTCAAAAAGCTGCTTCCGGAGCCTAAGGATGAAATCGATGGACTGGATCCAGGGAAACTATATGTGAAAAAGAGGAACCTTACGAGCAGCATCACTAAAATTTCCCAAAGAATCAAGGAAAAGCAGGATGCGCTGGAGAAGGAAACCGATGGACATAAGCGTCTTCTCCTAAAATCATCGATCAACCGTTCGAACGAGACTATCCACAAACATAGAGTGCTGATCAATAAAATAAATCAAAGATTATGAGCGGGGGAAGATTAATGGCCCAGCCAAAGAAGGAGAATACCGTGGAAACGATCATCGCCCATTATTTGGATGAACGTTCCATAAAGCTCACTCCGGTCCAGGACGAACAACGACAGAGGTGTGAAGCGGCATTTACCATGTTGATTTGGGGACATAGCATCACGCAAGTGGTCAAAAAGCTCCAGAGCCTTTATAAAATCAAGAAGTCAGCGGCATATCGGACTTTGGCAGATGCGGAGCTCATTTTTGGAAGCGTCAAAAAATTCAATAAGGATGCCTGGAGATTTATCCAGATAGAGCGAAAAAGGAGGCATATACATAAATGCGAACTGGAAGGCCGGATGGACCTTGTGGTCAAACTGGAGGAACAGATAGACAAACTTATTGGGTTTGATAGGGACGACCTTGCCTTTGACCCAGAAAAGCTGAAGGCTCAGAATTATGACCTTAAGATTTCCGAGGCACTTCAAAATGCATTGGTCAATATGATAAATAAAGGTCCCGTTGATTTGAACAACTTGGAAGCAGAAGAAATACCGTATGAGCCAGTTCAGGACAAAGCCTAAAGAAATAGTCCTCAATATCGCACAATTAGTGGCCGTATTGGCCCCTCAATTGATAAAGATGCTGATTTGGGGGCGTGGTACCGGAAAATCGACCATTTTGGCCTGGTTCATGTTCAATATGGCCAAACACATGCCAGGTGCCACCTTTATCCTAGTGGGCAATACCTATGCACAGATACTTTCCAATACATTGAAGGCCACGAAGGCCGGACTTGCCATGTTCGGTTTTTATGAGAACATTGATTATGTGGTAGGTACCAGGGGAGGTAAAAAGATGGGTTTTAGATTGCCTTATGAGACCCCCGACAAATGGGAAAACATCATCCATTGGAGCAATGGTACCGTTTTCCAATTGGTAAGCCTGGACAATGCCAATAGCGGACGGGGAATCAACTCATCAGGACTGTTATCCGACGAGGCAGCCCTTCAGGACGAGGATAAATTGGCGATATCGGCCAAGAACACAAATAGGTCGATTCCTAAAGAGGTCATTTGGAAGGATAATCCATTTTTGTTCTCGGAGACCTATGTGACATCGATGCCCATAACAAAAAAGGGGAATTGGGTATTGAAATATGAGGAACTGTGCAAAACGGACCCTAAAAAGTATTTTTTCCAAAAGGCCAATGCCAAGGTCAATCTTGAAAACCTTAGACCGGATTATTTCGAGTATATGAAGCAATCCTATTCCAACGAATTGCTTTACAATGCCGAAATGCTCAATATACAGCCCAAGGAGATCACCGATGGTTTTTATGCCCAATTGAATCCGGATATCCACTACTATACGGATTATGACAATGGTTATCTGGAGACCATTGACCCTTCATCGGATTTGGATGTGCTGCACTTTGATTGCCGGCAGGACAGGGACCTTAATCCCAACTTACCGTTGATAGTGAGTGTGGACTGGGGCGCGAACATCAACTGTATGACAGTGATGCAGCTACAGGACGATACCTTGAGGGTGTTGAAGAGTATGTTCGTGAAGACCCCAAAGATATTGGACCACCTGTTCCTAGAGAAGTTTATACCGTACTACAGGAACTTTCCCAATAAGGTAGTCAAGTTCTACTATGACCGTCAAGGTAATTCCAGGGTGGCCAATAGCAAGGACACCTATGCACAGCAGGCTGCCAAGCTTTTAAGGGGAGCCGGTTGGAAAGTACATGAGATGACCGTGGGCAAGAACCCTGACTATATGGATAAGTTCCGTTTGATCAACGTGATGTTAAGGGATGATGGAAGGAAGCGATTGCCCAAGATACGTATCAACGAGGTCAACTGTAGTGACCTTATCGTATCCATGGAACATGCTGAGATAATCGATACCTCTGGCGGCCTGAAGAAGGACAAACGGAGCGAGACCCGTAAGACCGTGGAGCAGGAACATGCCACCCACCTGTCCGATACCTTTGACTACCCCATATTCTCCATGTTCTGGGACATCTTTGCACAAGGTGCGAGCAGCCATGACAACCTGCCCAACTCGACTATCTGACCTGTAGGATTTCAAATTCATATTATCATCATTTTATTAAACGGCAACAGTCAAAACTCCATTGGCCACGGCGTGAGGTCTGACCACAAAAAAGGAAACAAATTATTTTCAGGGATTTTCAATGTTTTGAGTGTGAAGCGGTTGTTTCAATTTTTTTCGGAAGGCAGTTTTTTAATTGGTTCTAAATTAAACTGTTACGATTCGTTTTCAATGTCCTTTTTAATTGGATGGGAATTTTGAAATTTTCAAATGTGAAAATCAAGATCAAAATGTCGTCCAGTTGGAATGAGCTGTCCTTTGAACAAGTGGACAATATTGCTCATCAGTTCCATTGTTACCATGAAATAATTAAGGACAATGCGGATCTATTGGACAGGACCACTCAACGGTTATACTATCAAGTAGCTAAAGAACTGCTCAGGTATAACGGATGGTTTGCTACCAGGAAAGTACTTAAAGAGGTGCATCCAAAAGAGTTTGTGCCATTTACCAAATTTATTTATGAAAGTGTAGAGCGTACAAAATTCAGACCTCATGTAAAAATCAAGGGTATTCGTTACCATGGTCCCGACACAAGGCTCAGGAACATATCAATTGGTGAATTCAGCTTCGTTGATGCAGCATTTTACCAATGGTCAAGAACAAAGAACCCTGTTTGGTTGGATGTGCTTTGTGCATCTCTTTATCGGGAAATCTCTGATTCTCCATCGGAAACGGATCTAAGGAGACCTTTTGTAAAACAAGCCGTTGATTCCAGGGCAGACAGGTTCGGCAAACTTTCCATTAAGAAGAAACTGGGTATTGCCAAATCCTATGAAGGTTGCCGGAACCATATTGCCAAAGCCTTTCCAAGAATATTTCCAAAGCCTGTTGTTATTGAAGGTGAGGAACCACCAAAGCCAAAAAAGTATATAAGCTTCGGTAAAGTGATACTTAACAAAATAGAGGGTGACCCCTCAAAATTGGAGAGTTCAAATAATACCAATATGTATGACTTTTTAAGCATTATCGATGCCGATATAGACAGAATTCAAAAGCTCAAAAAATGAACGATATAAATCATTTGATACTGGTCAATTATTTTAGTTCCATTGCGGAAAACCACAAAGGAATAAACGGTTTTTTTCGTATGGACCTTACAGAAATTATGGGCAGCTTTAGAAATGGAATTGGGTTGCCATGTCTAGTTTTGGAAAGCCATGATGGTGATTTTGGGGACAGTAACATACAGAGTACGGTCAATAATAGGGGATTTGCATTTACCATCTATTCCAATCCGGACAAGAACAATTACGTTGAACAGAACGAAAAACTGTCCGACTGTGAGCTCATCGGCCTACAGGTTATAGCAAGAATGAAACATGACGCCACTATCCCTACTCACTTCTTGTATAACAAGTTCAAGGTATCTTCCGTGAAGTATGGAAAGGTTGGGCCAATATTTTCCGAGAAGTTATATGGGTATAGGTTCCAAGGCGAGATAATGGGCAACGAGCCATTGCTCTTTGATCCTTCCATTTGGTCCGATAACCCCTCTACCTGTGTCTGATGTCCTTTTTTATAAATGACCCTCTTCCCATATTGTGCACATGTCCTTAGATACCATATACCTGTCTGATGTCCTTGAAAAAATGAAGACTCTGGATGCAAACGGAAAAGCCGTGACATTCAGTTTAAAGGCAAGGACATTGAACCGAAATTCAAGAACAGGGGGGAAGTTGGTCGAATATCCAAAAGCAAAATTGGTGATGCCGGAGGAAAACCCGAATGCAGACAGCGTGGAATCTTTAAGGACAAAACGAAAAAGCTTGAGCGGTATCAGAAGAAACCCGGATCATTTTGGTAACAAGACAAGAAATATAAAGTTGCTTCCTGGTGGGGAAATTAAAAAAATACACATCAGGTATATCATCGAGTTTAACGGACAAAAGGTAATTTATTGATGGGAGAGATTATTAAATATGGAGATGTGGCCTTTGCCAGTGGCAGTAGGGCCGCCTTTGCATTTGGTAGTGGTACGAAGGAGCATACAACCATCAACCCTGAGGACAAAACCACTGGCTCAATAGCCAAATGGGGTGAAGACAACCAGTATCCCCAGAAATTCAAAAAGGCCTTGAACCTAAACGGTGCCGGCGGTGCGGCACTTAGGGTGTTAAGGTCTACCCATTACGGTCAGGGATTTCACTTGTATAAGGATGTCTCAGAAGAAGGGAAGCGTGACAAGAAAATCATATCCATAAAAGAGGTGGAGGATGTGAACATCTTTTTTAGACGGTGTAGGATGAGCAGGTTCTGGACGGAGACGATTGCCGATTTGGAAACATATTACATAGCATTCCCCGAGTTTATTTTGACCAAGGATTTCAACTCCATTTATAGCGTCAGAAGATTACAGGCCGCCAAATGTAGGTTTGAGAAGATAAACAAGTCTTCCGGACTCATAGAAAATGTGTATTTCAGCCATAACTGGAGCTCATATACCAATGAGGATAGCGAATATGTTGAAAAGATTGCTGCCATTGATAGCTATTGGACGGCTGACCAGATAAAAGAGTATTGCCGAAAGAAGCGCATCTACAAGTTTGTCATGCCCATTTTCTATCCATTGATGAACGAAACCTATTATCCAGAGGTAGATTGGCACGCGGTATACCACAATGGGTGGATGGATGTAGCCAATAGCATACCGGAATACAAGAAAAATCTCTTTGAACAACAATTGAACGTCAAGTACATGGTATATATATCCGAAGAATATTTTCTCAGGATGTATCCCAACGAATGGAACGATTATACCCCCGAAAAAAAGAAGGAACTACGCGACCAGTTAACAAAGGCGATAGATGATCATTTAAGTGGCAACAAAAACGCGGGTAAATCCATACAGTCCGTTGTTTATAAGGATAGAAACGATCAATGGGTAAAGGGAATAGAAGTAGTTGCCGTAGAGGACAAGTTAAAGGACGGAAGCTATCTGCCTGAAGCCAGTGCCGCAAATTCTGAAATCATGTTTGCCATGGGCGTTGACCCTTCCATAGTTGGGGCAGGAATACCGGGAGGAAAGATGAATACTGGAAGTGGAAGTGATAAACGGGAAGCCTTTAGCATATTGACATCACTTTTTAAGACCAAACGGGAAATATCATTGGAACCCTGGCAACTTCTAAGGGACTACAATGGATGGGATACAGAGCTTGAGGCTGAATTTGCGAATACACAATTAACAACGCTCGACAAAAATCCAATGGGCGTGGAAACAACAATATAATGGCCACACTCTTAAAAACCATAGAACAGGTACAAAAATATGTATCGATATACAGTTCTTTCAAATATGATTCTTTGAAACCATATATCGTTCAGGCCGATAGAAAATTTTTGGTCCCTGCATGTTCCCAAGAACTTTATGATGACTTTTCAGAAACGCCGCCCGAAGAAGGAATAAGGTTGAATGTATATGAACTATTGCTTGAGGCTTCCGGTCATTTGGCAATGTTCCTTTATGTCCCGATCGGGAATGTAGAAATCAATGACCATGGAATTTTGATTCAAAGCGGGTCTGATACAAAATCGGCCGAATGGTGGCAAATCAGGGATTTGAGACGATCGTTCCTGGATAATGGATTGAGTGCAATAGATAGTGCACTGAAAATAATGGAAGCCAATGAATCGGAGTTCACGGAATGGAAGGGAAGTGACAGCTATACCTTTTTTATGGAGCTTTTTGTCAAACGTACCGATACGTTCAATAGATGGTTCAATATTTCAAATAGTCGAAGAACTTTTCAGGCATTACGTCCCTATATGCTTGAAGCTCATCACCAGTACTTTGTTGGCAAGCTGGGCCCGGATACTGTTGCAAGAATAAACTTTACGACCAAGCCTTTGACGGAGCTATCGACCGAACTGGCCCAAGGAATTCCATTCAAAGTGATGGAGTTGATGCAGGCTTCATTGGTAAACTATACTGTGGCCAAGGCCATTGATAGCGGAATGTTCGAAATAACACCATCCGGCATATATCAAAAGATTGATGATTTCCCAGGACAAAGAACGAAGGGACTGGATGATGTTCAGGTCAATAGGCTATTGTCAAACAAAATAAGTGCCGCAGAGGAATTTTTTAAAAAGGGTTTGGAATTGATAGAACAAAACCCATTGGAATTTCCCGAATACAGTAAAAAGGAATCTGCCCAATTCATTAAGCCTATGGACACGAAGAGTACCGTATCCTTTTGATGTCCTTTTTTTAAAATAATGTATATGTCAAATTTGATAAAACCTTAAAAATGTCTTTACCACGTCCATCTGCACCACTTGCCAATAAGTCAAATGTAAGGGCTGTTGGTAATCGTTTAAATGAGGCCACGGCAGAGGATTTCACTGAAATAGCTAGTTTATTGAATGCCTATGCAGATGCAATCGAAAACCTATCAGGAGCTCAGAATCCAAATCCAAATTATGGGACATTTTCCAGCCTTTTGCTTTTAAACGCAACCTACCCGGTTGGTGAGGAGAATGCCTTTGCTATCATAGACCCGGGAATTGGAACGCCTCCCCAAATTGCTCTATGGGATATTACTGATAACGAGTGGGTTCTTCAGGTTACAACTGGAGAGCAGACCAACAATAATATTGTCCAAGGTGACCATGTCTCTTACGTAGTTGTTTCTGATATCAACGGGAATGAATATATGATGGTATCCGGAACCCTTGTGGGCACGGACCCTACCAAACTTGAAGATTACTCTGCCAATTCAATCTATCGGGAACTATGACGCTAGAGAAAATTAATCTAATGTTCGGGTTGTTCATTGCTTTTGATTTGATAGTGGTGGTTCTTTTGGCCAGGCTCATTTATAGTCAGCAAAAGTCGAGGGAAACCATAAAGACTGAAAAAATTGAGATGAAAGGGTTTGAAATCAAGATAGAGAACAAAGAATTAACCATTAAGCCGAAAAAATGAAAAAAATAATTTATCTCATCCTTTTAATTTCCTTTGCAGGTAACGCACAGATTTCAACCACAAAGGAGGGGTTTGTAAAGGTTAAAAGAAAACCGATTGAAACTTCTATGGTGGATTCCGACTCCCTTAATATTTCAAAGGACGATGGTATTATCAGGGGGATAGCACTTTCGGATTTTAAGGGATTGCTTTCGATAACATCCGGCTCAACACTTATTAAGGTAACAGCGGCCGAATATTTGGCCTTGTCACAGACTGAACTCGATAACAATGATTATTTGATCGTTGATGTAAAATCGGCAGGTTCCAATGATTTTATGCTCAAATCAGAGTTTGATACTAATGATGATGGGACCATTGATGATGTAGAAAGATTGGGAGGTCAGCTTCCCTCGTTTTATTTGGACAATACTGAGCGAACGGATGAGGAAATCGAGGATATCATAGGCACAAAAGTTGTTGCAGGTTCAAACGTAACGGTAGATTACAATGATACCACGGGAGAGACGACCATTAGTTCAACAGCATCAGGAGGGTCGACCGACCATGGTACACTGACAGGATTGGACGGTGATGACCATATTCAATATTTCAACCAAGCACGTGGGGATGCCCGTTACCTTCAAACCGAAGTTGATGGAAGTGTGACCAATGAGCTGCAGACGATATCGAAATCCGGTTCAACGGTAACGCTATCGGGTGGAGGTGGATCGTTCACCGATGCAAATACCCAACTCTCAGATGAAGAGGTACAGGATAAAGTAGGAGCAATGGTATCCGGGAATACGGAAAACAATATTTCCGTCACTTATAATGATACCACTGGTAAGTTGGATTTTAATGTTACCGGTAGCACAACACAAACCACCGGAACTTTCACTCCAAGTCTTTCAGGCACATATAGTTCCTATGATTCTTCTGGATATTATGTTAAAACTGGGAATGTGGCCACTGTTTGGATAGAGTTTACAAATGTAACCAGCGCGACCAATCAATCTATATCCATTACCGGGCTTCCGGCTGCAATAATGGCAAGAGTGGATGGAAATTTCACACATCAACAATCTACCGCGAATGTTAGGGTTACCGGTAATTCTGGTTCAGATTTCACCAATGCGCTAGGTGTGTTTCCACAAAATCTCACACAAATAAACATTACAAGCAAGGATTTCTCAGGCGATGTATCTGGCACTATTAGCAGCGGCACTATCCAAGTAACGGCAACATATATAACAAACTAAATATGAAAAAGCTAATCTTCTCATTAATATTCTTATATGTAGCCTTTTCTTACGGTCAAATCACCAGTGATTCCACTGTGGTAGGTATTGGAAAGAAAGGCGGTCAGGTTTATACTTTTGATGGAAGCCCTGTTTTTGGTAACGATGACCAAATCTTTACCGATTTCAGTCTTTCTGGAAGTGTATTGTCCATTACCATAGAGAACGGAAATACTGTCAACGTTGACCTTTCCACCATTGTGGGAAATGTAACAATAAGCGATTTTTCATTATCTGGAAACAACTTGACATTGGAGCTTTCCAATGGCAGTACAGACACCGTTGACCTATCAACGATAACCTCAGGGGTATCAACATTAAACGATATATCCGATGTTTCCACTGCAGGTGCAACATCTGGCCAAGTGCTAAAATTCAATGGCGCCAATTGGGTTCCTGGTACGGACAATGATTCTGGTGGTTCTGCTTCGATATCCAATGCTGAATATGACGCATCATGGAATGGGGACACTTCAAATGGAGCAAGTAAAAATGCACTATATGATAAAATCGAATCAGTTATAGCCGGAAGCGGGGCTACGGCCAGTGTCGAATCCAAGAGTGATTGGAACGGAACGGCTGACACATGGATGGTGACTGTTGAACCAGGGGCGGGCCACCAATTGTTTGCCAACAACGTTTATTTGGTCGAAGATGTGGACTATACTATTTCTGGCAGCACAATAACATATACTGACCCACCCCTAGTCAATGAGGTCCACACCTACTTTCCCAATGTGGTGGTTGCGGGCGGAGGGAGTGGATCTTCATCTTTATACCATCAACAAACCATAACATTTACGGACCCAAATATGGCTGGTGGAGCGGTTGAGCAAACCATTGTTCCGGCACAAGGGGCCAACAAAGTTATAATAGTAGAGTCTATTATAGTCAATGCCTCTGGTATTTCTGGTTCAACAGGAAACCAAAATATTGCTGTAAGACATGGTACACAAACAACTGAATTGATATCAGGTTCAAGAATCTGGTTATACGGTTCTGGGACTAACATGCTAAGCAGGTTCAGGGGGACTGATTGGTTCCCGTTCAATGCCGTCCAAGGAGTAAATGATTCCGTGTTGATCAGGTTGACATCCGCCAATCTTGACACCTTGACCGGATCGATCGTAGTTACAATTAATTATAGAGTATTTGATACTTCGACTAACACATTTGATTAAAAATAAGAGAATGAAAAAGATAGTATTTTTAGTAGCCTTCATAGCTTTTCAGTTTGGATATTCCCAAGTTCCGGACAGGTTTCTTCCTGAAAACGCAAAATTCCTTAAAGCTAGTGAAATAGGATTGGTGAAAATGGATTATGAAACCGCGGAATCACCGTTTACATCCCAAGAATATCAAGATGCGTACAATAATGGATTGAATCTTTCAGCGGCAATAGAAAAGGCCCACGAAGAAGGATATTCAATGGTGGTTTTGGAAAAGGGCAGTTATCCAATGACGGCAAATGCGGGAAGCTCTACAGTTGCGGCGGGTAGTGGAGGGTATTGTGCCATAATCAGTAATATTGAAGATATGACCATTGACTTTAATGGTGCAACTTTTTTTATCATATACGATTCGGTCAATAGGAATCCGTATGATGCAACCGCCAATGATGTCTACGATCTTGGGTTTAAGATGATTTCATTAAGGCAAACTGAAAATATAAGTATAATCAACTTGGAACTTCGTGGAGATAACTACATGAGATCATGGGTCGAAGGTGAGGCAGGGGATATCCCTTGCTATGGGATTGTGATAGAAGTGGATTCGCAAAACATAAAAATAGACAACTATGAAGGACATGGATTTAGATGTGAACCTTTGGCTATAACCTATAAAGGGTATAACGATAAGACTATTTCGACTTTCTATGCCGGAGGTTTGGATGCTTCTGGTGCTGAAATTGTCGAAACAGGTTCATATAGGACAGCCATGCTGGATATGACAACAGGGATTACTCTTGTTGATAATTCATTTTCGATAATTGGTTGGGGTTTTACCAGAGAAATTCCTTTCAGAAATTCATTGGTCAGAGTTTTTTATTATACTTCCTCGGATGAGTTTATAACTTCTGATTGGAGCATTCAGAACAAGTTGAACTATTTACCTGCAAACTGTACAAAAGTTAGGTTTGTGGCCTATGACGACGAAAGGACAGACCCAACAGTCAACTATAGCTCTGTAGCTCTTACCTCTGGTACTCCCAGAAACTTATTGGTAGCCAACAGTAAATTCTACAACAATATGAGGGGAGGCATTGCAGGGGTTTCGAACAATACAACTATTATGGATTGCGTGTTCCATACAATTGGCAAGGCGATCACATATAAATATGGATGGATGAGCTATGATGACACCACTCAATTTGCCATCAATATAGAAGATGGGATGCCTGATTTCGTTAAAATTGTAGGTAATCGTTTTGAGGATTGCGGTCACGCTTTTTTGACACCGGCAGCACAGACATTGATATTCAATAACAACGTTTGTCAAGACATACAATACGATTCATCAGTACTTAACTGTAAGTATGCGGAGGTTATGGGTAATACTTTTGTTGCAGGGACCGATATAGGCGGTGGTCTTTCTGTTACTTATTCAAATTCATATTCAGAGAAAACGGCAAAGGTAGCCAATAACTTGTTTATAGATGCCCAAATGTATGCTAGGGCAGTAAACAACAAGAACAACACTATTTATATCGACGGCAACACTTACATCAATACAAATGTAAGATTGGAGGGTAATGTGATTTCAGCTAATAATTACCACCATGACTTTGTAGAGCCTTTTAAAACTCCAGTAGATGTTGTTGATGTTATAAGGTTTGATGACTACATCGAAGAAAGGGCCAATTTATCCACTTGGGAACTTTACACAATTGACACACGTAACAACGATTCTAGGGCAAGGATAAACGTAAGGAACACATCTATGAGATTTGATATAGAATCTGAAAATGTACCTTCTTTACATTATTACGGTGATCCTAGCGGAAGTATCGGGACCCCATGGAGCACAAGTACTGTTTATACCCAAAATTTTAACGGAACAAAGTTCGAAAACATCGTAAAATCTTGGGGCGATGGAATTTCACATACAACATTGCCCGATTATACGGCCAATTTTATTGGTTCGGAATTTGTCAATTCTGAATTAAGTCTCAATAGAAGGGTTACAAGTGACGCCGGTGATATGGTATTGAATTTTACAGATTGTGTTTTTGATATGACCGACCTATCCAATTTGAGAATTTTAAATAATGGTTACGCTAATGTTGGTGGTACTCTAACTATGAATTTTAAAAATTGCAAATTCATAAGTGATACAGCAAAGACCATTAATGTCACATCCGGTACAGCAATAACCGGGTTGTCCATAAATATGACCGGATGCGAGACGGACAACATTACATTTAACTACGCTGTCACCCCTGTTTTAAAATTTAAGACCCAAGATGTAAACTGCCCAAGCTATGCGGATAATGCAACTGCCTTGGCCGCTATAGGGGAGGGGTTCTATTATAAGAACACTACTAGCGGTGAATATGAAATTACACACCAGTAATGAACGATACAAAAACATTAGCTAAAATCTGTTTGATAGCCCATATAGCCATGGGGATTATCATGGTCGCTTTGGGTATATATGAATCGTTCAGCCAAAGTGCCACGAGCCCTGACGGGGATAAGTTCCTTAGACTTTATTTGAGTGGTGCCCAATGGACGTTCCTTATTCTGGCATTACGCGCTAAGGATGCCCAAAAACCTATTGAACTTCGATGGGCGAAAATCCGCCATTGGCATATTTGGTTGGTAATTGCGGTTTCATTTGTAGGGATATCAGCAACCAATGTTATCGATTATTCATTGGACGACCCGAATCAAACTGATTCAACCAAGGTTTTGTTCCACTACATTTTTACGGCATTGGGAGCAGCTTCGGCCACATTCTTTGCATGGCATTATTTTCCAAGATATACCGATGAAGGAAAACCCAATACAGAAAGGAAATGGGCAATAAGAGCATGTATGGTCGGTGCTGGAACTTTTGCAATTAGTGTTATGGCGACAAAAATGGGCTGGTCATTTTTAAGTATAGCAATAGGGGAACTGGTCATTTCCACTATGATAGCTTTTGTTGTATGGCCAGTGATAAACGAACAATTAAATTAAGTGACATGGAAACTCTCGTACAGATTTTAACAAACATCGGCCTAGCCGCAATAGGACTTTATGCCTATGCATTGGTTGCATGTAGAAAGCATATTTGGAATTTTGATTGGTCTGTTTTTTGGAAAGCAAATATTCCTTTTTGGATTTGGGCCGTTCAGGTCGAACTGGTCTATATAATAATCATGTCACTTTTCCCAAGTATTGAGCTTTTGTTCGCCCAAAAGATAATCGGTTTGGCAAACAGCATAGCGCAATTTGATATTATCCCTTTAACTGAAGTGTCGGAAAGTGTGGTAAAGGGGTTCGTCTATATTTTGGGGGCTTGGCTGCTTAGTTGGTTCGTAAACAAAGGACTTAAAAAGGAAAATAAAATTGGAAAATCAAAGTCGTAATGGTGCACTTTAAGACGATGTTGATTGAAGTTTTTCAGTGGTTTGGAGTCTTCTTAGTGGGCTTGATTACAGTAACGAGATCTTCTTTCAAGGATGATATTCATAGGATAGTGGTGACCATTGTCGCAATGGCGTTGGGTACACTTGTTTCCTATTTTATTAAAAGATGGTTGAACAATCCAGATAAATTAAAATCTATGAAAAATATAAGGAAAACGATATTGCGATTCCTTCTAGGGGAAAAACAATTCAGTTTCAAAATACCCAACTTCCTTTTGGTCATTTTAGTATTGACTTTGGCCATAGGATTTTTAATCGCTTGGATATAAATCAGATGTTCAAAACTAAATACTATACAATACAAGAGCTCGTACATCCCCAAATCATAAAAGATATTGGAGAGTTCAATGCATGGTTGAGACTTGACCCGGATATTCTTTGGGACTTGGACTACATACGTTCCACATGGTACTTAAAGCACGAGAGCGGAATCTATATAAATCGACTGGATCTAGGTTTGGACAGTAGGGGACTTAGACCACCCAATGACCCCGATGGTGCTTTTTACTCATCTCATAAATTGGCAGCTGCAAATGACTTGGAACCTGTCAATGGAAAGATTACTGAACTATGGGTACATGTAAAGACCTTGATTGCCAATGGAAGATTAAGGAAAATCAATACACTCGAGGACTTATCCTTTACACCCGGTTGGGTTCATGCCGCAGCAATGAACACTGATCAACGACCTTTGATAATTAAGCCATGATTAAAATCGGAATAATTCTGATAATTGCCATTAACTTGTGTGGACTTGTTTTGATTATTGTAATGGGCGGTATTTCTAGAGACCCAAGAAATGACAGACCTGAAAAATAAACTTTAACCCCATCTCCAAGTATAGAGGAACAAAACATTTGAGATATGAAAAACTTCTGGCCACTCATATTGATTGTATTGCTCACTGGATGCCTATCCACTCGAAAGGTTTCCAAAACAGAGGATAAGTTCAAAGGTTTTGAAACATCGACCATTGACAGAAAAGCACCTGGAGATAAGATATTCATCACACTACCTAAAACTCCGAACGAAAGACCCAAATCCACAACGGAAACCTATACCGGTGACAATGGCGCCACTTCAAAAAAGACCTTTGATGAACAGGGTTATATTACCGAAGATGAAATCAACTGTCCAGAAGTCAATGAGCGTGAGTTGCGTCAACGCCAATGGGAGCATGAGCAATCCATCAAAAATACAGAGCGAGAAGCTAATATTGAATTGGCCAATGTTATCGGAAACAAAGTGATTTGGATAGCTGCCATTTTTGCACTCGCTTGGTTGCTCAAAAGCCTATTTCATTCAACCATACATTCAACCAAAAAATAAAAGCCCCTGTTTACGGGGCTTTCGAAGCTATATAGCGGAGGAAGAGGGATTCAAATCCACTACAGTATAGTGTCCTTTTCTTTTGAAGACAAATTTTTCATATTTGATTATATGAGAACAGGTGAAGATGGTAGAGACATTATCCAGCTTGAGAAAAAGGCCGGCCAAAAGGCTGCCAGGACAATACGTCGAAACTTAAAGACGATATTGGCAACATCTACAACCAAACAATCAGGAAACTTGCTGAAATTGGCCAGTGCATCAGCCACTATGAAGTTTGATGCGCTTGATGCAATAACCATTACGGCAACGCCGGCCACTTTCAAACAACATTACGGTTTTGAAGGTATCAAGAGTAACGGTGTGTTTATGAAGATGAAGGCTTTTGATCATTTCACATTGCTCGAAAATAAAAGTCAGGGGGCCTTAGAAAAATTGATTGATGAAATAGGTTCCTTGAGGGCCGAGGAAGTCACTTCAAAAATTAAGTTTTAGCCATATTTTGTATTTTACGGCCTAATCCATCTGTTATGTTTTGGTTCTGGGCATTTGTTTTGTTCATTCTTTTCCTCAATTCTATTCGTTCCTATTTTAAAATATCCAGTCTGAAGGATAAGATTAAATTCAAGGACAATAAAATAAAATCCCTTGAATCAGACTTGCACAACGAAAGGATGATAAATGAATCATTAAAGGATTATGCTGAAAACGGACAAAAAATAAAATCAAAAAAAAGAGGTAAGGCTACTGGGGTTCATTATGATGATTATTCAGTGTTCCGAGCCCGTAAAATAGATGGTAAATACTACCAGCCAATAAAGGACATGGAAGACAACGGCCATCTATTATACAAAAAGAAAGTTGTTATCACAGGAGAATTTGAGGACTATCCCGATAGGAATGTTTTAGCAGAATTGATTTGGTCATTAGGAGCCGACATTGATACTACTGTGAATGAGCGGACAGATTATCTGATAATTGGAGAAGACCATGGTCCGCGTAAGTATGAGAATGCCCAAGAGTTTGGCGTAAAAATTATTGATGAAGTGGATTTGAGAAAGATATTGGAATAATTTATATCTTTGAAAGGCAGATACATCACGAAATGGTACTTTTGAGTTTCAAAAACAATTTATTAATACAGCCTATGGGAGAGAGTGGAGGAAGACCACTTACTACTTCGTTTCGTTGTGTGTCTGCAGCTCCCATAGGTATTTTAAACTCATTGTTATGCAGACACACAACGAGAATTCAAAAACATCTAAGACAATTGAAGCTGTAGATGAGCTTCTTAGAAGACAAACAGTAATCGAGTACACCAAAGACCTTTGTCTTTTACATTCCGCATTCGTCCGTAGTGATTTTGCTGATGACCAGCGCACACGTATTCTAGTGGATTCTACTTTTCAGAATATTCGGGACTTTCTAATGTCATTAAACTCCATCAACAGTCAAAATCAACAAGCATGAACACGCAAACACTAACAGTTAATGAAAAGGAGATTTTTATTTTCACGGATAATGGTGAAAAGTATGTAGCTATCAAGCCGATTTGTGAAGTTATCGGGGTTGATTATTCTTCTCAGTTAAAGAAGCTAAAGGAGGATGTAATATTGTCTTCAACTATGGTGCTGAACACCATGGTTGGTCAGGATGAAAAGAGCAGAAAAATGCAATCTATACCATTCAGATATGTATTTGGTTGGCTGTTCAAAATTGACCCAAGGAACGTGAAGCCAGAAATACAAGAAGGTGTAATCAAATATCAAAAGGAGTGCTACGATGTCCTTTTTGATTCCTTCACCAAAAGAACCTCCATTTTAAGGGAAAAAACCAATTATCAAATTGAGATTGATAAATTGGAAGAGGAATGGAAACAGACCGAACAATATCAGAAAATCCAACAATTAAAGTCCAAACAGAAAGACGCTACCAAAAGACTGAATGCAATGGATAAAAATGTGGTCAGTGAACAATTGGACATGTTCAATTCTGATAATAGTTGAATCGATAGTTATTAAAAAATGGAAAGCCCCAATTTATGGGGCTTTTTTTATGTCCTTTTTTAAGCATCGAATACTCCGCAATTTGTGGAAAATTCGACTTTTCCATGGCCGATAGACCCATAACCAGGAGGTTAAAGATTTATATCAATGGTGATGAAG